>Ga0099825_1004961_pt1 | contig 17312 bp, 15 predicted proteins | sample SiratroredBW_FD_76838 | JGI IMG/M metagenome (GOLD analysis project Ga0099825, IMG submission 76838) | Root nodule microbial communities of legume samples collected from California, USA - Siratro red BW | ecosystem: Host-associated > Plants > Roots > Nodule | place: USA: California | collected...
ATAAAAAAAAAAAAAAAAAAAAAAAATAACAAATAAAAAAAATATAAAAAAAAAAAAATAAAAAAAAAAAAAAAATAAAATAATATATTGTTTTTTTTTATTAAAAAAAAAAAAAAAAAAAAAAAAAAAAACTGCTTTGCAGCAAATTTGGCATTTTGGTTATGAATCATACGGACAAATTAGGAGGATCTAATAGTTATTTGAACAGGGTCTTGATCCAAGGTCCACGGCTAATTTGTTCAGCAACTCTATCTGCATTGGAGAGAAGACAGTGAACAACGAAGATTGTTTCATATTGAAACTGGAAAGCGAGACGTCGACACTGCGAGCAAGGAGCAACAGCAACGTAGAGATAGTTCGGCACACGGTGTGGGGGTATTTCAGCCAAAGAACAGGTTTATTGGTTCAACTAGAAGACTCCCACTTACTGAAACTGAAGTCTCATGAACACGAGAGCATATACTGGGAAACCAACATGGAGTCTCTCTTACAAGACTACAGAACCGTGGATGGCATTCAAATAGCACACTCTGGCAAGACTTGGGTGTCCTTGTTCAGGTTTGGTGGGGGCCCCGAGACACATTCCAGGACACGAATGGAAGAGGTTTGGCAAGTTGAGGAAGTGGACTTCAACATCAAAGGGTTGTCCATAGATTGCTTTTTGCCTCCTAGTGATTTGAAGAGAGAGGAAGAGGAAGCAGATTGTGGTGGTGGGGTGGTTTCAAGCAATAATGCCAAGTTACCCTACAAGATTCGTTCGGCTTCTTTTAGGATTAGTGCTTCAAAAGTAGCAGCCGTGAACTTGGATGATTCATGTACCAGCGAGAGCGATGAAGATTTGTAAATCTTTTCGTTCCTTACATATTTTTTTTTTTTGTAAATAGTGGGTACATGTTCGAGTTTGTAGTTGAGCTGTGATATTAGTTTAATCCTTCCATCTATTCTCACTACAAACTACCAAGAATAGAACGGAAACAATTTTCAATACTCAATACAAACTTCTACTTTTACCTTTTCTTTTTTCCCATCCAAGGGTTATCTGCAATGTGAATAACTTACAGACAGTATTCTAAATAATCATAAATTTAATTTCTGATCATTGGCTTCCAATTGGGTGTATATAAGACATGTCTGTGATTTCTTAAGTTTTCTTTCTACTTCATGTTTTTATACATAATTATATCTATCCAAAGAGTTTTCATGGCCCTGGGTCACATGAAAAATGTTAACTATGATACATTGGTAACTTTATGATCTTGATTGATGAGAGGAATTGAGCCTATATAATTATTTAGTTTTTGCAAAACGAAAGAAGAGGAATAAAAAACACTTGTACGGAAATGGAGGCTATGTATTATTTTAGCTGATTGTGTTGATAGGTTATCTAGGATTCGTTTCTGTCCATGTTCTTTACTTCTTGTGAATAGATCTAGTTTGGTAGCCGTTAGATTTCCTAAAGATTTCTGACACAAGCATGCGTATGTTGTTTGTTTGATTTCTTGAATAAAGCTATAGTGGTTTTTGGACCTCTGGACCTTTTCGCTCCGATGGTTTTTCATTTTACCAATGTTTTAATCCTATGTTTCAAAACGAAAACATCCATTTTTGTTTTTGCCTTCTAAATGCACACGTTGTCCCAAAAATGCCTTGTGAGTTTGGTGTTTCGAAGCGAAAAAAACAAAATGGATTCATTTTCTTTGTACATATCAGGCAACGGTGGGACCACCCACTACAAGGGTAGCTTGCTATAGGTTAGTCCCAAGTTATCTACAAAAATTCAACTTTACTTTCTTGCAGCAGGGGGAATTTGCCTTTCTTTCTAGCAAATGCAACTCATGCAAATAGGTTCATTTATAAGCTGGCAACGTATTATATATCAGCAAAGGTAGCTTCAGAAATCTTAAGCTGTGAAGCTGACAAAGAAAAGAATGTTATTTTACCAATGGCGTTGTGTGTCTGTGTCACAGATTTACAGAAAAAATGGCTTCTACGACCGTTTGTAGAGAATAGGATACTATAAAACTAATAATATTTAATGTTAGGAAATGAATCTAGTGGAATAAACAGCAATACAAACAGTAGTATACACTACAAATATACCTAGTGGAATTAAGCAAAAAGTTGTACGGTCAAAACTATAATTATATTGGAATATGATTGCGTGTGAACTGAATAATCACTCATCGTTTAGTACGACATAATTAAATTGTTTACCAAAACAATATGCATTATCAATACAATATCCATATGATGAGAATCACATAAATGTGACAAAATATAATCCGCTTTATATAATTAATTTTTATTATTCTTTCTCCTAAACTTTTTTGATACGCTCCATCAAATTGATGTTGATTTTGGATGTGCCAAATTTAAACCGTTTTTTTTTATCAAAATATGTAGATTTAAAGTTCGAACAGGGATATCAAGATACCTTAATTGTTGAGAAGTCATTTTTTACAATATAATAATCAACATAACTTTGATAATTGTATTGTTCGTCCTCGATAGTCATATTATGTAATATATTACATACATACTTCCTTGAGTATTCCAAAAATGTGTTGAACCACGTATAATTGTAAACATAAATTGAAACACCCCAAGTATACATTCAACATCCTTTATCATCTTCTCACCCCTACAAGCCAATTATATCACGAGATCATCACTTCTTCATGAATATTTAATAAACATTAACAGAGATAAAATATTTTCAATTTTAAAGCATATGATAAAATTTACAAAATTGAATTGAATTATAGCATGTATAAAACTGTAAAACACCATGTATAAAATATACAATTAAAATAAAACAAATTCATACTTTTTTAATTTCAAAATAAAGTGTTTATCTGAACGAATTTGTGTTAAGTTATTAGGACATTAAGAATTTAATAATCCTAAAACAAGGTAAAACATGCTTATTTTTAAAATGAGTAATAAAATTTTAAAAATTAAAATTTAGATGACAAAATATGGAAAGTGTGGAACCTCATTCCTAAGGTATGGTGCAATTAAGCCTTAACATTGAATTGAATTAAAATTTGACTATTAGTGCTTCCTTCCCTCTATCTGCTACGTACATTGTTACATTTTGCAGAGAATGTGGTTTATTTGTTAATAGTAAAGAAATCATTGAGCTGTAGATGCAGAAGATGGCAGTGACAATATGTCACTAACCAAGCTATGAAGGTAAGAGTAAGACGAACCACCTTCTTTCAAGCAAGCACTTGCCTTTTCCTTCAAATTCAAGGCATTCTCTCTTATCTCTTTCGCCCCATCCCCAACCATTACTTTTTTAATGGTCTTCTCTACCTCTCCTCTCTCTACCTTATTCTCTAATTGCACCCCAACCTTCCAAACACTGCTCGCATATTTGGCATTCACCTTTTGGTCTGCAAAACATGGCATACAAATCATCGGAACCCCTTCACATATGCTCTCCAAGGTTGAGTTCCAACCATTATGAGTCCAAAATGCTCCCACTGCAGGATGGCTCAGCACTTGTTCTTGAGGAGCCCATTTGACAATGTAGCCTCTTCCTCCCAAATTCTCTAGGAACCCACTTGGCAATGGTTCAAGCCATTCTGAATCACGGATTGACCCAGGTCGAATCACCCACAAGAACGGTTGCTGGCTGTTGGCTAACCCCCAAGCTATCTCCAAGAACTCAGCCTCACTTATTGCTGCAATACTCCCAAAACTCACATAAACAACACTGTTATGTTCTTGTTTGTCTAACCAAGACATGCAGCTTCTGTCTGGGGTGAACAAGCTAGCTGAAGAATCTGAGCCAGTAAGTAAGCGTTTGTGAAAAGGGCCTATAGGGTATATTGGTAAGGAAAAATCTTGGCGCAATTTTGTCAATGCAGCTGATTCCAATTCTTCAAATGTGTTCCAAATAACCCCTGAAGATGCTTTGCATTCCTCAACAAAACGACAAACTAGTTTGTAGAATGCCTCAGGATCCTGCGACTGAAACTTGGGAAGGTCTTTCACCTTGAGTGGTGGGAAATCAACCACAGGCTCTTCCAATCTAGATTCTGAATTTTCAACAAAAGTAAACAGGAAAATTTTAGGCCCTTTCATCCCATGGCATGTTGCTTCTATTTGCATTTTAAAAACAAAGTAAAACATAAAACTAAAGTGACATTTTTATCATAATATCTATAAAAACGCATAAAACAAACACTTAACTGCATTTTTAGCCCTTTGGGTTTTGATTGTGCAATTTTTACTCCTCAAATTCCAATTGCATCAATTAAGTCTCTCAATTTCTCCAGTTCACAGTTCCTCCATCTTGATTTCAACCAATATTTAAGCTATTAATTCTTTTGTTGCTCTTTACTGTCATAAAAAACATTTATACCCGCACAAGCATCGCTAACACGGAGTTAAGTCAATATTTAGTTTTTTACTAGGTACACTGTATTACTCAGTGCCATGACATATCCAAGTTGCCATGTTAAGCATTTTAGTTAAATATTACACAAAATCAGAATGAAGGAACGTGATGATGATAAATGGGAGAAAACTTGAATGATTCAACTGTATAGTTGTGTTGTGAGACTAAAATGCAATCAAGTTCAAAATAAATAAAACTTTACCATCACTGCTAGTTTCCAAAAAATTATCCATAACTTAGATAATCCTGATTAGCATGAAGAACAAAGGCCTAAACTAGTCCAATAAAGCAAGGATTTCCCGGAAACCAGTTTGGCATTAACAATATAAAATAGAAAAACTCTCTAGCCAGCATTACATTAGCCAATCAATAAAATCACCAACACAAGGAATTTTCATATCAGAAGCAAAGAAATAAGCTTAAAACCAATGGTGTTTGATAAAAAGGGTATGAAAACAGAAGAAGCAACGAACCTTGTACGGGAAGGTAGCCCTTTTCTCTAAGGAGGGGAAAGGAGGCAAAAACAAGGAAGGAAGAGGCCCCACCAGTTCTGAGAACAAAGCGTGGGAGCTTGAACTCGTCGCAGACAGGTTGAGTGAAATGAAGAGCAGCATCGGAAATGAAGCATGGAACAGGCTGGGGAGAGTTTGAGAGAAGCGAAGACAAGCATTCCTTCAAAGGGTGTTCACATCTGATGTTGATGAGGTCGGTGAGGTGCACGGCGTCGAGCGTGGAGGCTTCTGCTTGGGATAAGCCATCGGGTATGGCGTGGAAGGAGAAGTGAGGGTAGGAATTAGGGTCGGGAGAGTTGAAAAGAGTGTGAAGAATGGTGATGGAGAAGCCCTTTGAGAAGAGGATGTGAGCGAGGTGGAGTAAGGGTGTCATGTGCCCTTGTAAGGGTGATGCCATCAGCAACAACCTGTGTTGCTTCTTCTCTTCCTCCATTTGTTGTTGTCGATGCTTTTGGGTCTTCAATTGATGTAACCGTTAACGGTATTATATTAGCAGCGAAGAGTGATGAAAAATGGTGTGAGAGTGGAGCTTTAGATAGAGGAGGAATGATCTGATCTGATCTGATCTGATCTCAGAGTGCGAGAATTGGAATTGGATTTGTTAGCTTTGAGAGTGTTTCAGATGGCAACTCTTCATTCCCTTCAAGCTTTGCGGCTTATCTACATCATTGTTGACTCCAAAAATGGGCACACAAATTCATAGCACTGTTTCGATACTATTCTTTTTCATTCTTTTTTAATACTTACAAATGAAACACGTACAAGTTTACAAATATTTTGTTTTCATATATTAACTTAATTAAGAAACAAAAAATAAGTTTTTAGTTCCAGTTTTTTTATTAAATTTGGTTTTCATTCTTTGTAAAATATTCTTTAATTTTTTTAATATATAAAATGATAATTTTATATTTAAATTGAATATTTAATGAGTTTTTATCGTGTCAAAATTAGAAGAAACACTACGTTCAAGTTTTTTTAAAGTTTAAAAACTCGTTTAGTAATTTAAAAATATAGAAGCCAAAACTAAATTTTTCTACTACATGTATTAATTAAATACGAAATAAATAAAATGACATTGTTTTGAATATTGTTTTATTTGTTAAAATTATTGAATGTTATAAAATTTATGAACCTTATCATATATCTAATAGACGGTCTCTAAGAATGTTTGTTTGTCAGAAATACATTGCTTGATGACTGAATAGTAACGACGTGTATATCTTAAGAATATCGTGAATTTAGAAAAAGAGTTAAGCAATTAAAGATAATTACTGAATTCTAAAAAATAACTATAATTTCACATGTTAAAGTATCAAACTGATAAGAATTAGAAAATAATTTAGTTGGATTTTCCCTTATAAATATATTTCAATAAGAGGATTTGGAGTAACTGATCTCATTTTTCTATAATTCTTCATAATTAGACGCATCTTTATTAAACCCATGCTAATTCTAACTTAGAGTAGCGCAATCTATGTTGGCTGGAACAATAATCATGTTCACACTCTTAAATAAAAATATTAAAAAGCAATTTAATTGTAATGTCTTAAATGTTTATCATACTTTGTACTGTTATCCAACAAGAATTAAAATTTACAAGTTTGTATTTATTTAAGGTTGAATATTTATTAATTATATTTTTAATTTATCCGTAGAAGAGTCTGCATAACAGACAGTAATATTTTGAATCATGAACTGCAGACTCATCTTTTTCATATTTAATTAATTCAATAGTCCATTTATAGGTTAAGTCCATTATTTAAAGAATTTTTAGATAATTTAGTTTCAAAAAGTGGATTTTAAATCTAATTTAATATTATAAAATTGGTTCAAATGTTTAAACACATTTTTCTCATATCATCACATATACATTGTGTACATAAGATTAAATATTTAATGTAACAATGCATGAATGACAAGATGAACTTATATCATATGAAAAAAACAAAACTTACACCTATTATATATATATATATATATATATATATATATATATATATAAATTAATTTTATCTTTAGTATACGGAACATTTCCAATACTTACCATAAATACTCCCACTTAATATTATTTATAATTTACTACTTAAAAGCATAAGTTACTTAAAAGCCACTGTAAATGCAATGTAACAGTGGAGCATAAATGGATTTCGAGTTTAAGCACATGTTTAGTTTCTACACGTTTTTTTTTTCATTTAATATTTTTGCATAAGATAATATTTACAAGTAATCATTATTATTATTATTATCCTTGTATGCACTAAAAATTTATTAATTCTAAACCCCAAATCTTAGAAAAATAAAAAACACCTTGATTCCATAAAGGGGTGGAATGACAGAGTATCTGCGTGAATGAAGAAATGATATTTTTCACACCGCCTCTTGAATTCCCTATTTTAATAATAAAAAATATGTTTGTAATTAAATGTTATGAAAAGTTATTAAAATAATAGTAGCAAGAGGTACGACGTGAGTGTTTAAAGAAAAAAGAAGATATATGAAAGGATTAGGTTCCGTGTAAAAAGGAAGAAGAAGCTAAGCAGAGAGAGAGGAAGCAATGGAGGGAAGAAAGGGTCGGAGAGTGTTGCTTTTCCCTTTGCCATTCCAAGGCCACGTAAACCCAATGTTTCAACTCGCACAAATCCTTCACTCAAAGGGTTTTTCAATCACCGTCATCCACACCACTTTCAACTCCCCAAACCCTTCCAACTACCCTCACTTCTCCTTCTCCTTCATCCAAGACGGTTTCTCTCAGACTCAATCCTCCGATCTCTTGAGTTTCCTCGTCGAACTTAACCTCAAATGTGTCGCGCCTTTCAAAGACTGCGTGGAGAAGCTGCTACGGAGTGATGAAGCAGTGGAGGAACCTGTGGTGTGTTTAATTTCAGATGTTATGTGTCACTTCACTCGAGGTGTTGCCGACAACCTTAAGCTTCCGAGGATTGTACTGCGAACTGGTGGCGCGTCTTCCTTTGTTGCCTTCACCGCCTATCCTTTGTTCAGACAAAGAGGTTACATATCCACACAAGGTTAATTACTTTCTCATTTTCATTCCTTTTTCGTCTTTCAAAAAACTACTTTTTCATACTCTTCTTATCATCATTCACTTTGCTACTACATTAGCAACTGGATACGTCACACTGAAACAAAGTAAATTTCTTAAAATGTTTAGGAAGTAGATTTTAAAATGAGTAGTGTTCTTCTTTTATAATGATACTTCGATTCAAAACCCATTTTTCGACTTTGGTTGACAGAGACGTGTTTTAATTCATGTCCTTTTTGAATTTTGTGTTTTGATATACGATTTTAATTGAATTTTGTGTTAAATATCATTTCTTTTTTTTTTCTTTAAGGTTTTATGAAAATTGAGTTCATAAAAATAGTTTTACTAAAACTTTAAAAAAAATAAGTTACTTCTATAAATAATATTATATTTTAAAATGATCTTCCTATTTTACATTAAAAGATTATATTTGACAAATGTTTTAATCAAATCTTATTTTAAAACAAGACTGTACAATCTCATAAAATATAGAGGAACTATGGTACTCTTAAAAATTGAATGAACTATTTAAATTTAAAGATGAATTTAATATTTATAATTCACATTGAAACCTTAAAAATTATATTATATTGTTAAAATCAAACTACACATTTAATATACTCAAAACACTTAATACTCAGTTTTTAAAATTCGAATATCTCTAATTATATTTATCTGTTGTTGTTAGTTTTGGGAATGAAATGTGATTGTTAAATTTATATTTTCTATTAAAATATTAGATCATCACTATATCAAGTTTCAACCGAGTAAAATTGAGTATATGATAAATATATTATATTTTTAAAATAAATCCCTTGTGTTCCACGCGTTGAAGTATCAGTGTATAAAAAAACTGACCGTAACGCACTCAAACAATAATGCAGAGCCACGTCACATTCACACGAAAAACCTACAAAAGTGGACACAGCTGTCATATTTATCATAGTACAAATTGAAGATTTGGTTAACATCTCCTATGTGGGTGCGGAACAAATTAATATGTAGTTTGAAAGCATGATATCTTTTTTTATTTTTATAAATTTTGTTCTTAAATTATTATTGTATGGTTTGATTACGTGCTTTATAGAAACTAATAAGGAAAATAATAGTTTCAAAATAATCTACTGTAGTTCTCTTTTGTATAAACGTTAATTATATTAATATGATTAAAATGTTTTGACTGTTAGATTATGTGTCCGTAAATCAGGATTTTTTCTTCGAAATTATTAAATATTGGGGTTAATAAAGTTTATTTTTCATTTCTTTTCAAGTTATTTATTTGGTCTAGAACCGAAACTAAAATGCAAGAGTCATGGAGAATGTGTAAAAATAATGGTGACAAAATTAAGATATAACACTAGCAATAATCTATTACTTTTGTGCATGTTGAACGTAGATTTGGAGGAGGAAGTGGAAGAAGTAGCACCACTGAGAGTGAAAGACCTACCTCTGATTAAGACGGAGGAGCCAGAAAAATACTACGAATTCTTGGGCAAATTCTTGAAAGGGACAAAGGGTTCCTTGGGAGTGATTTGGAACTCCTTTGAAGGTTTGGAGTCACCTGCATTGACAAAACTGAGCCAAGAGTTTTCCATACCAATGTTCCCAATAGGACCCTTTCACAACTACTTTCCTTCTTCTGCTTCATATAGCAGCTTCATCTCACAAGACCAGAGTTGCATAACTTGGTTAGACACAAAACCACCCAACTCTGTGGTGTATGTCAGTTTTGGGAGTCTTGCTGCAATTACTGAGACTGAGTTCTTGGAGATAGCTTGGGGTTTGGCCAATAGCAAGCACCCATTTTTATGGGTGGTTCGACCGGGGCTTATCAAGGACTCGGAATGGCTGGAGCCACTGCCAAGTGGGTTCCTGGAGAATCTGGAAGGGAGAGGCCTAATAGTGAAATGGGCCCCTCAGCAAGATGTGTTGGCACACTCAGCAGTTGGTGCATTTTGGACTCACAATGGTTGGAATTCGACTGTGGAGAGCATTAGTGAAGGGGTTCCTATGATATGCATGCCCTTTTTCACCGACCAAAAAGTGAATGCAAGGTATGTGAGCCATGTTTGGAGGGTTGGATTGCAGCTAGAGAAGAGAGGGGAGATAGAGAGGACCATTAGAAGATTGATGGATAATAGTGATGAAGCGAAGGAGATTAGAGAAAGAGCCTTGAAATTGAAGGAAGAGGCCAAGGTTTGCCTCCAACAAGGTGGCTCTTCATGCTCTTCTTTGGAAGCCTTAGTTACTTACATTCTCTCGTTGGAGTCCTTCACTTTTGAAGCCTCTTGATTATTTTCCTTTTGGATATTGAAAGGATTGTTCATCGTCTCTCTAGAAACATGTGGAACATTTTATTGAATTAAATCCTTCGGGCAATTACATTATAAGTGATTTCTTTTTGCTATTTAACCTGTTGAAGTATATATGATCATATTCCATGATACATAAACAACTCATTTTTTATTAAACATTTTTTCAACCTTAATGATATGACATTTTTATTTTGAAATATAAAATAATTTGAGATGAATCAATGAGAAAAAAAAATATTACAATTTTATTAGTTGTTTTAAAGATATAGAAAAATTAAAAGGTAATCATGTAACATTTTCTTTATATTTATATAAATCTTTCAACTCCAAATATTTGTCTCAAAACTTACCGTCATTTATATATAATGTACTAAAGCTGAAATTTTCATAAGAATTGAAGTTGGCTTAAATATCACTAGTTACCATCATCATGATCGGGTGGACGAGATGAGACTATATCCATCTCCGATTTTAGAAAGGCGTCTTCTTCTACCTATCATCCAAAACATTCATACAACAAAGCTTACACTTATGACTGGTGTGAGTTAGTTTTTCTTGAATTTTTTTCATTTATTTTTATGCATGCTTGTATCTGCAGATTATTTGTTGGGGATTAGAAAATTATTATTCAATATAAGAAGCTGGTGCTATTATTGTATCAGATATTTATTTAATTAAGATTCACTTAGCATGGAGACATGATTAGTCATGTGATAGCATTATGACCTTGTTCTTATGTCAAAACAAGGTTATCAACTAACATGCAAAAGGATCCATTCTGTTAAAAGTGGACGGGCTAGGCCTAATATCCCCCTAAGCCATTTAAAATCGTGACTAACTGGCAACCAAAAAACTAAAATATATCTAGTTCTTGTTTGTAATCTTCATATTTCCAAAAATACTAAAAATATTGTGCAATCCAATATAAAATTTTTGTATTTTGATTATAAAATTTAGAATATAATTTTTTTATTTTGGATTTATAATCTAGAATATAATTTTTGTATTTTGAATTATAATTTTTGTAAGTTGAATTGTATAATCTAGAATATAATTTTTCTATTATGGGTATAATTTAAAATAAAAAATTATATTACAAATTAAAAATTATATTTCAAACTAAGAGGTGAGGAGAATTTAGGTTTATTTAATTTCTTTTATTAAAGATATGATGGTTATTTTAATGAGTCTACATAGCTACAAAAAGAAAGTATAGAGGTGCAGTAACAATCACTCTAGAACTCATGGCTGACTAAGGCCCATACATAATTGGGCTAGATACACCGATCCACTTAGTTCGATTTTTTCTTAGGAACAGTAGATCGAAAGGATTATAAATCTATATATCGATTCAGACCCTCACCTTCCCCAGCCCTCTCTTCTAAGAAATCTTGGATAGAGAATTACATTTTATAGTGTGTGTGTGTTCTTTACCTCTTCAGTAATTTAGTGCATTTTCGTATCTTATGCCTTAATTAGATGCTTACTTGAAAATGAGTTAAAATTGTATTGAAGCGTTTTCTCAGACTTTCTTTGTAGCAGATTCATAGGATTAATTGTTGCATGATGGCCCTCATGTTTTCTCCGCATTCTGCTGAACAAAATGCAAGATTCCTCCGGTTTGGAAATGACTTTGCAAGCAAAAAAGGTTTGGAAATGACAACTCTAAAGTTGATTATCTATTGGCAATCAATGAAACACTAATAATGTCAAAAGAGATGTCTTAACTCTCACGCTGACTCTTGCTGAGGGTGACAATGGGAAGGTGCAGATTTGCCAAGAAAGCCATAGATGATTGGTGATTTTTATGAGTCAATAGAAGGGAAAATAATGAAACTGAAAGAAGATAGATTTTACATGTTAACGAACAAATGCATTAATTTTATTTTTTTAATTTTGAATACATTGTTAGTGGCAAATGATTAACTCAGTGCACGCCGGTGTGTGATAAGATGAGTCCAAAAAAGAGGCATATATGATGCAAGTATTGTGTAGTTCAGACATCAAATCATTGAAAAACAAAGCCTCGTTTCACAAATCAATCATTAATTTGGGATAGACTAGAAGCATGTTCAAGCGCCGAATTATAAAATCAACCTTGTAATAATAACAACATTCAGATGACAGATATGATATTTAGTGTCATGTATATGTACTTCTCAGTTCATAAAGTAAGAATTGAACTCGTATCATACAAATATGAGAATCCAAATCTTGCTTTTTCGATGTATAAATTTCATTCATATACAAAATGTGTATAAAATCTTTTTTTTTTGTTTTTATTTGGGACAAAATAAAAAATGGTTTAAAATACTAAATTTGAATTTGAAAAGTGTACATAAGAAAAGGTATATTTATTTTTTCAAAGAAATACTTGTAAGCTAATTTATTTTTATCTACAATATGCAGTAAACTAAATAATAAATTACAAATTTTCTCATAATTATTGTGTATAGTTAATTATTGTTGAAAGCGTACTGAGAATATCGAACTCGTGGGTGTAGACTTATCCCATTTTATTCTCCGGTATTTTGGTTAGTGTGGTCGTTACTTTGTACTTGGCATAGAAATAAATGGTATAAAAATACAATGGACCGAGAAAAAAAAATATGGGTCCAGAATGGACCCATAAAAACGTGATTTACGGCTAGACATGGGCCACAAAATAAGCAGGTTTGAGCCCTATTCATCCAATAAGAAACCAAATCGTGGGAAATAAAAGTAATAAAAATGGAAAGCCATGATGTCACACTAAACTATTCGAAACTGTGATGAGTTCAGAGTTTGAGACCCTCCACGTGGGTACAACTATCTCTACTACTACCTTCTTACTTTATACGTTATTTGCAGGCTTTGCTTTAATGCTTCGTGTTGTGCCACTTGCCACCAACACAAATTTTAAAATTGTAAATATAAATATTTCAAAGGTTTTGTGCTTGAAATTTTTTTTATTAAAAATTGAAATATTTACTTCTCTAGTGAATTCTTTACACCACAAAATTAATACAACAAAAATAGCCTAAATACAGTGCAAATCAATTGTCGTTACAGCAACTGGATTTTTGGAATGAAGTATAAAACGAGGTACATGTCATTTTCTAGTCTAAAGGAGTGAGAACCTTAATTCTTGAATATTCAACTTGTTTTTCTGTGAGGATCAAGATTTTGGTTGCTTTTTGACGTGCCAATCAACATTTTACATGACGAAACAGTAAAATATTGGTTTTCATTGATCATATTGCTAAAAGTAATCTCCACTGTGATATGATAACACGACCCTAATCACGTGTTATGTTCGTGTTACAGTTTAAACACCTGAGAAAGTATTAAACTTCCATTTTCTATTAAAAATGAGCCCAATAAATTTTACATCATTAAAATATAATTAATAAATTGAAATGAATTTTTCTTTTCAAGATGAAGAACTATTTTTTCGGCTGAGTTATCCCAACCAAGAAACAGAAAATAACTTGACTAGTGTTTCTTATAAATATCTTGCATTTACACTGTATTCGTAGAAAAAATAATTTTGTAACATTGAAAAAGAGTCTAATTTCAGTTTTTCTACGCATTTTGATCAAATCATTTAAATTATTATCAAATTTTTTTATTTTATTGATATTGTAATTGATAAACGTGATATTATTAGTGATTAGTCTAAAAGTAATGTAACATTAAATATTATAAGAACAACCATATATGTTATTTTATGTAGTAAGTAAATAATGTGGAACAGTAATGATGGTTTAATTAAGATACTAGTAGGATCTTAGAATGGTTGAATAAAGCGAATGGAAGAGTGTAAAAGTTAAAATAATCGCCGTACTGGTAGTTACACGAATAAAAATAATGGAATAGCAATAGCAATAGCTAGGGTAGAGGACACAACACAACACACCGCATGTTCCCAAACACAACATTTTGAAATGAAAAATAATTGAGAAAGGATAATTTGACCTAGTCAAAATCAAGATATGCCTCCCACGCCAAATCAGATCCCCACTTTCAAAAGATGTGTTCGTTAGTTGCCAGTTTAAGGAAAAAAGGAAAGTGGTGGAGAACATGAACCATGGACCCAACTCAATAACGTACGTATAAATCCATCACCACAATCATATCACATCATATCCTTTCATTTCAGTCCCCATCTTTCCTTTCCCGCTCTATTCATTACATTACTCCATCCATAATTCAAAATGCCATTGCAAATCCCTCTTTTTTCATTCAAATTTTTCATTAGTATTTTATTCATCAAAAGTGTAAAAGGGACACTCATGTTGAGGCAATACACACAACTGCACAAACCATAATTTCATTTTATTACATACTAAAACTTATAACATACTATATACCATAATGAGCAGGATTTTTCACCTGAACAACACATGACTTTAATTGAAACTTGGCCATCGTTGAGCCATACCTTGCGCTTTTAGCCCCATCAGTATCATCATCAGCGTAACCATAATAACGCTATAGAAAACGACCACATTTTATCTTATTGTTATTATTACAACTAATAATAATAATAATAATAATATTAAGGGTAAAAAAGGAAAAAATGAAAAAGCCCTGCCTAATCTGCTATCCTTTCACTATTCCTTCCACTAAAACTAAACCAGGTCCCAAAAGCTGCTTCCTATCTTTTCTTCCCAGAAGTAGAACTAGAAAGCAAAAGTGGATGCCTTATTTGAACTAAACTAGCCTAACACATTCTTCAATTTCATCTTCTGTCAAAACAACCAAACAAGACTACCACAAACCATATCATTTCTTCTCCAGGAGAAATTAGAGCTTCTTTTGTTGCTAGAGTCAAAGGTGTCAGTAAGTCCACTCTTGTGGTAGGCGAATTTCACAGTGAGCTGCTTCTTCTCGAAGAAGACTTAATCTCTGCTGCATCAGAAGAGCTTTTCTCCTAGCCAAAATCGCGTCTGTAAGAGAAAAAAACCCAGAAAAAGTGAGTTGAACACTCATGCCGAGAACTTTACTTGTTCAAAAGAGTATACTGTAAAGACTAACTCACCATAATCCGAAGCAAAGGCGTTCGAGAAGCGTTGTTGGTTAGCCCCATTTAGGTCATCCATATTGAAGTTCAAAGTTTGAGCCACCTTTGCTGGTAACAAGACAGGAGCACAGCCTGACCAAATAAAAAAAACCATAAGACAAAATCAACCAGCACAACAACTGAGACATATAGAGAAGAATCAAATAACCACTAACCAGTTTTCTTGCGAGATTCAGAAGGGGTTGTTTCATAATGACGAGGCAAGAACACCCCAGTTCCACCACACCCCCTTTTCACAGAAGATCCACCTGTACCGGGCACAGAAACCCGCGACCCGGATCCGCCAAACTGGACCCGATTGTTTTGTTGCTGAACTTGCAAGGGGGTCCATGCAGACTGTGGCAAACATGTAGGACGGGTGCATTTCACATTCACACTCTCATGGCCAAATTCACGCGCTCTGTTCTGAACCTGAACATGTGGTTGCTGAACGACCCAGTTGGGCTTCATTGGCCTTCCCCAAACCGAACCGCACTGCTGCTTCGGTCTCGCAACCTAAGAAACCAACAACACATTAATCACTGTTAGAAACCCTCATAGACAGTTAATAGGACTAAAACAGAGTATGTATCAGTGGGAAAGGGAAAAAAAGGAACACGTGAAGAAATAATTACAAAAATAGCTTCTCTTACCTTATTGAAACTCTGGTTAGGTCGAGACTGAGCAAGTGAAGCCCCAATGTTCTGAAAGTCATACTGTGAAACATGGTTGTTGTTTATCTTCAATCTTGCGACTTGTCCGGCGGCAGCGTATATGACTTCCCAGGGGTCGTTGTTTTCGTCAAACGGCGTCGTTGAGGGCGAAGGAACACGAGAGTACCCGTTCGGGCTTCCGTCGCCGGAAACGGCGCTTCGGCCCGACCAGCTCCCGATTCCGGCCAGCGTCGACTGCGGCGACCCGACCAAACCCTGAGTCTTCCTCGGAATCTCCGAGAATGTTCCGTTGTCGGGTTGAATAGGCAGCGCAGAGAGCTGCTTCCGGGCTTCGTTAAGCGAGGACTGACTCAGTCGACGAGTGAGGCCGGCGAAGAAGTCCTCTTCGCCGTCACTGCTTTCGGTTTCGGCCTCCGTGGAGCCTGCCAAAGACTCGAGCGGCGGAGAAGAGAGTCCGAACTCGTAGGGGAACTCGGAAGGAAAGGCAAAAGGGGCGTCGAAATGGACGTTCTTGCAGTTGTTCTTGATGTCATGGGAGTGGCCGGCAAGGAAGTGCGACGGAAGCCAGAGGGCAGCGTCGGCCATGGTAGTTGTGGGAAGGGTTGTGAAGTGATTGTGAGCGTTGGGGATTTAATAATGTAAATGGGGCAGCTGAGGATGCCGGATTTGCAGGCCCAGTTATGTGAGATAAGAGAGAGAAGAGAGTACTGATAGTAGGAAGTTGGAGCATAGAATGTTGAAGACAATCTGCTTTTATTAAGGTTTCAGGGTCCTTTTTGAGGCACTCTCTATTTTCAAATTTTAAAATAATGAATTATTATTATTATTAATATAAATGTAAGAAGATAGGAGAGAGAAGGGTGGGGTAGTAGTTGGAAACATTTGTCCCTGTTTTTGTTTGCAGAAGGCAGCTGCCATTTGTCCACTCTTTCATTCAAATCTCATTGCCATACCACTTCCCATCATTCAAGGACAACCCATATTTAACAATTATCTTCTCTTTTAATATTTCTTTTTTTTTAAATTTATTAAACCGCTCTTTGCTCCAGTACATCACAAGGAACTCTGCAAGATAACAACAATTAATCTCTGATAAATCTTCCGTTTTACTACATAATATTCTTTATTCACTAAAAATACATATTGATTGCCTAATTTTTCTATTTTTAATTGGGAGTGTTAACTGTTAGAGTTGGTGTGAATCCAAAACAACTAATTTAACCCCAATTATATCATGTATTTTCAATTCATTTATCCATAAGAAATTTTGCAATCTTTAAACTGTTTATTTTACATTTTTTTAATATCTTATTTTGATA
>Ga0099825_1004962_pt1 | contig 17311 bp, 12 predicted proteins | sample SiratroredBW_FD_76838 | JGI IMG/M metagenome (GOLD analysis project Ga0099825, IMG submission 76838) | Root nodule microbial communities of legume samples collected from California, USA - Siratro red BW | ecosystem: Host-associated > Plants > Roots > Nodule | place: USA: California | collected...
AAAATAAATCTAAACCATCAAGATCCAATAAATTATCATGTTTCAAATAGTTTTCATTTAATTCAAAGAAGACTTACCTGTATTTTCTAATTCATTTTTTTTTATAAATTTATCCATAGTCCCTTGTTTTGATTCAACAAAAAGTTCAACTCTTTTTTTTTGAAGTTTTGAATAACCTGATTCAAATTTTCTAGTTGCCATATTTGTATATTTTTATATAAAATTAAAAGTTATAATATATATCACACTAAATATAACTTATAAGTATGTAAAATAAGTTTAAGTTAAAAAGATAAAACCTGATTGTCAAGTCAATAAACTTGATCATAAACTTGATCATAGAGTCTCTTATTATCATATTATCTTTTGATCCTGTCATTTGGTATGTCTTTTAATATAATTTGTAACTTCTAAATTCTCTTCCTTGAATCTGCACAAATTATTTTAAGATTAATTAAACAATAATGAAAAAAAAAAAATTTGGGATCAATTGATCAATCTCATATTATTTTTACCTAATATTGATGCACTCAAAAGGAGCCAAAGTGAACACAAACTCTTTCTCAATCAATCTACTGCTCAAAGTCTCCAACTAAACACACGCGCATAAATGTATAGTATAAGATGATGAAATATTAAATGAAATAAATTTGAAATTGAAAACAAGTTGAAATAATATTATGGAAGGAACAAAAAGACAGAGGAAAAAAGGAGATAAGTGAAGGAAGAGTCAGACAATGACATGACATATAAAAAAAATGATATCAATCCCTTGAAATATTCAGAAGAGATAAATTAGAAAGTTTAAAGAATGACTGTTCAATTTAAAAAAAAATATTATTAATTTATTATAAGAAAGTTTCAAGAATATTATTTATTAAATGATATTTATAGTACCAATATAAATTTAAAGTCATTAAATAATATTTATAGTACCATTGTAAACTTAAAGTAGTTAAAATATTTAAATTTTTAATTAAAATTTTGTTAGTATAATTTTGAAATTAAATATTTTTTATTTTATAATAATATGTGAGTATTAAATTTTTTGATGTCTTTGAAGTCTTAAGGCCTGAACCATATTAAATATTTTTGAGGCCTTTGTGACCTTGAGACTTAAAGCATATTAAATTTTTTTGAGACCTTTGAGACCTTAAGGCCTAAAGCGGTTACTTTACCTGTATGGGCCTTGAGCCACCCTACGCGTTGGTTTTGAATGAAAAATTATGCTTGAGCCACCCTACACGTTGGTTTTGAACGAAAAATGATGGAAAATAGCTTTGAAATTGAAATAGAATAAGTCATTATCAAATTTAGAGGAAAATAGGTATGTAGAAGAAAGTAGAAATGCATTCAGTGAATTTTAAGTAAATATTAATTCTAAGATTAATTTTTTTTTGTATTTTTCATTAAAATTTGTCTAATGAATAATAATTCATCTAGAATTTTGAACAAAGTTTGGCCCAATAAATCTTAACTAGAATGTAATAAACTTTATTTCTGATGGAAATCTGTTTTAGCAAATTATACTTTATTCAACAAATGTATCCTAATTAGAATGCAAGTTATAGAGAGCTAATAAAAAAATATAAAAGTTAAAGTAAGGTATATTTACTATATATATTTTAAAATAAATAATATTGTTATAAATACCATATTCTATAAACTATCTTTTATTGAATAATAATTTTTTTATTTAATTTACGACTATTAATTTTATTTACTTATTTGACTTACATATCTAAAAATAATTTAATAATTATATATTTTACTATTTTACTTACTTTAGTTACTATTTTTTATTTTAATGTTAAACTGATTAGATAAGAATAAAATGTTTAAGAATTTAAAAATACAATTTTTTTATATAATCTATGACAATAGAAACTTATCTTATATATAAATACATGGCAGTCTCTTAAATAAAGTTAGAACAATAGATGTGTTAATTAGTTTGTAAGCAATTATATTAATTACTAATTAAAGAAAGTAAGTTACACAAGAGTAGAGTAAAATTTCTATACATTAAAATTAAAATTAAACATTCTCTTTGTGATGTTAATTCTTAACTTATAAATATAAAACTTAATTGTTTAATTTTAGTTTTACAACATTCATTCTTTCTGCTTTTAGTGAAAATATTTTAAGATATTAAGATATTTTAAGAAACAAGTATTATATTTATGAAAAATATAATACTTAAGATATTAAGATATTTTATGCTTACCAAACGTTCTTTCTGCTTTTATAACATTCACTCTTATTGTATCACTTCTATGAAAAATTGAAAATGAAATTTGTTGTTATCATTTTGTTAAGTGAAATTGACTAGAAAATTAAGGGTTAGATATTTGTGTTTGTGAAAAGCTCCTAATTTTAAAGTGTAAATTTGAACATTCTTAAGATACTTTTATTAAATATAAGAGCTTCTTGTAGTGTAATATTTGTTTTTTTCTTCTAAGGAATGAGCTCACCTCATAATATGGGCACGTTTTTCTTCTCAACTTCTAACATATCTTTATGGGTCTTCTTTTCATACATCATGATGTGTCTTCTTCTTAGGTGTCCATGTGTTTATTTCTTTATCTACAAGTGAAGATATTTCTGAAGGTATTTTTAATAATTTAGTGAATTAATGTTCAAGTAAGATAATACATAATTAATGAATAATATATATTTTAAAATTATCATATTTTAATGAATTTTTATTTACGAATATTGTTTAATAGGTTATTAGAAACGTTTGTGTTAGATTGATTTGACCACTTTTAAATAGGTTATATTTTTCTTTACTTAGACTCAATATAATGGATTAAAGAGCCATTTTGACCCTTTAATAATTTAAAAATAAAAAATACGACAGAATATTAAATATGTAATTTTCAAATTAAAGTTATATTATTAAATTTTACTTTTGATTTTAGGTATAATTATTCCACATAAAGAAATATAAATATGTGTTTAATGACATTTTCTATTTTGAAACTTGAATATCAATTATGATTTTAATTTTTAAAAGTGTCTTAGAAGATTAAAGGAAGAAACATGTTTCAATTATGTTTCAATTGACATAACCATGTAAAACTATTAAATATATTAGAATATATTTTATACTTTTCTTATTAATTGATTTTTCGTTATATATCTTGTTTTATTATAGTTTTTAAACTAAATGAAATAATTGATTTTTCAATAATTATATGTTGCTATAGTTTTTAATTTTTAAAAAATATTTATAAAAAGTTAAAGTAAATAATTGGTCCATTATAATAAATAATAATATTTTTTTTAGAATAAAAAAGTAAACGACAACCTTAAAATAAAAATATTAATTTTACTAATTTTGTTTATTCTTCGTTAATAGTTAAGATAGTGGAACAGGCTTTTCGTCTTTATTAAGTATCATGTATTAATTCAATATAAGATGAAAGTTAATATACAATTGATCCTAAAAAAATCAGTAGAATTTTAATTTTAAAAAATAAAAAAAAATAAAGAACTACCTTTAAAATCATATACTTGCTTAATTTCTACTAACAATTATTAAAAAGTTATACACCTACTTCATTACCTCAACATTAATCGAATTTAAATAAATCTAAAAAAAGGTTAAAGTTTGTGTATTGAGATGGTTCGTTTTTATAGTGAACCGATTATTAGAAAAAACTAAAATATCGACATAATTATTTTCCAGAACATGGGATTAAGGATCGGGTTTAATTATAAAAATTGTATTATCGTAAATATTATATATATATATATATATATATATATATTACCATTACTTAAGATTGAAAAAAATTATAATTTCATATTAAGTAATACTTGTAAACCTATCCCTTCATTGATGCCCTAAGTGATAAAAATAATAATTTGTAGTTGAGCATACAAGAAACCGTTGAATGCCTGTATTTTTTTTAGTTGGGTATGATTTAATACTTGTTGAAAAGTTGGAGTAAGATTTGACAGAATAATAAGTTTTTTCTTTCCCCTTTTCTTCTGGGATATTTATTTTGTTTTTCTTCTCCCACTTTAAAAGGTCACTTTTATAAAATGACAACATAACTTTGTTGTTATGTGTCAGATACTAACTTCCTTCAACCAAACACCTCAGACCTGTTCATGTACCTTCTCAACCCTTCTATTTTTTATTTTTTTTTCTAATTTTCCAATCTTATTGTGTAATTTCCACTGGAGTTGAAGCTGTGGCAATGACACAATTGCTGTGAAGAGTGAGCAAAGGTTACTGTGATTCCTTTTGGTCTTTGATTTTCTCTTCACTCACTGGTGTGCCATTCCTCTTATTTGCTGTGAATCTTTTCTGGGCACTTTCAACTACTCTTGTTCTGGGTTTTCTCTGCCATAGGTTGGAAGCTGGAGCTTGTTCTTGTGTTGAAGGTGAACTCAAGCTTGATACTTCATCTGGGTCTAGTTATGGTTCCATAAAGTTTTGACTTTTATGCTTACCAAAAGTTCTTTGTGCTTAAATGACTGGTGGGTTTTGCTAGCTGGCCAAGTGTGCTCTTTACAAAACCTTTCAATTATAAGATATGTTGCGGTCTTCTGAGGCCCACGTGCCATGCTTATGAGGAGTTAAAAGGAAAAACTAGTACAACTCTTTGTGAGCTTGAGATTAGGAGGGTTTGGTTGCTTTGTTTTTCTGTGGTAAATTCGGGTGATGCTGATTTGATTTGTTGTGTATGATGAGTTTGGCCAGATTCTGGGATGGTCAGTAATGGGATTGAATATTTGTCCAAGCTCTAAAGAATCATTAGAAGGTTTTGATTGCAAAAGGAAAGGAAAGATCTTGGTCAGATGGGACACGACGAGTTGGTGACAGTTGAAAACGTATCTGGAGATGAGCTTGAATCAACTTCTTCTGAGAAGGAAGAGAATTGGAGTGAAAATTTTAAGCAGAATTCTTTAGAGGTTAATTGTACACCTGGAGTAGGTAAGTGCTCGTTAACTCCAAGGAAATGATTCTTTTGATGACTGTGCAATAGGCATTAGAATTGTTGTAAAGTAGGTTAACGAAAGTGTTTTCGGTCCATGTCAGCCTCTTTTTGGTTGTTTTCAGCTGAACTAACTTTTTTGCCTAACTATGGTTGGCGCACTGTGTTTATGGTAGATTCTGATGTCATAACAAAAAGGATTTCTGGCTTTGTACGATTAATGTGCAACTTTGCAGAGAGTAATTTGGTAGCAGAGCTGTAGTAATATTTGAGGATCTGACCATGACAAGGGGAAAAAATGAAGAGTTGAAAATGGAGGAGTTTGTGAAAATTTGGGAGAAGTCAATGGGAAGACCAGGAGCAGCAACAGGAGATTGAGAAGTGGAGAAGGGGAAAGGTTTTGAAGGGAGTTCTATAGGATTAATGGCAAGATTTAGAAATTGCTTTATGAATTGAAATCCTTTAGTCATTGCTTTTATGCATTTGTCATTGTTTTGTGCTGTCTAGGACTTAAGCTACTTTGCTTGTGTAAAATGTGTTATCCAAAGAGGAACTTTCAGTTCTATAAAGTATCCAGTTTGCATTTTTTTTGACTTTCACAAATTTAAATGCCACATTTTGATCAAGTTATTTTCATCCTCAGAAGCTTTATTACCTTTAAAAGGGTTTTGGTTTTCCATATATCTGATTGGCTTTTACTGATTCATGTGGCTTATATGCTTGGTTCTTTTGAAGATTAATTTGATGTTTTATATTATTGAAATTTGCTCTCAAAGGTTTGGACCATTTCATCCCTGAGCCTGTTGGAACTGAGAGTAACCTGCTTGTTGCTGCTGCTGATGAGATTATGTTTTCTAAATCAATGGTGGAATTTTGGGATTCCCCAAGGCAAGACCTAATAGTGGACAGGCTATCAGAGTGTGAGAAGGTAGATTCCCGTGTTATATCTTGTGTGTGTGAATATATATATATATATATATGGATGTATGTATGTATATATATGTATGTATGTATGTATATCTATGTATGTATGTATATAGATATTCTTTTTCTAAGTGCTTGTGCATTTCATTCAAATTTAGTAAGTTAGGTCCATATATTAATGGTTGTTTATATGTTCTGTTTACTATTGTTTCAAAGATGCAAATCTAGACTTTATTATTTTTACCTTTCATACATTTTAAAGATTCATGTTAAGATAGTTATTAGAATCTTATGATTTGATACATATCAAAGATACAGTAGATATTGGTTTAATGCTAATAATATCAAAGATATTTACTGCATAATCAATGCAATTTTGTATCATGGGTATGAATCACACTATTCTATGATTAATTATTTTTTTTTTCATTCATCAATTCTCATAAATAAATTGAGAAAGCAGTAAGCTTAAATTGGTAACTAAAAAAGAATGGAAAGAGGACTTATGAACTTATCCTGTTTGATTATTTGTTACTTCCCTTTTCACCGACTCATTCAGCAAATGCACTCTTTTACTATTTTATTGTTTCAATTCCCTTATGCTGAAATAGAGACTTCACATACTCAGATAAAACTATTGATTTTATTTTATGAGACTTATGGCGAAGTTGTTTTGTCTATTTATAGTTTATAATTATCACACTGAAATATTATATATCATATTGTGATATGTTGGAATTTATTTTATATTGTCTCTACATCTTACGTTTTGATACAGATTATGACTTACAATACTAAAGTTAACTTTGTGAGTTTGGATACCAGTTTTTAATTTTTGCTTTTATTGGGGAAGATGTGGAGTTTCTAGTGGCCTAAGGTGTGTTTTGAGATAGCTGTGAAAATTATATTATTTCAATAATTGATTAAATGTATAATCAGTTATTGTTAAAGTTGAATGTAGTTATTTTAAAAATTATGGGAGTGCAGGTTCAATAATGGGGGCTGTAGGAAGTATAAGCCCAAACAGTATGTATTAAGGTTTCTAAAATTGAATGATCATATAATCCTTCAAGACACTAATTTATGGTTTCATGGTTTAATTTGATTGAACCTGAGTTAATAAAATAATGATAATAACTAAATAATACATAAAATAGTAAAGAGTCATAATATCATAATTATAATAGTAAAAACTAAAAATAAAAGCTTATTTTTGTAGGTTCTTAACATTTAAGACATACGTGAAGTTCAAATTAAATATATTACAATACTTGTTTATGAATAACATTAATAACAAGTTTATATTTGGTATAAAAAAGAACATGAGAAATGTTTTAGATCTCTCTTTTTTAAGTAAGAAAATTAAAAAGATGTTGTTTCAAATGTTTTCTATTAAATACTATAAATCAGTTTTTTGCTGGTTTTTTGACTGGTTTTTCGGTTCTTTGATCAGTTTTTCTTCAAACCAGTGTTATGATTTGTTTAAACTGTTTACTTGATTACCTATCCGGTTCGACCAACCAATTTTTGTCTAGGTTTTAGAACACATGTCTGTATGAAGCAGAAAGGAAAAAAAATTCAGATTCACGAAAACAATATATTTTTCAGAAATTTTACTAAATTTCAGCTGATATCATATCACAAATATGTAGCTTATTTTGCAAACAACTTATTTTTCATAAAAATAAATGAAAAAAGATTTTTCAAACATGCTCATAGCACGGTATCCCAAATTTGAAAGTTAGTTAAATATTATCTCTTCATATTAATACTTCATAGCTTCCCATCAGTAAATGTATAATGTGTTCATGTTGCTTTATTTTTCTGCCCAAATTGAAGCATCGGGAGTTTTATGACACCTGAAAGCCTTTAAGTTGCATGCCTTTGTAGCTTTCTTCTTGACATTTCTGTGTTTGTGATTTGTGCATTAGAGTTGCCAAATTCTCCTGATTGGTGACAACACTTCTATGTTGTTTCTCAGCAAAAGCTGCTTAACCTTGTGAAGATACAAAATGATGGGACTTTTGAAGTTGATATGGAAAAAGATGCATCTCTTGTATCAGAATTGTTGAAGTTTCAATCTTTTGAAGAGACAACAATGAGTGCAAGTGATGTTTCTGAATCAAAAAAATCAGCTCCCCGGTTACAAATTGTCATGCTTGTGGTTGGGACTAGAGGTGATGTACAACCTTTCCTGGCCATCGCAAAAAAACTCCAGGCATGTTTGAACTTTTCCTCCCAATTCTTCCTGGTGCACATCAGAGCAGAGATGTCAAATAACTTTGATTTATGTTATAATTGCTTATTGTATTTAGAGCAAATGTTTCTGAGATCTTGATAAACATTTGCTGAGAGTTAATTCTTTCTACCTAATCTAATATGCTGTGCTACATGGGTGTATTTTTGACTTTTTAGTTTGAGGTCATTACTTTTTCCCTATTACAGTGATAAAATCTGTAGGCACTGTTACTGGTTATCCATAGGCCAACTTTGGTTTATACCATTAGCATGGTCAGGTTTACCTTTTGTTTGTATTGTATAGACTCTAGAAATAAAAAAAGGGTAAATTTAGAATGAATAAAATTGTTGACGTGTAAGTATGATACCTAAATGAGAACAACTCTTGGGAATGATAATAAATGAGAACAACTCTTGGGAATGATAAACTTTATTATCGGTTACTATTATTTCCTAAACTTAGATGTTGACATAAAAATTTAACCTTGTTCAGCACACAATGTGCTTACCTGCTTCCACAACTACATTTTTATGTACTTGATTCTAGTGTGCTTAAAAACTTTACAATGTGTTGCTTGCTTATATAGCAATATAGAAAACATTATCCCTCAATATTATACTATGTGGGGCTAAAATCAAACTTCACAATACTAACAATTCTTTCACCTAAAGTTTGATTTACATCATCACCTAGTGTAGTGCCTTCATCGACAGTGCCAATTGAGGCAATACAAGGCCTTAACTTATCCATTGTGAAGTGTTAGACAACATATTAGCTAGATTCTCTATCTTGAGATCTTCAACAATGACAAATCTCCATCACTTATAGGCCTCTTATAAAATGATACTTCCATTCAATGTGCTTGCATCTGGAATGAAGGTTTGGAGTTTTAGCAAGACATATAGCACTCTGATTGTCACTAAATAATGAAGAATCCTCTTGCCCCTTCCCTAATTGTTTGAGAAGGTTCTTCAACCATATCATCTCCTTGGTTGCTTCTAAGATAGCCATGTACTCAGCTTAAATGGTTGAGAGGGAGACTATGCATTGGAGTTTAGACTTCCAACTGATAGCAGTACCACCCAACAAAAAGATGATTCTGTTGTGCTCTTTTTACCATCTAGATCTCCCAAATCTGCTTCAGAAAACCCTTGTAAATTGAGCTTCTTCTAAAAAATAAATGCATCCTTGAAGTGCCCTTTAGATATCTCATGATCCACTTCACACCTTCCCAATGCTCCTTTCCAAGATTGGACAAAAACCTATTCGCAACTCTCATTGCATGTGCATACCATAACATACACTAAGATCCCTATTGTAGATGCGTATGGTACTTTAGACGTGTAACTTTCTTCATCTATTTGACAAGATTGCCTCTTTGGAAACTGCAAATGAGTTCCCAGTCTTGGCATCTCCAACATTAGACCTGTTAAACATTTTTTTTTTCTATATTTTTCTCCTGAGACAACTTCATTATTTTTTTCAACATGTTAATTTCTGTCATACTAGACCCTACAATTAACATGTCGATCTTCACATTTGTAATTCTGTTTTCACTCTTATACATTGAATATCTCTATTGTGGTTTGGTATCTCAAAACTTACATCCACAAACACGCCTTTCTCAAGACACACAACTACCCAAGTCCCAATATACCCAAGGAACTATTGGATTTCTGGTGAAAACACTCAAATCAACTCCTTGTTTTTATAGTAGTTTCCTAGTTTTTTTCTTTCTTCATATTACTCAATGTAGGATTTTGGTGAATACCTACTTGAGAACTAGGTATCTACTCGCATCACTCTCAGTGACACAAACTCATCAACAACATGCAGTCTTTACAAGGATAAAATTGCAAACTCTCTCAAGACACATAACTACCCAAATCCTAATAAACTTAAGAAATTATTGAATTGTTGTGAAAACAACCAAATTAACTCCTCATATTTACTCAAGAACAACAAACACTTGGGATTTATCATATATCTTCTCAATTTCTCTCTTCTCAACATGGTATTTGAGTGTACTGTCCACTGTGACCTGTTTTGTCACTAATATGTTGTTAGGTCATGACTTTTTTCCTAGACATATTGGCCTCAACTGTCACTTTGAGTTTCAACATAGTATCAAGAATCTAACTAGAAAGGAACCCTAATCCGTGTTGTCCCTTCGTAGGTGTATTTTTTCTAGTCATGTACATATTTTTGGTTTCTGTTGTTTTCTACCATGTTTTCCTTTTCATCATGCTGATGACATTATTCATCATTGGCGACTTCTAGTAGGCTTTTTGTAGCCAGTGATCGCCTCCATTACCATGGTCTTGTCATATGATGAACAACTCCAACAACCCGCCTTGTCCTCTGAGCATTCTGGCTCTCTAGTAGACATTGTTTCCTTTGAGCATTTTTGCTTGTTGGTAATCATTGTGTCATCTAAGAATTTTTGCTCTCGGATAGTTGTTAGGTTCTCCGAACGTTTTTGCTATCTGGATGCTGTTGTGTCCTTCAAGCAGTTTTTGTTCCCCGTCAGCTGCCGTACTCAGAAAATTAAAATATTTTATGCAATGTCTATAGTAGCTCCAAGGCTTAGGTTATCTCCTTTTTCTTTGTGTTGGAGTTACAGTGTACAGCCCCAAAACAGGCTTTGCCTTTTAATCTTATTCCTAATATCTTTCTCCTGTACCACAAGCAATGCAAATATACAAGAATTATTTTTGTATATAAACATTTATGCTGCATATCAGACTTGAGAGATCAATGACATTTGTTGAAATTATGTTTTAGCCTTTTAGGTACAAAGGGAGAGAACAAAGACAAACAATATGAGTTTGATATTGACTTGATTTGCTGTGATGGTATGTTCTTCACAAAACCAAAAACACTAGTCCTTATTTTATACGATTCATAAACCTAACTAAATAGGAAGTAAATCATGAGATAAGGAAATATGTACCAATTCTAAGAAATAATGAGGAGATAGGAAAGCTAATTCTAGAGGATAATTTAGTATATTCTAAAATATGATCAAGATTTTGAATATTTTCATATATTCCTACAGCTTTGAATTTCAAACATTTTTACTGCCACTTGATTGTTATCTTCCTTCCCAAGAGCTTTAACTTCTTTTTGACATTTTGTACTCTACATGTCTTCAGCGGGTATGTTTAGTTAATAATATTATAATATAGTGTTACTTATAGATCTTGATTTCTCATCTGTCTGTATCTTTCAATGAAATGTCAGTGGCTCTGTTGTTAATGCAACAAAAAGGCATGGCATATTACCCAAGTATTTAATTCAGTTATATTCATTTTCCCTTTGTTGTGATGCAAGTATATTCCCCTAGTTACTGTCATTAGATTTGTGATACTGGTCTTATTTGAGAGATTAAAATCATGATTTTCCAATCACTGTTAATGATTTTATATCAAAACCTTCCGGAATTCTGACTTTTTTGCAGGACTATGGTCATCGTGTTAGGCTGGCAACACATGCTGATTTTGATACATTTGTAAAGAGTGCTGGTGTTGATTTCTATCCGTTGGGTGGTGATCCTCGTGCTTTAGCAAGATGTAAGAGGTTCCTTTTTAATGCTGCCCTTAATATCCAATAATTTTCATTTTCAGTATGTGCTTTGTTCTAATCATGCCTAGACCTTTTAGCTGACGCCTAGGACTACCAGGCTTGGTGCATGTATACTATGGTAGGTGACACTATTAATGGATCTAGGACAGTTTCTAATACTATCTTAAAATATGGGTTTAAGCACAAAGCGCTTTCATATGAGGGTTCATCTTAGATACAAGTCAATCATAATCCTTCACATAATATTTTAAACTTTTAGGAGAGTTGGTTTTTGAAGTATGCTAATTGAGTTACTTCTGTAATAGATATGGTGAGGAATAAAGGTATAATCCCATCTGGTCCAACCGAAATATCTATCCAAAGAAAGCAGCTGAAGGCTATTATTGATTCTCTTCTTCCAGCATGCATAGAACCTGATTTGGAAACTGGTGTTCCTTTCAGAGCTCAGGCAATTATAGCCAATCCTACTGCATGTGGTTAGTGGTTAGAACCCAGCAGATTATTGCATTGTGTATTTCTTTATTGCATACCTTGATTACTATTCATTTATCTTTCAATTTATTCCTTATGTATTTTACTCCAATTAATACTAGCATTAATTGTTTAGTGGACCTATTCTTCCTAAGGAAAAAAGGAGCCTTCGAGACTTAGTGACTGCCAAGATTAAATTATGAAATTCAGGGGCAATCGTTTTAAAAGTGTGAAAAAGGATGCTATTATTTTTCTCAAATTCTTGAGAGTAATTGAATTGCACTATATTTTCCCCCTAGCGAAAGATTCTTTTCATTTTACAAGAGTATGCTTGTTTGTTTGTTTCACAGCTCTTTTTTGTAAATCGATCTGGTGCAGGAGTTTTTGAATAAAATAGATAGAATTAACATATGTTGTGGCTTGCAGGACATACACACATTGCTGAAGCCCTTGGGGTGCCCCTTCACATCTTCTTCACTATGCCTTGGACGTGAGTTTAAATTGTTTATAACCTTTGAGTAAAAACTTTACATTATATCACTGTAAATACGGAAAAAAATATAAAATTGGTAAAAAGATAGAAGTGTACTTCCTGATTTTTAACTTAAAATATTAAAATTTAAAACAGTACACAAACCTTCTAAGAAAGTAAAGCAGGAATAATGGTGTTTGAAATATTCAGGTAAATGCAACATTTTCCTATCAAATAATTTCCTAACTGCATTATCTTTCAAGGACTACAAAATGGATCCCCTTGAAATGATGTACTTTGCTTTGATACATAGATCAAAGAATATAGAACTCAATAAAAATGGGAATCTGTTTATCTTTAATTGCAACTATTGAAGGCCAGGTCATCATTAAAATACCAGTCACTGAAAATACACATCTCCTAAGTGAAGTTTCCATTTTGAAAGAGTGAAGGGAGCATGAGGGATTGAACCTCTCAAGTTTCATCCTTCTCTTTCTAACTAAAATTGGCCCCAATTTTGTGACTGGTTGAGGGTTTAATTTTCATATAATCTTAGTGTAAAGTTATTATAATCTATCATCTAATCATGTATTCAAACATTATAAAGGAAAGATGGACTTTTCAAGTTGCTATTAGCATTGGATAAAACCAAAGTTTTAAACATGGTTTGAAAAGCTAATGCTATTTTTTTAAAATCTTATTTTTATAATTATTTCAAAATTCTTAGTTAGCTTCTTACATATAAATTTTTCAATAGGCAGGCCAACATATGAGTTTTCACATCCTTTGGCACGTGTTCCTCAAAGTGCTGGTTATTGGGTATTTCCTTTGCCGAAATTATTTTCTGCTGTGAATTCAATTAATTTTGTGAATAAATTGCAGGACTAATTTACCTATAAACCCGTTTCAATATGTCCTTGCCTTATCCAGTTGTCATATCTAATTGTGGATGTACTAATATGGTGGGGAATACGAGGACTTATCAATGACTTCAGGACAAGAAAATTGAAGCTTGCTCCTATTGCATACTTCAGTATGTACAGTGGATCAATAACTCATTTACCAACAGGCTATATGTGGAGTCCTCATGTTGTTGCAAAACCAAATGGTATGGAATGCTACAAAACAGTAGCATGATTTTTTTTCCAAGAAAGTAGCATAATCTTTTGATTTTATTCTTTTGTATTTTTTTAATGAATAATCTTTTTGTTGTCAAAGTTATTGAAGTATGAGATAAACCATAAGTTGTTACAATCAAGAGTAGCATCAGTCCTTGAGTAATTCTGACTTGGGAGTGGCTTAAAGATGGATAATTTGAATAGTGGATATTTAAGTTATCTGTTGTAATTAATAATTGGTTAATTTTTTTTTTCGCATTATTACATAAAGTTTTATCATGGAACTGAGGACAATCTGACACTACAGTTTCGATCATATTATGACGTTGAGTCCAGTACACAGTTTCTAGATAATATTTTTCCATAATACCTGTCTTGAAATCCTTAGTATGTTATATGAACAGCTTTTACACTTTTACTTTCTGTCTTGTGTGTGTTCTCTGTACTAATGTCATTTAAAAATTTGCAGACTGGGGCCCCTTAGTTGATGTCGTTGGTTATTGTTTCTTGAACCTTGGTTCAAAGTATCACCCACCGGAAGATTTTGTCCGATGGATTCAAAAAGGACCAAAACCTTTATATTTTGGGTTTGGGAGCATGGTATGATAATTTCACTTGTAGATATTCTCTTTATAAGAACAATTTTTTTTTTCTTTTTTTTTCTGTTTAGTCCTTTTGTGTTTGGATATTAAGGACATTACTACCACTCATAAGGTTTTAATATCTATCATGGGAGGTCAAATCTTTCTTCAAATGAAAATAAAGCAATGGACTAAGAAGCACGGATACAACGGACTCAAACACAAGGATACAACTAAATTTAAAATATAAGATTTGTGTTGTGGATGAGATGGAGATTTTGCATGAAAGAATTTATAGGTACATATTGTAGAACACCTTTTGTTTCAGTTTACCAGCTTCAGAGCTGCTAAAAACTGGAAGCTAGGTAAAAGTATCCAAACTTCTGGAAATTTACAACCTGTCAAATTAGTATTGTATGTGAACTATTGGCTGATTTGGTATATTAATATTAGAGTTGATGGGCATTTATGCAATAGAATCAGTTTAAGTATTTATCTTGTCACCGTTAACAGTTTCAGGTATACACTAAAGCTAGAAAACTTCACATTTTTTACCTTTGTACATGTACCATTATCAAATTTTTAGAATGAAATTCCGTAGTTCTCTAATGAAAATATTGTGTTTCACTTTATTAGCCTCTTGATGATCCTAAAAGAACTACTGATGTTATAGTGGAGGCACTGAAGGATACAGGACAACGGGGAATTATTGACCGGGGCTGGGGGAATCTAGGCGATTGTAAGTATTTTACTTCAATTTCATTCCATCACCATTTGTTTCCTTTTGTTCCAAATAATCATTTGATTTGTAAATGTCTTTCCTATGTGTGTATGACTGTAATGCATATGTTTTACACTAGCAGAGGGTTCTTCTTTTCCATTTACTTTTCCTTAGTTTTCTACACTCGAATAGGCTTTAATATGATGTTAGATTTCATCCTAAACTCAATTGGCTTTAAGTGATGTTCCCAGATATATATACGCATTCCAAGACTTGAGACACGCAATGTGGGATTTTCCAACATAGGGGGACGTTAGATGTGCGAGTATTAGAAAGACATGTCTGCATTAAAATAATGACATTATAATTAGATTGAAAGAGAAAATAAGCTTTAGAAGAATATGCAACTTCAATCCCAAGGAAATAACGAAGAGGACCCAAATTCTTCATTTTAGATTGTTTTGCCAACAACAATTTTAACTCTAAAATCTAATCTATATCATCTTAGTGATTATCATGTCTTCAATATATAAAGAGAGAATAATATGACCATGAGAAGTAGTCTTTAGAAACAAAACAAAGTTATAATCACTAAAACAAAATCCAAGAGATCCAATAACTATATAGAACTTCTCAAACCAATCTTGGGGAGCTTCTTTGAGATCGTAAAAAGTCTCTCTTAACTTACACGCCTCCCCTGTATTATGAGAAACACCAATAGGAGGTATTATGTATACCTCCTCTCCCAGATCACCATTTGAGAAAGCATTTTTAACATCCATTGGAAAAACATTTCATTGACGAAGAGAGACAACAACAATAAGAGTATGGATGATAGTAATCTTAGCAACTGAGGTAAAGGTTTTTGCATAGTCTAGACCATATTTCTAAGAGATATTTTAGCGACTAAATGAGTTTTGTAACTCTCAACAGACCCAATCAGACTTTGTTTTAATTTTATAGACCCACTGAGAGCCAATGGCTGGTTTTCCCGGAGGAAGAGATATTAAGTTCCATGTAGTCGTCTTATATAAATCAGAAAGTTCCTTTTGCATAGTTTGTTGTGAAAGTGAATCAAGGACAAACTCTTGAGAAGTCTCGGACAAACGATGAATTGTGGTTAAGAAGGAAGCAAAGGAAGAAGAATAAAAAAATAAAGAAAATCTGGTGATTAACGAGGAGGTTGGAGGATCAACAATCATAGGAGGTGCTTAGGAAGTTGTGGGGACATCTTGACCTGTAGTAGTACTAATATCATTCCTGCAATTCTCAATTTCAAGATTATTTACAGCATCATCATTAATTTTGGAAAAAGGATCAATAGAAATGAGATTATTCCTTGTAGGGTTGTGGTAGTCAAAAGAAAGTGAATAGAATGGAATGTGCTCAAGGAAAACAACATGACGACAAACATAGAGTTTGTGGTTGGTAGGATCGTAAAGTGAGAGGACAATTTACTACATCCTATTTGTGGATGAAGAACAAAGCAAGTAGATAAAAATATTTCTACAAAGAATAATCAGGAACACAACCATACAACTTTTGAAAGGGAGACATACTTGAAATAAGAGAAGATGGAACTCGGTTAATAACATGGACTGCAGTAAGATCAACTTCACCCAAAAATTTAGTGAAAATTGAAGTGGAAACAAATTCAGTACCCACCAATGGCACTGAAGAGCCATCAGCAGTCATAAAGATGGATGTGGGACAGAATTTAAGTACACAAAGGATTGTATGACATATGATGTGAGGTACCAAAATCAAGAATCCGTAAGGAAGGAGACATACCTCACGAATTAGAAGAAGAAAAACATTCTAAGGAGACATGGCATGTGACCAACTAAGAAACTTTTGAAATTGTTCTGCAACATAAACTACACTAGTAGAATGCAGAGAGTCCTTGTACCAAACCAAAGCAGAAACAAAATTGGAGAAGTGAGGTGAGGGTAGCTATGTATAGCAGAAGACAACAGGTCGCAACAGAATTGGGGTGGCAGAAAAAGTGCACAAACTGGGTCGGATCACAAACAAGGTCACGAACTGGCTTAAGAAAAAGAAAAAATATCAACTAAGGTTTCATAGTGCTATAACAATTCTCAATCAGAAATTAAGTTCTAGATACCCTAATAACAATAAAACAAAGAATGTAGACACATGAAAAAGAAGGAATAAAATTTCAGATATTAGCTCTAATAAAGAGTCTGAAGATTCAAGACACAACAAAGATATATAAATATATAAATAT
>Ga0099825_1004965_pt1 | contig 17301 bp, 6 predicted proteins | sample SiratroredBW_FD_76838 | JGI IMG/M metagenome (GOLD analysis project Ga0099825, IMG submission 76838) | Root nodule microbial communities of legume samples collected from California, USA - Siratro red BW | ecosystem: Host-associated > Plants > Roots > Nodule | place: USA: California | collected...
AAAAAAAAAGAATAATAAAAAACTTTTAAGTATAAAATGATTTTTAAAACATAAAAAAAGTTAATAAAAAAAAAAAAAAAACATCTTTCATTTTTTTTTTGCTGTGCCAAAAAAAAAAAAAAAAAAAAGTGCACTTGACATGCTATTGCTTTTAAGTCACAGACATTTAATTTTGTTTTTACTTGTATTAAAAGAAAAGTGTCTGCTATTTTATCGTTAGAAGACAAAAAGTGTCTACTGCCATTTGTTTCATACGTGGCTTCCTTCTAATTTATCGTTACCTTATTAAAAGAGTAAAAAAAAATAAGAAAAGAAAAAAAGGAAAACATAATTATACAAAAATATGATTGATATCAATATAATTAATTTTGATGGATCTTAATTAAAAAAAAATCATCAATAGAAGTAGAGTTGTTAAATGGGTAAGGCCGTCCATTTATCGAGACAATAAAGTATAGTGTACTTATATTTCAATAGGAATAACAAAAATGACCTATGTTAATAGTTTATTTTGGTTCATGACTCAAATTTTAGAAGAATTGGAGACTAAAATATCATTTTACTCATAAAAAAGAAAAAAGAAAATAAAAATTATATAAGTGATATAATGAGATAAAAAACATAAGTTATGAGTGTCAATTAAATATTTGATATGTAGAGTTATCTTTCTCACTCAAAGAAACTTATAAATATTATTTTATTTTTAAATAGAAATGTTTACTTTGTACGAAACATCACCTGTTTCTTATTTAAGACTCCTAATCCACACCTCTTGCTAAATAAATAGTATTAATTTTTTTTTTCATTTGATTCTTGATTTTTACAAAACTTTTATCTCATCCTAAAAAATCTCCTGTTCGTGGAGTCTATGTATTAAGCTTAAGGGCTATGCTATGATGACACTGCCTACGAACATCATTCCCAACTCGTCGCGGTAGCAAAGCAACAGACCAACCATAATTGACATGGAAATTGCCCCTGGTTCTGCTTGTTTTTAATAAGTACCTTAATTGGCCTTTCTGAGTTTGTACACGCAGCTTTTATCAATTCAGATTTATTACTGCTACAGATATTCTTTCCCTGAAACCAAAAAAAGCAGGTGTTTGTGGGTAGGGTGGATGGCCATTGCATGTGCAAGGCTCGTAAATGAAGGCAGTTTTGCACATTGCAGTTTACTGTAACTCTCTCCCTGCACCCCATATGCATCTGTCAGTACCAAAGGAAGTATTGGAAGGAAATTATTGCAGTGAAGCCTAAATGGTCAATGTGCTTGCAGCCCAAAAAGTTCGAGGGAAAGGAAGACCAAAAATGGCTTACTCAGGAAATTTTTAAGGGCTAAGCTTTGGTGAAATCCATATTTGAATACTGATATATCATGATGCAAGCTATCATATAAAGTTTTAACTTGTAACTCTTGATGCAAAAAATCAAGAAGGTAATAGATTTGTTAAATGTATGTATATTTTATCAAGGTTTCAACGACAGAATTTTTTGCTTTTAATTTATGTATATGGATTTTTTATCTGCGACGACTATATGTAAATATAAAGATTTTATGCATGATGCATCACATTAATATTTTAATCCGTAAAAATGACTTTGAAGGGCTACACATTCGTGACTTTTGAGGAGTAAAGTAATTTGATTCACATTATTTTCAAGGGGGCCAAAAACAGATTGAATATGATTATTTGAATGTGCAATGTTTCAGCTAAATCAGATGCCTAATGCAGAGTTTGAATCTAGAATACCTCAAAAACACGTCACCCATTCAGTATGGCGTGGCATCCATATGCAACACCCATACTTCAAAAAAAAGGGTACACACAACACTGAATTTCTCATTTCTCAGCATTGTTATTTTCATTGTCATTTTGATTCCCTTCTCACGAGTCGAGACTGGTCAACATTATCAGTTCAGAAAAAGAAAGTTGGAATCTAAAAGCAAAAGAAATCACTCGCACAAATCATAAATATGCCGCAGTGCCAATGATCTATTTCAGAAAAATATGATACATATGACCCCTAATTACAGATATCTGCCGCGAAGCTATTCCAATCCAAAGATATATCTTTAGATGAGTCATCCATGAATAACGTCCTTGCTGACTACGTTAGGAAATAAAATTGCCTCTGGCATTACCGTATAAACTAAATAACCGTAGTCTCAACTACTCACTGATTCTACACAAGTATGACTATCACTTCTACATACATTTTGGCAATGACCATGTATCCTAATCTATAACGAGTCTTACATCAGTAAGAGAATAGTGATTGCAAAATATGCAGCTATCAATTCACGTGAAGAGGAGGATACCTTGACATTGGAGAACAATCCTTTTATAGAATTTTTCCGATGATTTACCAGAAACCTCTGCAAGAACATACACCATCCTTGAAATGGTGAAACCGGTTTGAATCTCGCAACACAATATCCCTCCCAGTTGTCTTGGACATAAACTTCCCCATATCATGACAGTCCCCACATACTCTAAGGTTCTTGGTTACCCTAACAGTCTTCCCTGGAGGCAAATTTAATATACCAAAAGCCATGGCTAATTTCTCACTGTGTCCACATAGAAGCACTTCCTTATTCATATCATCTGCATTAATTAATGCATACCTCATCTTATTATAGTAGCCTACCCCATTCATTTCCACCGTCAGTTTTCTCAGCAATAAGTCTATCCTTTTGGCCTGAGGGTGGGAAGTATCCCCGGCAACAAAGATGTTAAACTTTCCTTGAATCTCAATCCAACTACAACCTTGATCCTTTTTAAATCCCCCTTTACCTATCTTTCTTTGTAACTTTTTTACTTCTTCCAACTTTTCCGCCTCTGCATAGACATTCGCTAGAAGAACATAATACCTTGTGTTCTCTGGCTCAAGCTCAAAAATATGCTCTGCCACTTTTTCTGCTAGCTCCACATCATGATGGATCCCGCATCCAGAAAGCAAGGCACCCCAAATTGCAGCATCTGGTTTAATTGGCATAGTTTCAATGAACTTGTATGCCTTGGATAGATTTCCAGAGCGAACAAGGAGATCCACCATACAAGCATAGTGTTCAAACTTAGGCTCAATGTTGAATTCACTTCTCATGGAATTAAAGAATTTCCATCCCTCTTTCAGTAATCCAGAGTGACTGCAAGCATAGAGTATTGAAGTGAAGCAGGACTCATCAGGCTCAATACCTGCTATCCTCATCTTTTCAAATGTGGAAACTGCCTCCTTTCCAAACCCATGCATACCATATCCAGCAATCATAACAGTCCACAAGATGATATCCTTTTTAGGAATCATATCAAACAGTTGCTGTGCAAGAGCTACTAACCCACACTTCACGTACATATCAACAAGTGCACAGGCAACATGTAAGTCTGAAAAGTACCCTTTTCTCAGTATGTGCCCATGTAACTCTCTACCTTTCTCTAGAGCTGCTAAGCCTGAACAAGCTGGAAGGACACAAGCCATTGTAATGTCATTAGGCTTCAATTGCTTTTGCATGTCCAGAAACAGTTCCAGAGCTTCATTTGGAAGTGAGTTTTGTGAATAACCTCCAATCGTTGTGTTCCATGAGACAATGTCTTTGACGGGCATTTGAGAAAAAATTAAATGAGATTCTTCCATGATTCCACATTTTGCATACATATTCATAAGAGCATTAGAAACAGGCAAATTCAATTCCATATTGTTCTTTTTAATGAAATTGTGTATATTCCTTCCTTTATCCAACGAGTTGCTACAAGCACAAGCATGAACAACACTTGAGACAGTATAAGCATCTGGCCTAAGACCTTTGCTTTGCATTTCATCAAATAACATAATGGCTTCATCATACAGACCTTTCCGTACATAAGCAGCTATGATTGAAGTCCAAGAAACAATAGTAGCTTCACCCATCTTCACAAAAACATCAGTTGCACCTTTTAAATAACCACATTTAGAATACATGTCTAGTAATGTGTTGTCAAACACGACATCCCCGCTACAACCAGTTTTCACTCCGCAAGCATGAAGAGCTCTACCCAATGAAAGCTTGCCAACGTTTGCACAAGCCACAAGAACGTTAACCAAGGTGACCAAATCCATATCAATACCGAAATGCAGCATCTGAATGAAAAACTTAAGTCCATTCCAGGAAAGCCCATTCATAACACACCCACTAATCATAGAATTCCAGGAAACAACATCTGGGTCACTCAATTCATCAAACATTTTATGTGCACTCTCTACATCACGACATTTAAAATAAGCTGCAATTAGAGAGTTAACAACAGTATTATCAGAACCAAAACCTAGTTTAAAAGCATACCCCTGAACGCTTTTACACTCCCTTACCTTTGCCAATGCTGTATAACACTTCAATATACAAGTAAAAGTAAAAGGATTCCCTCTGATTCCCAACTTTTGCATTTTCTTGATGAGACTCGCAGCTTCCTCGTAATTACCATTCTTTGCATATTTAGACATCAAAAAATTCCAGAGATAAATCTTATCATTGCGAATCCCATCTAATATTTGTCTCCCTTCGACCAAATCACCACAATGCACATACATGAAGACTAGCTTTGCCCCCAAAACCTCATCAATTTCCATGCCGTTGGAAGTGATAATGGAATGAACCCTCTTTCCATCTTCCAAAGACTTCTGCTCGGCACAGAGCTGCAACACAGAACAGTAAGTATGCAGCTCAAGTTCAGACATTTTTGACCTTTTGAGCAATTCCATGGCGTTCCTGAGATCACCCATTTGGCAGAATTTGCGAATTTTTGCATTCTTGTCCGCGGCCACGTTGTAGGTGGCCTTGGAGAAAGTTGCAGAGACACCGACACTGCTACTGCAAGAAAGATCAAAATTGGGAGGTGGCAGACATGTTGTCCTAGATTGTCTGAAGGAGATGAAGCAATTGGGAGATTTTGCATAGTTTGACTTCTTTCTAGGATCATGATAATTTGGATAAGTGTTCAACGGTGCTATGCTTTTAGTTGTAGACATGCTTGGCTTTTCCTCGCCCTCCTCAAACAAACAACATTCATACCACTATTTATACCTACACCATCAAATTACGCCTTCTTTTCGTTCCAATCTTCTCACCTATTGTCATATTACGCCAGATTGGAACAAAATCTTTTGTTAAATAATTTTTACCTTTTTAAAATTTGATTGGAAACCTAAAAATTGTTTTTTGAAAAATAAATTCAAAAGTACACATTTAATTTTACATTTAAAAAATACAAAGCGTTAACAATCTCAACATTCCGTTGTAGTCTAGTTGGTTAGGATACTCGGCTCTCACCCGAGAGACCCGGGTTCAAGTCCCGGCAACGGAAATGCATTTTTGGTTTGTTCGCAAAATTCATTTCTTCATTCTTCACTTTGGGCTTACGAGACACAATTATATTTTTATCTTTTTTATTTTTTTTTCAAATGATCTAGCCTTCTCTACTGTTAATAGAATTAGTGGCAAACATTTTTCAATTTTCAGGATAAGGTTTTTCTCAATTAATTTGCTCGGATACATCCAAAAATGATAAGGTTTTTCACAATTAACTTGCTCGAACACAACACATAAAAAAGAAAAAATATTTCAGTTGCCAGGACTTGAACCGGGTCTCTCAGGAAAGAGCCGAATATCCTAACCAACTAGACTACAACGGATTTTTGGTGTTCTTGTTCCTTAATAAAATATATATGTGCTAAAGCTCACTCTTTGGCCAATTCCTATGCTCGCACTGGATTTCAAGCATTATTCAATTTCTTGTCATAGAGCTCATATGTCTTTTTTACTTATACAAAATAGCCTTCCTGCACATATTGTTCATGTTGAAGTCACACATTATTTTGTAATCATTTGATAATTTTGATATATTACAATTTTCACTTTTTCAACTTAAAAGGTTGTATATACTCCATTATTTAGCTCCCTTAGCACATGATCAAACCTATATACGATCTTCCAAATATAGTTGGGCCTACAAGGATTTCATTTTATTTTTCGTAATATTATATCATGCGTAAATATTTGAATGTAATACCCCCAACATGTTTACATATCAATTCAATCCATTGGTTAAAAATTCTAGATCTGTCACTCAACAAAATTTTGATCAAGGATTCATCTTGGGCATAAATATGTATCATGAGCATATGTACCTTAAAAATTAAGGCAAGAGTTCGAGCATATTGCTTTTGATTAACTTTAGAAATTGCTGACAAAAGCAAAGTAACTTCGATTAGAAGCTAGAACATTTGTAAACAAAAAGAAGGGAACATAAACACACTGATGATAAATGACATTGGATGCTTTGAACTTTATATTAGCAGAAAAGACAACAGATAGTAAAGAAAGAAAAGTGTAAGAACATAAAAAAGAGATGGGAAATCAAGGAGAAGCCTTTCCTGTTTGCTTGTTTTACAGGGAATAATTTACTGTTTCTAACATATAACATCTATGCCACAAGTAAAATATCTTCTTTGCTTTTCTCAATCATAAAATTGATCCCGCTGTTATATATATTTCAGTACACCACACACTCTCCAATCCAAAGAATGTAATAAGGAAGCAACTTGGCCATAACTTGCCTAGTTGGCAAATTTCTTAACAACCAAATTTCAAGCCACATACCCTGAAAAATGAGAAGTTGTTCATGGTTATGCATTACCACCCCTTCTGAGAAAGAATATGCCAGGAACTTCAGTGACATGCACTTAACACATACGCAGGATGAAGATTTGAAGGGAAGAGTGGTGTTGGCTTCCTTCCACTAGAACATATTTACACGAAAGAACCATGGTAGAACAAAAGCTATAACCAGGCATGCCATTAAGAAGTTACAAAATGGTTGTCCGCGCCAGCATCCACCAAACCTTCTGGATGAGGTATTATCATTGCCCATGAATCTAGTATCATTCCATTCTTCCATAAATCCATGATCAACAACGTCCGAAACATTCTTTGCAGTCTCACCACATATTTCACACAACCTGTAATCATGAAAGGTAATTAAAGATCGTGAAAGAACTAGCATAGAACAGTAGGAACCTCAGGATTATTCGACCAACAAACTAGATTGCATAAGGAACAAGATTGGCATAGAACCAAAGGAGTCTCAGAATAACTCAACCAAAAAACTAGATTCTATGAGAAACAAGATTGGCATGGAACAATTTTTATAACCATGTAAATGTTTGCAAAATGAACGTCTAAACTCCTCTAACTCAGTTCAATAAGCAACAGATTTTCAAATTGAAAAAAGAATAAGCTGCAAGTATATACACAATATGAGAATGGGAAAAAAAGTACTGATAAAGCTTCCCCCACCCCACCCCACTGGTTCACCCAATTGACTCCGATGAGTTAGGGCCCAATGGCTTTCAAATTCTGAAGGGTCCTTCTTAAAAAGACACAGAGGTACATGCATGAGAGTAATTTCAAACACAAATTTGAGTTATGTTACCCAAACCAATGGTATTTTCAGACCGTTTTTCAACAGGAGCAGTTGAGACGAGAACAGCAAAAAATTGAACTGAGCATAAATCTGAACAATCATTTCATAATTCGAATGTTGATGTAAACAATATTGAAACAGTAACTGAGAGTTTGACCAAGCTCTAGATAGAAGGCAACTGAGAGAGCTTCTCATATTACTTCGTTAGATTAGACTCATTAATATGCAATGGGAGATTAATTACTACTAAAATCTCCATGTGTAAGGGTGCATAAGGATGATATTGGTTCTCCAGTAACCGATGTAACCAGCAAAAAGTGAAACGGCAACGAACTAAATGCAATAAGCAACTGACAAATCATAAGCAATGAAGCCGGTTTCGAAAGTTCAGACTCAAATTCAAGAAATTTTTCGAGTTAAAGTTTAATAAGAAGAAGAAACTAAAATTGCAATTTGGAATTTACAACTGATGGAAATTAATTTAATGATGATAATAGTAACACTACAGCTATATGCATAAGTGTGCCGCGGCGTTTCGAAGATTTCACTAGACAAGACGTGACAGAAAAAATCAATAAAAAATAAGTAAAATTACAAATTATTAAAATAATGCACATCCCTAATCGGTTTACAGATACTAATTAATCAGAAACGTAGAAATCCCTACGCCATTTTGATTCAAAATAAACGGACAACACATCAGAACATGTTCAATTTCGCAGGCGTTAACACAAAAAAACAAAACAAGATGTTGATACACACAATAGAAATAAACAAGTATTAACAAAATCAACAGTTACCTGTTTCCTTTAATCTTGAACCATGCCTCAGCACAATGATTGTGAGCAATACCTAACTCATCTTTACATGCACAACCAAGCTGAATCAAATCTGTATTAGTACTAGCACTACTTACAGAGCCAACAGTTGCTGGTTCTAATGGTTGCCCAGAGGCCAGATGGCAAATCCTACAAATCATTTCACCTTCCAAATTCTCACTAAAACCGTCGCAGCTGCCACGGTTTACATCAATCACACATGAATTTTTATCTATCTCAGACACCCCTTTGATTACTTTCATGGACACCTTGCTCAACCCTGAATCATTAGGTTTAGCTTCCAATTTCGTATTTTCTCCACTGACACAATCAATCTGAGCGGAAGGATCTATTACAACACGAGTCTCAGGCACTTCCCCATTAATCAAATTTCTTGAACTATAACTGGTTCCTTGATCAACACCATGTAATGTATCATTAATTTCTTGAGGGTCACCCAGGTTCTGATCATTAACTTCTTGGAGCCCCTCCTTCAGCTCCCCATTCAAACCAAGACCATTACACGCTTCTTCTGGAGTCCCATCTTCCCCACTGACACTAACTCTTTCACCCAAGCTATGTCCACCTCCTGCATCAATTGCATTTCCTTCAACCAATTGGTTCAAATCCTCACCCACCCTTTCATCAACATGATCCAAAACTTCACCACTGCCATTGCTTTTTGCCAGATCCATCACCCCAACATGGAATTCTTCCACTCAATAATTCCAAACCTGAAAAGAAACTCGTGAAAATATATAACGCATGTCTCCCACAGTGATAAACCCCACCAAGAAAAACAAAAGTAAATAAAAACTATCTGCTATTTACAGAGGATGAACAATGTGGCCAAAGAAAACACGGACGATACACATCTAAACGACCATTTAACGTTTTGAGACAACCTTCGAATATCGTTACAAAAACATAAACAGCAGCAAACGAAAAGGTAAAAAAAGAAACTTGGATCATCACCAATAGGATGTTTCACCCAAATGAGACAGAAAGAGGAGGGTTTACCTCAAACATTGGATTTAAGAATAAAAAAGGAAACTGGGTACGTTTGAATCCAGGCACAGAGGGTTAAAGCTCTATGCTATGGCTCTGGTTGTGGTTGGAGTTGGAAGAATGGACAAAATTATGATTTATTTATATGTATGAAAAGATGTAGCAGGGTTAGGTGAGGAAAGTAACTGGGAAAATGGTATCGAAATTGGAAAATAGATTGAGTGCGTTTGAATCATTTGATGGAATGGATTAGTGTGTAAAGCAAAGGATAAGATTTTGAGGTTTTTGTCTTTATTCCGTGCTTTTACACTAAACCCTTTTACTTTTGCGACATGCTACACTCATAAACTTACAAATAATCATAACAATATTTTATTTCATTTTTATCATTATAATATTTAATTAACTTTATTTTGTAAACATTGAATCCTTATTTTAAAACCCATTTCAATGATTAAAAATTAAAAAAATATATTAAAATGTTGAAGTTTTATATATTTTGAATGTAATAAATATTTTCCATAATAAATTAACTATCAAAAAAACTAACGATAACAAACTTGAAAAATAAAATAATTTTTAAACCCTTTATAGAGGGTAGAAAGCATGGAGAGAGCAATAACAGTATGGATTATTTGATCTTCACTCTTCTCTCATTTATGTTTATTTTTCATTTTTTCTATTTTTATCAAATTAACTTATTTCTTCTATATTTTTATTCCTTTTATTTCTTTAATCTACAATAAATACACTTTCAAAATTTGAAAATATCCATTTACCAATTTATGACATTTATTTTAATTTAATGCCAGTTTAAACAGAAGGAATACAAGGAGTATTAAAAACATCTTGTATTAAATGCCTTTAAAGATTTCCCATTTTACGTTTTAATATTGAAATCTACAAAAAAAATCTGGTATTATATAAAACATAAAATGTTCTAACTAACGAATAAAATAATTTAAATTAGCAATCGATTGAAGAATTGTCGGTTTTTTTCCATTTTTTATCGATTTTGGAATTTTATGCGAGCTATGATGAAAGGTGTGCACAAACAGTTTGTTCTGTTTTTTTAATATTTCTACTGTTATTTTTTCATTTTTTTTATTACATCACTTATCTTATCAAAAAATTGTAACATAGAATATTATTTTTATTAAAAACTAAAATAAATTTAAAAATGCTTTGACTTGTTAGTGCAAGTGATAGTGTATGACTAAATGTACACTTTAATTCATTAAAATCTTTAGTTTGACTCAACAAACGGACAATAAATAGATAAACGATAAGCCACAAGGAAATTGATTAATTTGTCACTGACAGGGAAAATTAGGAAAACTATAATGACTTTGTACCAAATTTTTTTATATAGACAAAAGTAAACTTTTATTTATTTTTAAAATATCCACATAAAACTATTTTCTTGATAAAAGGAAGTTACATGAATAGCCATGTTTACCCCAAAAGTATTTCATTTATGACGATATCCAGTTTTTTGGTACAGCTTGCAGAATTTAAATAAATAGATACAATGTAAGTATATTTTTCAGTAAAAACCTACAATTTTAAGATTTTTCTATAAAATAGTTTTATTACAATATTATCATCCTCCCAATAAATGTATTATTTTTATGTGTTTTGAATACAGGTATTAACATGATTTATTTAGAGGTACTATAAATAAAAAGTAATATTTAATTAAAAACTGAAAAGGTCAGTCATGTTAGAAAAAGTAAATTATCAATTAAAACTTAATCGTTATGGTTTAGAGGGTATAGAATATTATTTTATTATTTTTTTACAAAAAAATTGAAAGATAAATTTGAGTAATAATTATGAGTAATAAATATTGTAAATAACCTATAGGTAACTACTAGGTCTAGGATAAATATTTTTATAATTTTCAGTTATGCCAAATGGTTCTCACATCCTCTAATTTTAAAATATATATTTACGTTCTTTATATTTTCATAAAATAACATTTACATCAATTTAAAATTTTAAATAGATATTATTTTAATTATATTTATAATAAATTATGCACTTAATTATTTCATATTTTTAATAAATAAATAAATAAATAAATTTTATTTAAAATAGTATGTTTTCTAAATAAAAAATATAAAAATTAAAGTTTTAAAATATAAGAATATCTGCATAAATTTCCATTGAATCATTGTGAAACTCAATGTTAAAATTAACTTTTTTAAAATTAAAATTATTTTATTTATATGTTAATTTATAAAAATCGGTTTTATTATTTATTTAAGTTTTCATTATTTAACATATAAATTTAATTTGAGAAAGCACAAAATCTTTTCTTCTTGACTTTTTTTCGTATAAGTCCCTAAAAAAAATTATCTAAACAAACTGTTAGCCAAATAATTACTTTATATTATTTGGAATATTAAGCTTACATACCAGTTCTAGCTACCCATGAAAGTTGAATGAACGAGACATCAACCAACCATGGAAAATTTGAAAATACTTTCGAATTTTATTTGAACTAAAAAAGTTAAAATCAATAAATAATAGTAATTTGAGACGATCTCAGGCTAATTTTTTACTTTTCTTATTGGTCACTTGCTAATTTAACACACACACTCACACACACACATATATATATATATATATATATATAAAACACTAAAAACATTAATGATATTGTGACTAATGAATTAGTATAAACAATTGAAACTTTTTAATCTACCAATTCACATATTGTTATCCAACTGCTATCATGTTTTATTAATGTCAAATATGGACTAATTTGATAATGTTATCTATTGAAAAACATTAATCATATTGAAATTATAGTTAATTTGGATGATAGAAAAAAAATTGCGAGTAGAGAAAATATTTTGTTGATTATAAAAAATAAAATAAGATAATATTGAACGAAAAATGACAATTTTTAATTTGTTAAAACTATATTATTCGTTTAATATAATAAAATGTGAGCTTATTTTTTTTATATTGTTGGCATACTTAATAAAATGTGTTTTTTCCATGATAGAAAAAAGATAAGAGTAAGTCACCCTTTATTTTATTTTTTTTAGGACTAAAAATATTTTATTTTGTATTTTGTTCTAATATTACCGTATTAATCACTGTTTTTATTAAAACATGATAAAATTAAGCCTTAAAGTCTGATTAAAAAAATAATTATTGAATATATTAAGAGAAACAAAATGGAACTCCATGAAGAGTTAAGTAAAGTCCACTAGTAATTGATTTGGTGAATTGTGAAGAATATTTTACCATATTAGTTGGAAGAATAAAAAAGATACTGTGCATGTGTGTCTCTTTTATTATCAAACCATAAGTGTTGTTCTTATTAAAAAAGGAAGGCCCTAGAGCACCACAAAACATGTGATAACTGACAACATCATTTAGTCAATTAATAAAGAAATAGAAAAGTGATTAAAGTTTAGTTCATGGAACTCTTGTCAAAATTTGTGACCTATGATTAACTACAATTTGAGTGTCAAAAGGAAACATAGACCATGTATTAAGAGTGCAGAATAAACAATAACATATTCCCCTATAGTTTGCTATTTCTTCCCACATGGTTTTCATAAACTCATATTCGAATTAACAAATGAATATTGGTAAAGCCAAGAATCAAGTTTAGTGTCAAGATATCCGTTCCTGAGAGAACGGAGAAAATTAAGTATCTCTATTTAAACAAAAATACCTTAACCAAGTTCCCAAAAGTCAGAATCTTAAGAAAAAAAATTACCAGCATTTATACTTGTACTCTGTTATTATTAAATATTATCTAATTAAGAATTTTTGTTTTCAATACAAGGCCACTTCGAACACAGACAAAAAAAAGGGCCAGTAAAAATAGTAGATGCATTTCTTACTAAGTTCCAAAATATTGAATAGTCTCCTGTTACTTAATAATCTAAATCAATAACAATATATAAATAAATATATATATATATATATATATATATATATATATATATTTACTTTCTTAATCTTTTGAGGTTTTTTTAAAGTAAAAATTTAAAACAAATACGGAATTTCAAAATGGACAAGTTGAAGAGTATTCTCTAAAATTGTCAACACTATTCCTAGGTATATTTGGACTTTTCTTTGCTGAAGTAAAGATTCATCATTTTACATACAACAAGAGAGAGAGATTCCCTAAATTTTGATGCAAGAAGCCAGCGATCCTGATTGACGGCATGTTTAAACCGTAGAAAAGGGTCTAGCAGTACAGATAGCAGTGTATTATCAATTATTTTTAATTCTGATATATTCTCCTTCATATATGTTTTATTTAATTACTTGTTTTGATTTTGTAATCAAAGAAACTGCATATTTAATATATATATTTTTTAATTTGTGTTAGTTCTTATATATAGTTTTTTTTTTTCGTTTTTATCATTTAAACTACTACAAATCTTTATTTAAAAGATAACTTTTTTTTTACTCTTATTTTTTCTTTTGATGTTAGAAATCTTTTCATGAACTTACATCATTACATACGTGTGAATAACTTAGTATTCTAATAGAATATGAAATTTATTCGAATCTAGTACCTTATTAGTGACATTCATTTCTTAATGTTTATATCATAACTTTTTAGCTTAATAATATCATTTACCAATCATTCTGAATATCTATAATTTTATGTATTATTTATTGTTCATTGTTTCATATAAATAGTATCAAACCAAATTATATATCATGTTATAATTAAAAATACAACTTAAATTAACTACTTCGTAATAATTAATTTAAAATAATAAAGTTGAAGATAAAGAAAAATTACTTTTGAGTGGTAAATATATCATTTAAATAACAAAAACGTTATACTATAGCATGCTTAACAATAAATTTATTTTTTAAAGAAAAATAACTTAGTCTTCCCATCAATTAAATTTAGAGTATATCATTTGAGAAATAGTGTGTATCATTTAAGAGACAAAATTGCATGAACATGTGTTCTTAAAAAAAAGAATAATATTTTTTGCTCAAACATCCAAACTAGTCCTTAAACAATATGACTTAATGATTGTGTTACATACATCTATAATTTTTTCCAGTCACCAACTATTCATTAGTCGACATATCTTTCTCTCATACTTTAACTCATATTACAAATGACTTCTCACATTATAAAAGAAAGTGTAAAAGTGTATGTACAGAAAAGGTTTTGATAAGAAAAGACTTGATATTTATGAATATCCATTAGTGACTTACCACTCTTTGGTGAACTGATGTACTAGTTCACAATCTACACATTATTTAATAGATAATACTATAATAGATAATACTATTTATAGTGACAAAACAAAAAATAGTTTGATGATATAAAACGTACTTTTGAAAAAACTACTTAAAATCTAGATATAAAAGATCATTTTTCTCAAATAAACCTATCAATATTAATAACAAATTTATGAACAAAGGGAACTAATAAAAAATATTTAAAACAAATAAAAAATTGATCTTGATAAAAAACTGATTGAAAATAATTCTTAACTTTTTAACTATTTTGAGATACAATAAGATTCTAAACGTGATCAAGTTCAGAAGAATAAAATAAAAAAAAAATAAAGAGAATTGTTTCTGTGAAAGAGAGAAATAGAAAAAAAAAAATGAAGGTGTTTTATTTTATTTTTTTACTATTTACCCTACAAATGCATTCTTTGGATTAGTGGAGATAACCAACATACATAACTAAATATAGTGATTATAAGGCATGAATAAATTAAGTATAATTTATATTAAAATAATTATAAAGAAATTACAAGGTCTTTATTAAAAATATCTTAATAGCTTTGAAATTTTAATTAATTGCACTAAGTGAATACAGAATTTACCTGGATGTATAGGGGGCAAAACGAGAGCTAGAAATATATGGCTGAGTTTTCTTGGTGTGGATTGATTTAGGTGATAGCATATATGTGGACCTGGTCTCTACATATGAACCACTTTACTCTTTTTAGCTCTTCACTGTTCCCTCAGCCTTAGCTTAGCAGAAGGAAAACCATCTTTAGATAAATGCTTTAATTAAATATATATGTATCAAACATTCACTTTATCAAAGCAAATGCCATAAAGTCCATTTACTATTGTAATAGTATTTCGATTAGACAATCATAATTATAAAAAAATTAAAGGAAAAATTAATAAATAAAGTTATTTGTAAAAAATTAAATGTTCCATATAGAAAAATATAAGAATTTTGATTCTAACATAAATTAGAGAAATTTAACAAGCTAGTAGGGAAAAGTGGGCGTTTTGATTAATGTGCGGTCAAACTGTCACCCCATCAAATCAAAGTACGAAACACTCACAAGTCACACATAAATTAAATCCGTGACCATGTGATGTAGAAAAATAGGCCTTTCTGACCTACGAAATACCTACTTAACTAAGTAGATAGACATGTTACTTAGTTAAATTATATACAGATGTTGACGCTGGTAAACTTGCATATCAATGTTAACTTTTTTTTTTCATCAACAAAAGTTAATGGTTAATATGTTAATTTTTTGTATTAAATATTCAAACCGATTGATCCCTCTATTTCTTCTGATTTTGACCATTAGTGAAGGAAGAAAATGGTTGTGAAGGGGGTGATAATGGTATTATGGTTGGTGGGATATAGATTAATTACATCAAACCCAAAGTTGCATTAGCTATATATAGCAGAGCTACATTTTTGGCTTTTCGGCGTACCCACCACGAGTTGATGCCATGTGCAGATCAATTACATTAGCTAGCTAGTAGCGTCACTCTATTTTCCCAAATAAAACCACTGCCTAAACAACAAGCATGAACCTCGTTAGCATCATCAATATGTGTGCCAGAAAAAATAATATATTGAGATATGCTTAAATTAATAAAAATCATTTTTAATGATGAAAGATTACAAAAAGTTACTTTGAAATCACATAAAGCTAAAAGAATTAATCTCTCATAATTTGTTGCTCTTATTAGGTCTGGTGTTCTATGACAAAGAGGAAGTAGATTTAACGACTTGAAATAAATGGCATATGTTAAATTTATAGAGCTCAAATCTATCTATCTATCACGGAGTTATAAGCGTTTGGAAATAAATCAGCAAAAATCATGATACCATATGCATATTTTCATATAATGGATTGAATTTTTATTCAACGATGAATCACATTCATCAACAAGATAAAAAAGTAAAATATACCCGTTGCAAAGGAAATGCATGTACATTCGGAGAAAACGCATGTAAATTGATGGAGTGCAACTATTTTCTTCCACTTGGATGATTTATTTAATTATCAATCAAGACAATAAACCAAATATATCAATAATGACAACACTTCTCTAATAATGAGAATTATTTTCAATATATCAAGTTTCTTATCATAAACTCTTAGATATAATGCTATGTGTTTTTTTAAAATAAAACATGTGTTCAAAATAAATAAAAATAATATCAAATCGAATAAGAGTTTTAAAATAAAAGTATTTATAATAATTGTTATGTCATGAAACCAGGTTTTGTTCATGTTAAATCATCCTTCTAGTGATACCTATATAAATTAAAGGATGACAAACATCAATTCATAATAAGTTTAATGACTTTTACTCTGTTAACATATTGTTTTATGGTTAGATATTTAATATATTTACTTTAACTTTCACTCTTTTATTCTTAACTATAAATATTATAAGACAAATTATAATATAATATATGTAAATCTTATTTTGCTAAACTAATTTTATGACTATGATTTAAAATTAAAATTATTTTTATAAAATGCTATCAGAGTTATAAAAAATCTATTGTGCTATCCACTGTTACTTTATCTTTTATATCCTAAAAATATTTAATGTGATTAAATGTGTTTTTGGAGATAATAAATGGTCATGAACAAAAGTTTACTTTGTTTGGGCTGAGGAGAAAGTAGAAAAAAAAAAAAAAAAAAAAAAAAAAAAAAAAAAGAAAAAAAGGTCGAAAAAAAAAAAGAAAAAAGAACAAATATGAAGGAGAAAAAAATTTGAGAAAAAAATATGAT
>Ga0099825_1004969_pt1 | contig 17297 bp, 7 predicted proteins | sample SiratroredBW_FD_76838 | JGI IMG/M metagenome (GOLD analysis project Ga0099825, IMG submission 76838) | Root nodule microbial communities of legume samples collected from California, USA - Siratro red BW | ecosystem: Host-associated > Plants > Roots > Nodule | place: USA: California | collected...
GTGGTGAGGGAGAAGGTGGCGGTGGAGACTTGTAATAGTATGGAGGAGGTGGTGAGGGAGATGGTGGGGGTGGGGACTTGTAGTAGTATGGAGGAGGTGGTGAGGGAGATGGTGGGGGTGGAGACTTGTAGTAGTATGGAGGAGGTGGTGAGGGTGATGGTGGGGGTGGGGACTTGTAGTAGTATGGAGGAGGTGGTGAAGGTGATGGTGGGGGCGGGGACTTGTAATAGTATGGAGGAGGTGGTGATGGGGATGGAGGTGGTGGTGACTTGTAGTAATATGGAGGAGGAGGTGAGGGAGATGGAGGGGGTGGAGACTTGTAGTAATATGGAGGAGGAGGTGAGGGAGATGGTGGAGGTGGAGACTTGTAGTAATATGGGGGAGGTGGTGAAGGTGAAGGTGGAGGAGGGGACTTGTAGTAGTATGGAGGAGGTGGAGATGGAGATGGTGGGGGTGGTGACTTATAAACATAAGGTGGAGGTGGTGATGGAGATGGTGGAGGTGGAGACTTGTAGTAGTATGGAGGAGGAGGTGAGGGAGACGGTGGAGGAGGAGACTTGTAGTAGTATGGAGGAGGTGGTGATGGGGATGGTGGGGGTGGTGACTTATAAACATATGGTGGAGGTGGTGATGGAGATGGTGGGGGTGGAGATTTGTAAACGTATGGAGGTGGTGGGGAAGGAGAAGGTGGGGGTGGAGATTTGTAGACATAGGGTGGGGGAGGAGAAGGAGATGGAGGCGGTGGGGACTTGTAAACATAGGGAGGTGGTGGTGATGGGGATGGAGGGGGTGGTGACTTGTAAACGTAAGGTGGGGGAGGAGAAGGAGATGGAGGAGGTGGAGACTTGTAAACATAGGGAGGGGGTGGTGATGGGGATGGTGGAGGAGGAGACTTGTAGACATATAGAGGAGGTGGTGAAGGAGAGGGAGGTGGTGGGGACTTGTATACATAGGGAGGTGGTGGAGATGGGGAGGGAGGTGGAGGTGATTTATAATAATATGGTGGGAATTTATGAACATAAGGAGGAGGTGGTGATGGAGAGGGTGGAGGTGGAGATGTGTAGTAATAAGGAGGTGTTGGGTGTGGATAGTAGTTGGAGGGTTGGGCATAGTAAGGCTTATTATTATCAGCACCAACACTGATGGCCATAAGGCAAAATGCAAATGCAAGGATCAAACGAGGCCATTGCCTCGTTCCCATCTTCTTTGAATATGAAAACTTTGGTGTCTTCCTTTGGAACACTTATTATGGTGTATTACTTTCTTGATTGCCAAAGCATGGATTGAAAGCCTTTATATAGTGTTTGCCTTCCCTCATGGCTGTTAAGATATCTTTGTTTGATGACATAGTGGCATCAAGTTTGAAAATATATATTTATATTGTTTTAGCATTTCAACTTGATGTTGTCGTTTGCCATTACACGATTTCATACTTTCCTCAAGATGGTGGGAACAAAGTCAAGAAGAGAGTAGGTGATGGCGTGGTTGAATGAGTTCTTGTAACATTTAAACAAGAAAAATTATACTTTGAAATTGATATGAGATAAAATATTCTCATTTTACAACCCATTCTAATATATATTAATAATTTATATTCAATATAAAAAAATATGATTAAAATATAATATATTAAATTATGAAGTGGGAGTAATTTTTCTATTGGTGTCAACATTGGCACTGATTAAACAAATATATATAAAAGCGCGTCGCAGCAGACAAAGCTGATTATTTCGTTTGTCTTGATGAAGAACTGGCCATTATGATCGGATGCATAGAATGTGAAACAGATGATAAAGTCAAATGCAATATCACTTGCTGCAATTCTCTAAAATGTCTTTTTTTTATCATCAGATTTAGTTCTTTCTTCCTACTCATAATGCATATTTCTGGATTATAAAAACACGAGCTTATCTTTGTTGCTCTTCAAATTATGCTTTTATCGTCGGTGAAAACTGCTTCAGGTTACAAGACATATTTCATTGTTATTGTCGAACTAACGTACTTGACAAGTGTTAACTCAGACTTAAAAAATTTATTTTCTTGACTCGGTATAATTACTTTTAATGCCGGTAAACCTACTTTAATTGTTTTAATCAACTTTATGCCTTTCTTTTTCACCACCAGAGAAGTTTGTTCTATCAAATTCTTTGATCAATTCCACCCTGCAACTGTATTCTTTTTTAAACTTTAGAGCAGTAAACGGATTTGCGAGTTTGAAAGCTGATATATTTATCCTAAAAAAAAAAAAAAAAAAAAGTCAAGGCGGCGAAATTTTGATCGATTTTAGGATCATATGTTGTAATGCTATTTATTTCTTTAATTTTAGATTGAAAGTTCAATATTATTATTTAATGTATCGTTTATATTTTCTGTTAGAGCAACGTATTGTTTTATTTGATTTGATACAGGAAGCCAATAAAAAATACTTTGATTAACAGGTTGCTTGCTTGATGAATGCACGTCTCAAGTTTATTTGATTAGTCTCTTTAACTACCAGATAATTCATTTTTGCTGTTTTCTCTGTCCAAATTTCATCAAATTAATTAAATTAATCTCTCTTCTAAACTTCTATAAGGCTAATAGTGGAGGTTGGAATGTCTTGTCTTCTGGTTTGACATGGAACTTCTGCTTTCTCACTGGCCAAAATAATAATTGTATAATCATATTGTTCACCTTAATTAGACAAATGCCGTTTGTGTGTTACCTTTGAGTTTGCGACATACATATATCATTCTATATTTGTCCAAAGCTAAATTAATTTGCTTGACACGTTGTTCTGTGCACTGTATCCAGATCATTTTGAAGACTTTCTCTTACATATCGTGCTGAAAAACACTGTTTCTGTGATATGAGTGAACCCATGGTGGCCCATTATGCTTGATTTACTTGCCCATAAGTTCACACTTTGTTGGCGAGCTTAGATTTTTCTAAGTGTTTAAATTGTAGTAATTTTTCAAGAGGAGAAATATGAACTTTTTGATAGAATATTCATACATTATGTTATCGAAATCTAGAGAACATATATATCAAGTTCAAGTTAGACTGAAGCTGTTTTCCAAGGAATTATATGGTGTTGCGATTTACTCTTTATCTAGCTTAAAAAACTTTTCTGGAGTATTTAGTATATGTTGTTCACTTGCCCGATCCAATCATTTTTCAATATTTTTTGTAATGGTGCTCCAATATATTATTACAAATGGACTATATTCTTTGTTATTTTGAGTTAGTATACGATGTTCATATCTCTTTTTGTTCATACCATTTGAAAACTTTGAAAACTGTACTAATCATTATCAGAGGATGTTAGCTCGATCCACAACCCAGTTGACTACTCAACATTTGAAAACTATATATATATCAGAGTCTACTCAAGTATTAATTATAGTGTGCACAAATATAGAAATTCCAAGCAACATATTAATTTAAAGAAAAGTAGTTGCATAGATAATAATGTGATTATTAATATCATTTTGAATTTTGAAAGAAGATGAGAGATTTAATTTTAATTTGAAACATAGGAGATGACAGTCAAACAATTAATCTAAATAGATAGATCAATATGAACTACGTAAAAAAAGTAAAAGATTTTTACTTGTGAGAAATACTCATTATTTAATTTGGAGAGATGTAGAAAGAGACACATCATCACAAATGGTCTGATCGTGATAAAGATAAAAGACTAAAAGGAATTGCAATGCCTTTACTAATAATAGACTTGACAGATATGGAGGTTATAATGAAAAATTTGTTATAAACAAAAATAATTATAGAGACAAGGAGAATCAAATAAAACGATATTGTATGGAATTCTAGTGAAGGACACATTAGACATGTTGAAGTTACATGTAATTACATTATGCCCAAGTTTAATATGTAATTTATTGTATGTGAAAATTGATAATTTAATTAGTGGTTGTTACAAGTAAAGTAGTTGTTGTAAGAGTAGTTAATGTGAAATTGATAGTTGTGCAAGCATCTCTTCTAAAACTAGTCATAGTCATTCATGACAATCACTCCAATGCCACAAGAAGGAAATAAAAAATTATTTACATAAATCAGTTATAAATATATCATAGTTATGAAAAATGTTGAAAGAATATCTTATTTGCTAAAATCTCAATTTATAATTATATGTAGTCATAGTATGTAATCGAACACATAAATACACGATGAATTATCATGTCAACATGCATTATGTTAGATAACATAATTATTCAAAATGATTGAGATGATTATGATCATATTCATAAAAATGTATTTATTTGTATTTCATATTAATGTTTTGGATACTACTGAAAGAGATCACTAAAATACAGGGAGATTTTTTATGGGAATGAGATAGGGATGACAAAAATATTCTTTAAATGAGCTTAGATACCATATGTAGGTTTAAGGAAGACAGAGCTTGAGGAGTGAATGGTTTAAAAATTTAATGTAGTTCTTTACATGTTATCCAAAATCAAGATTTTATTTGAGCTAAGGTAAAAATTTTCCTTGCTGTTGCAGTCTTAAAATAATGGTGTTCCTTTAAATTTCTCCTAGAATGATTACGCACGTACACCTCTAAGTCCTATCTTCACCTTTCATTACCCTCAAGATTGTGAACTGCATAAATTTTTTTTAGCATATTATTAAAGGCAGTAGTCTCACCAATCAATATTTTACAAAAATTCCAAACCGCCCCTGAACCTCTCAACTAAAGAATCGTCAAGCATGACCCACAACTTGCAAATTCTCTTTCTAACCAGATTATCTTTCGTTGCCATCCTATGCAGTAACAATTTTCATGCAAATATTTGGGTTGAAGAAATTGTCCTTATATTAGGACACTTTTCGTACAATTTCCTTTCTTCCCAGCTTATTACATTAAGTAATTATCTTTTTACTTGTACTCTTTCACTATCCCTACTTAATTGGTACAGTATTATCTATCTCTTGCGTGAATATATTTACTTCTCCTATTTCTCACTCGAATCGTCTCTATCTCCACTCACAATTCTAAATCCGTATGTTATTTTTGCCAACTTCCTACTTCTAACCTTGTCTCTCTGCGGCTTGTAAGAGCATATAATCTTGAAAGTTTTTTCTTAAGCGGTATGTTTCCTGTATATCTATCCTCCCACACCCTTATAATTTTTTTTATCTTAGAAACAATTCCTATTTGACTTTTCCTAACAAAGTCAAATTCAATAATCTTATGCCATTCATCTCTAATCCTACTTCTTCCTTTGAGTTGTATCTTTTCCCAAAATAGGCATAGTTTACGTTTAGTTTGTGAAATTTTTCATTTGAATCCTTCTTCCTCAAATGTTTCTTTATTTTTATAGTAGTCGGCCCTCCACTCCTTTCAGGTGGTTATCTCTTATAGGTTAGCCAAGTACTTGTTTATTTGCTTCCTTTGCTCCATCGTATAAAAAGTTTTAAGAGTGGATTTTTTAAGCTGGTAGTGGAACCGTTAGGGCACATATTTTTTTATGATGGTGAGACACAAAGTTTTCATTTTATTGGACCTGAAATCTTTTCTGTTATAATAGTTGACCAAGGTCGATAATGACTGCAGAGGATAATAAGATTCTAGAGGTTTTACATAAGCTTTCGCGAAGATTATCCACCTATCTTTCTTCTCAACGTCATGTTGATTTTGATGCTATGTGTTGTCCTTTTTTATACGATTTGTTATTGATGTTAACTTTGTTGAATGATTATGAGCAAGGGAGGATGGCGAATGTCGTGTCCGACTTTAAGCAGGTTCTTTGACAGTTAAGGTTGCCAAAAGGAGAGATGATAAGGCTTAATTTTTAGCCTCTTGTTACTTTTGATTGGTAAAGGCTATGTGTTCTTGTAATATTACAGTTATCATAGCTTTTTTCTTTGTGAAAAAAATTTCAAATTTTGCGATGTAAATTTATCTAAAAAAAATTCAGGATTCATGAATGTCATCATGTGCATAATTTCATAATACAAAGAGGAAAACCGAACCAACATCCATCAAGATTAAATATGCTATTAAATGTCTATTCGGAAAAGAGATGAACAACACTTTTGAATAAATACCAATACACAAGCATGGGTAACACTAAAATAAGGATTACTTCGGTGTAGCCTTAATCTGAATAAATTCTTATCCTTACATATTATTCGACAACAATGCTGAACATAACAATGAAGAAATTCATATTAATTAGCCGCAAACCTAGTACACGGCAGGCGGGAGAGACTTCTAGTAATATGATGGAGGTGGTGAAGAAGATGGAAGTGGCGGTAACTTATATAAGTATGGTGGAGGAGGCGACGGAGAAGGGGGAGCTGGAGACTTATATGCATGTGGAGGAGGAGGAGAAAGTGAAGTAGGTGGTGACTTATAAACATATGTTGGAGGTGGCGATGGAAGACGTTGGGGGTGGAGATTCGTGGACATAGGGTGGGGGAGGATATGGAGATGGAGTGGGTGGGGACTTGTAAACATAGGGAGGTGGTGGGGATGGGGATGGAGAGGGTGGTGACTTGTAAACGTAAGGTGGGAGAGGAGAGGGAGATGGAGCAGGTAGAGACTTGTAGACATATGGAGGAGATAGTGATGGAGAGGGAGATGGTGGGAACTTGTAGACATAGGGAGGTGGTAGAGATGGGAAGGGAGGTGGAGGTGATTTGTAATAATATGGAGGGAATTTATGGACATAAGGAGGAGGTGGTGATGGAAAGGGTGGAGGTGGAGATGTGTAGTAATAAGGAGGTGTTCGTTGTTGATATGGTGGTTTTGGGTGAGGATAGTAGTTGGAGGGTTGGGCATAGTGAGGCTTATCATAATCAGCACCTACACTGATAGCCATAAGCCAAAATGCAAATGCAAGGATGAAACGAGGCCATTGCCACGTTCCCATCTTTGAATGTGAAAACTTTGGTGTCTTCCTTTAGAACAGTTATTATGGTATATTACTTTCTTGCTTGCTAAAGCATGGATTGTAAGCCTTTATATAGTGTTTGCCTTCACTCCTGGCTGCTATGGCTGCTAACATATCTTTGTTTGATAACATACTAGAATCAAGTTTGAATGTATATATTTATATTATTCTAACATTTGAACTTAATGCTGTGGTTTGCTATTAAATGATTTCATGTATTTTGCAGTACATGGGTGGGAGAACAAATTAAAGAAGATGGCATGGCTGACATGTGTTTATGATAGATTTAAATAAATAATGGTAGAAGGGCGTCTCAGGTGAAACATCTAATAAAGTCAAATGCAAAACCTGCCCGAATTATTAAAATGTCTTTTCTTTGTAATTCCCTTTGGTTTCTTTCTTCCTAATCACCATATTTATGATTCTATCGCTGGTCAAAACTGATTCATCTTATAAGACATCCTTCTCAACGCGCTAACTAAGATTCTTCACGAATATAATACTGTCGAAAATTTCCGTCGGGGCTTAAAATTTAATATTTGACTTGCTATATAATTGCAGTCTATTCCACTCGAACTACATTAACTGTTCAAACTAATAGTAGGGTTTGCTTCTTTCAGCAGTAGAAGTTGATAATGACACTTTTTTGAATGAGGCTGCGTGGCTCTTCTTTTTGTTTCTTCTTCTACACGCTTCCTTTAGGGTTTCTTTTTCTTTACATATTGTTCTTGGAGTTTCTGGTTAACTTTCAAACTTATTTTGCATGGTCATCGCGTTCTTGTTATCTTTTTCTATTATGTATAGAGTTCTGCTTTATCTTTCTTTTTCTGTTTTTGCAGTACGGCTGAAGAACAAGTCGTACAAGATTTTTTTGTTTCATCTGAATGAAAATCCGGCTACACCCCTTGTCTTGCTAGTTTTTACTCTACCAAATATCACTCGTGGAACTGATAACTTCAAGTGCTAAGAACAAGGTTGAGTTAATTCATGCCACTGTCTCACAACCAGCGAAAATCAATCCCACTTTTTCGTATCTCAGACCAAGCGTAAAACCAATGTGATCTTTCTATTACCGAATATTTCACTAAACTACAAATAATCTGAGATAAGTTAGAAAACCTTAGGCCCGATCCGTTTGCGCACGTCAAAATAGATGTTGGTGTTGTGTTTCTTCCTTTATTTCTCAAAGAAAGAAAGAATATCAAGTCATGTAATTTCTCTGTGGCCTAAATGACCAATATAATAATGTTAAGAGTTTCTCTCCGTCACAGATTTCATAGTGGAAAGCCTTCTGAAGTCAACAATGTGACTCTTCAAAAAGACAGTATTTCTAATAAAAATCAAACGAATTATGAAAATGGAGATGTTCGTATCACATATGAACAATATCAGATCCTTTAAGTTATATTCAAACAAACTGTTAACAACAACTCCATCAATCAAGTGCAAGCGAACCAGGTTGGATCTTTTTCTGCTAACTCTACTCATCAAGCTCTAAATCTCTCATCCACAGGTAACAACCCCATCTTAAATAAATCTAACTTTGATAAACATTCTTGGATATTGGATTCTGTGGCCGATCATGTTTGTTTTTTTCCTGTCTAATTTTACATCTTATCGCTAATGGACATTGTGTTTCAGTTAATTATTCTAGAACTGTGCATTTTAGTCAAAAATTTTGTCTTACTTTATATGTTTCTAATTTCTCTTTTGATCTTATATCTATATCCAAACATTTTCTATTCATTGTGAGCTAATATTTTTCTCTACTGAGTGTGTTATACAGGACGTCAAACCCAAAGACAAGATTGGTTTAATTGATTTAGTTGCTGGTTTATATATTTTTAACAATGCTGCTGATCAACATTTTGCTGATCCATATTTTTCTCCTACCTTAAACTATAACTATGTTATTAAGAACATAGATTTGTGGCATTATAGAATGTGTACCTTTCATATATGAAAGATTAAATGTTTTGAAAACTTATTACCTTACATTTCTACATATAAGTCTTACATCTGTTAGTCTTGTCATCAAGCTAAACAGAAAAAGTTTCCTTTTGCTATCAGTAATACACATGGTTCAGATTTTTGAACTTTTACATTTTGGAGACTTTGTTTTGTTCTTTGTGTTGATGATTTCTCTCTATATAATTGGTTTCTTCCATGCATAATAAGTTTGAAGTTAAAGCTAATGTATTTAATTTTATTTCTTACATTAAAAATCATTTTAGTACTACTGTTAAAACTATTAGGACAGTCAATGGTATAGAATTTGCTACGTAAAATGTTTTTTTTTTTTTCTTTCTAAAATAATCATATATACATCAAACTACTTCTGTCTAGACGCACCTGAACAGAATGATATTATAAAAGGGGAACACCAACACCTATTAAATGTCACATGAGGTTTGCTTTTCCAATCTAATCTTTATGCTGAATTGATTTGTGTATATTTTAACATATAAAAACAAGTAAGCAAGATAAGGCCACATCATAACATACATGTCACTTAATATGTGAAGATCAGCAAACAAAATGACAGAATAAGATTAGCAAACATTTTATATAATTAACAGAGAAATTAAATAACAAGAATTCAATTAAAAAAATAAAATTTTGAATATTCAACAGATCAACAAAATTTAATTAAAATTAATAAAAATTTAATTAAAAATATTTAAATTTATAAAAGACTTGAATTTAATTAAATCAAAAATTAAATACTAACGATTTATTATTTATTACAAGTAAATAATCAAACATATTAAAATAATATTAAAACAAAATATAGAATAAAATCTAAATTTATACTTCAAGAATATATAATATCAATAAAATAATGAATAAAAATATTTATTCATATTCAACATACAAATAATTACACAACAACAAAATATTAAAAAATTTAATAAAGTTAAAAAAATGAAACATAGCCTGAACTTTGACCCACACAAGTTATGGATTATGGATTAATGTGGCCCAAACTTATAGCGGACACGTGAAAATGTTGAATCTACTCCACACTTTTTTTCACCACAATGCGGATTCGAGTATCTTACCATGACGACTACTTCCTCCAACCCCAATATCTTCGTCTTGCACTTCCATATTCTACTGAAAAATATAAATATACCTTTAAATAATAAATAAGAAAAGATTAAAATACCCTCTATCTTCATCCCATTCACTGCTTCGCATCCGGTTCAGTATCTATTTTTCACCTTCGCGGAGACTTTGTTAGCGGTCCTGATAACGTCGATGACGACATTGGCGGTGTGAGGCAGCTCCGGCGGCCCGGCCTAGAGCGTGAGCTCGGTGGACTTGAAAATCTCGAGGCTGTGGAGCCTACAGCCTGATTTCGGAGGCGCTAATGAGCTCCTGCACGATGGTGGCATCCTGGAGAAGCTTGAGAAAGTGGTGGCCTCGATCACCCAATCCTTGGTCTTGGTGTTGCCGCAAATCGTCACGTTGTGGAAGCATATAGGGACCAACTTCGAAGCCATACATAAGGAGAGTTTCCAACTTCGAACGCTACTCGCGCAAAATACTGAAGCGGATGCAAATCGTCCAGTTTATATTTTCAAAAAAATTTGTAAACTATCCGATTCATATTTTTATTTTGAAAATGTGAATGACTCCCGTCTAATTTATAATTTTTTTTTAAAATATAAATCGAATAGAGTGTCATCTAATTTATATTTTTGTGAATCTGATGACACTATCCGATTTAAAAAAATATTAATCGAATGGTACTCTATCTAATTTATATTTTAAAAAAATTATAAATCGGACACAAGACATTTAATTCAGTATTTTAAAAAATATTATAAACAAAAAGTCATTTTAATTATTTTTATAAAAATAATTTTGATATTTTTAAAATTTACGAAAATGCAAGACAAGAGTATTGGGATACGGAAAGAATCCGTATAGAACTATTCATATAATATTATCCAAGACTAAAGGAGATTAATCTCTTCTGTACCTAGAAAACTTTTTTTAATGGTTTTCATCCTATATATCCTTGACATGTAAAAAAAAGTATAAGATCTCCCTCTAAAATTCACAAAATTGATGATAATTTCTTTCAAATGGTTTTCAAACAATAAGATTAACTCTAAACTTTGTTGTGAATATTAGTAAACTCCACTTATTAGTAATTTTAGAATATTCTGAATACGTTTGTTCAAGTGTAAAATACGCGTATAATCTTTCCAACACAGCTAAATTTGAAGCATGAACACATCACACCATTTTCCATCTGTGTAAAATATTGTCTTCAAAAGTGAGCTGGTTAAATGGCAGATGAGTAAACAAATATCAAATATAGAATGATGTTTAGTCTCCTGTGCCTCCAAAAAACTATTCCTTAGAGAAATGAAAGATAACAAACAACATGGCCAACATGTCTATTTTGGCCAATGAGAAAGAAGACCTTATTTCAACACAGAAATTCCAACATGCACTGTATATGCATAAACTATTTTTTTGGGGTATGTTCAGTTAATCGAAAATAAAGTATTACGAATGATCTTTTCAATCCTATAGAGAGAAGAGTAGAGATTTTTATTTATTTTTTTTATAGTTTTCCTGTGTTCTAGAAAATTATTTCAAGATATCTTTTCGCATTATCTACATGAATAATATATTTAACAAATTGAAATGTAATGGAGTCCCATCATAACCCACTATAAACAATTGAGACACTCATGGCACATTAAAAACAAAGTTATTTAACGAAGACTATAGGATATTCTACACGCGACATCTGAAAATGAATAGAAATAATAAATAAGATTTGGTGAAATCTATATATGAAAAAAGTAGCAGGTAAATTTTGTAAATTTGGAATCAACATGCCAAAGCAATTAATTACTAGTAGTGCAAATATTAGGATCTTTTAACAATTCAATGGAGGTGGCGTTAATTTACATCAGGTTAAATCTTTGATGTTAAAACTTTCATTTTATATCAAATCATAACACAGTTTAATACAAAGTTTTATTAAAAAATAAATTAAAAAGGTCTAAATTGATGCTGGACCATGTCCTATTCTACACAAATTTATAGCAGATAGGGTCTCACGTAAATTTTATATTTTTTTAATAATATTTTCTTTTGACTTCAAATCAAAATTTGAAATATAGAAAATTTATAATAACAAAAAATAAAGAGTTTGGTTAAAAAATCTACACAAAATCTTGTAATTTAACCCAAAAGTTTTATCAACGATAAAATAAAATTTTACTATCAATGTTAAAAAATGAAAGTAGTTTATTATTTTTTCCGTTTTGCATCTCATCTTAGATTGTTTCATTAAATACTTAAAACATTTTCACCTACTTAATTATATTGTGACAATACAGATAAAATAAAAATAATCTTATATTTAAATATATTATTTTTATTTAATAATTAATAATATTTGTCTAAATAATGACTCTCATTCAATATATTAAATATAGCTGAAAATGAAAAAGAAGTGAGAAAAATTAATTTCATATTTTTAACATAAAATGATTATTATAGAGAGAAATTATAATGATCACCTTCCTCTTAAAATGTTTTTACTAGCTTAAATTCTAATTAAAGCAAAAACATGTACTATCTTTTTTTATGCTTTTCAAACACGTACTAACGTATCAAGAAAGTATTAAAGTCTTTCAATTCAGTAGAAATGATTTATAAGACATTTTTTCTGACCACCTCATTGTTTGAAATGTTAAAAATTGATTATAAAAAAAGTATATAAAATAATAATGAATTAAGAATATCAGCTAATCTACTATTTTTTTTTTTTTGTTAGAGTTCGAGATATACTAAAATTCAAGTGAACTGACCCGTAAAATTCAAGCCCAACTTTACATTAATGTATAATAACCTTTGAATGTATTTGTATATTAAAAGATACTTTGCATTCTGTACTATAAAACACTTATTTAAAATCTATCATGTAACATATAAAATAATTACTTACACTGATTATGGTTAGATCCTTCGAGAAAAATCATTAAAGTTCTATAACAATAAAATAAAACCTGTCAGATGTAAATAAAGGATTAACGCATACTCCGATCTAAAATTTTAAAATAATAAATTTGTAGATTATTTTTTATATTTTTTTATGTTTATTTAATGTGAGACTTAAATTATTATTTATTGAAGGTTTTTATTTCTTTTAATATTTTGTCTCGCTGTTTTTGTTGTTCTATTCTCATGTATCAATGATAAACTTCTTTTTTTTTTCTATCGCACTGCAGTACTGTAATATTGCCAGTCATTCTCTCTTTTTCTCGCGATTCTGTTGTAAAATTTTCTTTTCCCGACACACTCCTTAAATACATTTCTGGGACATTATCAACCATATTCGTTAGTCACCCTCTCTCTCCGTATTGTTACTCATTTCTCTTATTAAGATAGAAATTTAATTTATTTATTTTTTATTAGAGTTCAGAATATATATATATATATATTAATTAATTAGAGGTAGAATTTTAAGTTAATTATTTGTGTATATATTATTTTTATTTTACATTAAAGAGTTTAGGTTCTAAAATTATTTGACAATAGAGATTTTATTGTTTTACTCGATTATGATATTGCATTTTGAGCTGAAAATATAAATAGATACATATATATTCATTTGTAACTAAAATTATATATAGGAAAGAAAATACAAGAACTAATTTGTTTTAAAAAATAGAAATTATTATATCAATAATATTATTATGTTTAATTTTTATTTTTTATATCAGAATATCCTAATAGCCTTTTTTAACAAAAATTGAATACTATAAACCACTATTGAAAGACATCCTATCTTTATAAAAAAATGACATTCTATATCACTTGATGAAGAAATCAATGTAATATTTGATAGCATCAATATCAAATTTATAACTAATATTCAATGTCCAAATTAAGTAATATTATATAAGTATTTATCCATCACCTAATAGCTATACTAAGTATGCAATTAAATGACTTTGAAAATATATACTCATGCTTCTAACCACACTTTTATAACAATAAATTCTCAATATATTGTGAAAATATGTTTTATGGCAAAATTTACACTAAAAAATATGGTTACCAAATTAAACAAGTTAATTAAGATGAGTTTGACCACACATATTTTTGAAGAAAAATAAAATTGTTCATAAATTAAAATTAGCTAATATATAAATTAGAACATATAAATTTAAATATATGAACTTCTATAAATCAGTATAAATTAATTTTATTTTAAGAAAATGATTTTATTTTTTTATACTTTTGCAATATTTTATTCTTTTTTCTTCTAAAAATATTTAGGAAGAAATTCATGCAAACAAATTAAATATTATAAAAAAATATTTAATTAAAAGGGAGAGTTATCTGGTAGGTAGAAAACAAATGAAATGAAGAAACATGCATATTAGTTATAAACAACGTAAAATAATACAAGTTCAACACAAATTAAAAAACATTACAATCGACAAAATTTTCGACACCGACATTCTATTCTACTTTTCCAAATCTAGATTTTCTTATCAAACAAAACAACCATTACGAATTAACTAAACTCAGCAATATATTTGTCTGCTGCGGTTGAATAAGAAAAAATCTGGTCATGGAGTGGAACTGATCAAACTTAAAAATTAAAATAAATCTATGGTGATGAAAGGCAAAGGATGACAAACGTGTTATATTGGTTAAATTTAAAAATATAAGTTGTTGTACTGGCATAGAGTAATTATAAACCAAGTCAAAAGAATAATTTTTAAGCCAGAATACTAGTTTTGTACAGTGTTATAATTCATCAAGTAATGTTAGTTAAGCTGTTGAAAAGGATGTCTTGAAAGCTGAATCAGTTACACCGACGACTTAAGCATAAAAGAGAGCAATTTGGAAGAAACAAACCAAAGCTAATTATAGAGAAAAGACATCGCAAAGAATTCTGGCAAGTTTTGCCTTTGACTTTATCAGATAGGATTGCAATACCAGTTCTCCGCAAAAGGCAAAGGAAGTAATCAGCATTCTCAGCTGTGACGCGTTTCCATAACTATTTGGTTAAATCTAACAAAACTTCATTCACTCATGCCATCACCAACTCTACTCTCTTCTTGACTTCCTTTCCACCCATCTACTGCCAAATATATGAAATCGTGTAATGGCAAACCACAACATCAAGTTCAAATGTTAAAACAATATAAATATATATATTTTCAAACTGGATGCCAGAATGTCATCAAACAAAGATATCTTACCAGCCATAGGGAAGGCAAACACTATATAAAGGCTTTCAATGCATGCTTTGGCAAGCAAGAAAGTAATACACCATAATAAGTGTTCTAAAAGAAGACACCAAAGTTTTCACATTCAAAGAAGATGGGAACGAGGCAATGGCCTCGTTTGATCCTTCCATTTGCATTTTGCCTTATGGCTATCAGTGTTGGTGCTGATTATGATAAGCCTTACTATGCTCAACCCTCCAACTACTATCCACACCCAACACCTCCTTATTACTACACATCTCCACCTCCACCCTCTCCATCACCACCACCTCCTCCTTATGTCCACAAATTTCCTCCATATCATTACAAATCACCTCCACCTCCCTCCCCATCTCTACCACCTCCTTATGTCTACAAGTCCCCACCACCTCCCTCTCCTTCACCACCTCCTCCATATATCTACAAGTCCCCTCCTCCACCATCTCCATCACCACCACCTCCATATGTTTACAAGTCTCCACCTCCTCCATCTCCCTCTCCTCCCCCACCTTATGTTTATAAGTCACCACCCCCTCCATCTCCATCACCACCACCTCCCTATGTTTACCAGTCCTCACCTCCTCCATCTCCTTCTCCACCCCCAGCCTATGTCTATAAATCTCCACCCCCACCATCTCCATCTCCACCTCCTCCATATTACTACAAGTCTCCTCCTCCACCATCACCTTCACCACCTCCTCCATACTACTATAAGTCTCCACCACCACCATCTCCCTCACCTCCTCCACCATATTACTATAAGTCACTACCACCTCCATCCCCCTCACCACCTCCTCCATACTATTACAAGTCCCCACCCCCACCATCACCTTCACCACCTCCTCCATATTACTACAAATCTCCACCCCCACCATCTCCTTCACCTCCCCCTCCATATGTTTACAAGTCTCCACCTCCTCCATCTCCTCCCCCACCACCTCCGTATGTGTATAAGTCACCACCACCACCTTCTCCTTCACCACCACCTCCCTATGTTTATAAGTCTCCACCTCCACCATCTCCTTCTCCTCCCCCACCCTATGTCTACAAATCTCTACCTCCGCTATCACCTTCACCACCCCCACCTTATGTCTACAAATCTCCGCCACCGCCATCTCCCTCACCTCCGCCTCCATATGTTTATAAGTCACCTCCTCCACCATCACCTTCACCACCTCTCCCATATTACTACAAGTCTCCACCCCCACCATCTCCCTCTCCTCCTCCGCCATATGTTTACAAGTCTCCACCACCTCCTTCACCTTCTCCACCTCCTCCGTATGTATATAATAAGTCTCCACCTCCCCCTTCTCCGTCGCTTCCTCCACCATACTATTATAAGTCACCACCACCTCCATCTCCTTTACCACCTCCGACATACTACTACAAGTCTCCACCCCCGCCTGCAGTGTACTAAGCTTGCGGCTAAATCAATGAGCTTCTTCAATGTTATGTTCAGCATTGTTGCAATTAATTTGTAAACCTAAGATTTATCCAAAATAAGGCTACACCGAAGTAATCGTTATTTTAGTGTAACCCATGCTTGTGTATTGGTATTAATTCAAAATGGTTATTTATCTCTTTTCCAAATATACATTAAATATTATATTTTATCTTCGTGGATGTTGTTTTGAGTTTCCTCTTTGCATTATGAAATTATGCACACGATGACATTCATGAATGGTGAATTGTTTTTAGATAAATTTACATTGCAAAATTTGAAATTTTTTTCCACAAAAGAAAGCTACGATAACTGAAATAGTAGAAGAAAACGTAGCCTTTATCCTCAAAACTAACACGAGGTTAAAAACAAAGCCTTATCTATTTCCTTTCCGCGATCCTTTATATATAGCTCAAAACTTAGTTTTATTATCAATTATGTATTATTATACTCACAATTCTTAAGTTTTAGTTCTCACATGGTCTAGAAAATATAAGAAATGTGTTTGATTGTTAGTTTTTCTTTTTGCATATAACTAAGTAGGGATTTGATAAAAAAGAAAGGGCTTATATATGGTGTAAGCTTAGCTTAAAAGAAGTTATATATATATATATATATATATATATATATATATATATATATATATATATATATATATATATATATATATATATATATATTTTTTTTTTTTTTTTA
>Ga0099825_1004970_pt1 | contig 17297 bp, 14 predicted proteins | sample SiratroredBW_FD_76838 | JGI IMG/M metagenome (GOLD analysis project Ga0099825, IMG submission 76838) | Root nodule microbial communities of legume samples collected from California, USA - Siratro red BW | ecosystem: Host-associated > Plants > Roots > Nodule | place: USA: California | collected...
AATAAAATTAAATAAAATAAATTTTTTTTTACATAAAAAAAAAAAAAAAAAAAACAGTTTGCATAACTTTCCAAAAAAAAAAAAAACTAACCATTGAAGTATTAAATAAAGTTGGTTTCCATTATTTCATTTATTTAACTTAAGGATATGCTCACAAGAAAATAAATTGTTACAAAAATTAAAAAATATTTTAATTTAAACAAAAATATGTACCACATGAAAAATAATTTATTAATTTATTTGAAGATAGAAAACAGTGATTATTACTAGTATTTTTAAAAATTTATATTTTAAAATAAATTATACAAATAATTTCAAAATACATACTTTTCTCTTTTTTTAACATTTAGAACAAAAAATAACATTTATAACAGCTTCTTTCCTAAATACATGTGATTTGTGATGTTTTTTAAAAAAAATATACATATAATTTTGAATTTTAAAATAACAGGAAGTTCAAGAATGAAAAAAGAAAAAGGTGTGCAATAACTCAAAATAGTAAATGAGATTTATTATTATTTACTAGAGCAACAAAATGCATGAAAAAAATAACAGTCCCTTCTATTTAAACGGAAGAGCTGCAAAGACTGCTCATTTTTGAACTTGGAAGGGTGATTTGTGGAGAAGAGAAAGGGTTAGGGTTTTGTTTTGGATTTTGTTTTTTGGTTTTTTGTTGTGAAGAAGAAACAAGAAAATGTTCAACACTGATCCTTCATTGCCTAATGCCTCTACCCTCACCACTGAACAGATTCAAAAGGTGCCAACTTTTTCTTTTTCTTTACTCACTTCTCTGTTTCATTACCGTCTTCACATTCCTCTGTTTTAACCGCTGTTTACATTATCTCTGCGCTTATGTTTATGTTGGATTTTAATAAAAATGTCATCTTTTGATGTTGTGCCTTTTACTTGTCCAATCTATGACTAGTTAATGACACAAAATGTGTTTTGGGCTCTACTCATTGTTTTTCCTTGTGCCCTAAGTTATTGATCTGGTTTTCAGGTTTTTTTTGTTTTTTTACATTGTTTGAATCGAATGAACGTGATCCTTAATTGTCTTTCTTCAATAGGAAATGACATTTCTATGTAATCTTGTTATATGGAATGCAAATTTTCTTCAAATGATAGATGAATGCACGAGTTTGGGTAAAAATGCTCACTGAAATATCTATGATAATTTATCTCATACACAGAAATTCTTATGCTTGGTGCAGTACTTGGAGGAGAATAAGGAGCTGATATTGGCAATATTGGAATATCAAAACCTGGGAAAGTTAGCTGAAATAGCACAGTTAGTAGTCAAAACTATTTAACTTGCATTTATGCTTTCTTGCTTTGTGGTTGCTTCTTGGTTGTACCAAGAGATGACAGTTTCACTTTATTATTTTTTTTTTCCTTTACACTTTTTCTCGTGCCAAACATATAGTTCTATATAGCAGTTAGCATGGAAACCTTCTACTTCACATAATAATCTTTGCTCTTCTACACCTGAACACAGTACTTCGTTTCCTCTGACCACTATTATATGCATTAGTGAAACTGTGTCCCATTTAGCAAATTGCAAGGTATGCTTTGAAAAGCTAGAATCTCCAAGTTACATTCACTCCTTTATTTACATAACAATAGATAGTCTGATGAAGTGAAACTCAGTCAAGATTTAAACAGGGATAATATGAAAAAAAAAAAAAAGTACGCAAAATATCTGTTTTTATATATGTAGCCAACATTTAATTGTATAATACACTTGCATGCTAAATCTTTTGTACACATATACTTGATGTATGCAATATATGTTCAACTGCTAGTAGACTTTGCAATTTGTCGGTGACGCCGTCTGCTTTGTGATACTGATTATTAATTTTCCGCCATATTTAGTACTTGTACAATAACTCCAGATAATACACTTTGGTTACAGAATGATGTTCAATTTCATTTTATAAGAAATTATGTCTCTTTCTGTTTGAACCATGCTTTGTTCCTTTTCTATTGATGCAGTGGCTTAGATTTTTGGTTCCATCTTGTTAAATATGTTAGGTTAAAGAGAGAGGACTATAACATAAAGAAATCACATGAAATCTAAAATAGACCAAACCCAAACTACTGTTAATACCGCGTCGAGTGCGCTTGGTCAAATGGATTGCTGTGTCTATATCTGATAAGGACTAAGAAAGATACAAATTTCATTACTTCTATGTATATCTTGAGAATTATTTAGCACGACTCTGATCTCCATTCTGATTTCCAGAATTTTAAAGCTCAAATTCTCATATTTTTTGACTGTATTATAAAGTTATATCATAAATTAAGAATTATACAGTGTTGAATAGTGAGAATGATTCTAAGATGATATTGTATTTGATTTTGTCTCCCTTGTACATTTTTTATCTTCGATGTTGTCTTCAAAATTCTTTTGTATTATTGTTTATTACTATTGATGCATTGGCTTATGAACATTACTTCTGTCCTGATATAGATGTCAAGCCAAACTTCAGCATAACTTGACTTATCTGGCAAAACTTGCTGACGCTGGTTCTCAGGCACCGACTCCATCTCAGGTTGTGACATCATTCTACAATCATCAGGTTTTTATATATATTTTTTCTAACATGTGAGAAGTGTGCAGGTTCCATCCCATTCTATTATGCAACAGGGGCAAGGCATGCGCCAACCCCAAGTTGCAATGTCTCAGTCGCAGCCAGATCTCTCTACATTGAACTTGCCCTTTGAGATGATGAATGATCAGCAACAGCTGCAGCAGCATCCGGCAATGTCTTTGCATCAACCTGATATCTCGGCTTCAAAGGTGCCTTTGCAGATGAATGAGCAAAACTATAAGCTGCCACTTTTCCTCTACCAGCAGCAACAACCTATCCCTGGACCAATGGGTAACTTTCCTGGTGCTAATATTGGCATATATCAGGCTTCTCAAACCAGACTCGGTAATCTTCCAGATACACCATCAAGCAACCAAACTGGCTCAGATTCTGTTCCTGGCTGGTCATAGGGAAATTACTGTCTGGACCTGCTAGTTACTGGGAATACAACACCAAGAACATTTGTTTCTATAGTTTTTAGTGTTTTAGTCATACTTTTATAGTGACTGTCACTGAACAAGTAGTATAGAAACCACAAATGCATTTTATATTTTGTTGAATTAACTGCTTTTATTGTTGGTGTTCCTTTTCCCGCCAAAATGTTAATATCTACGCATGTTTTTTTTATTGAAGATCCAATTTCAGGAAGTTAATTTTCAGGAAATATTGCTATCAATGATTTAGTGTAGACAAGGATGTCAGCGTGCTTGCAATAAAAATTCAATCTTTATCTTTAATCAGCAGAAAATTGAAATTTGAAAAATATCACAATTACATTTTTTTCTATTTACTAATATTTGATAAGATCTTTTGGGGGTGCAAACGAAAACACAGTAGGTGCACAGATAATCTTTTAAATTTAAAAGTAATGCATCACATGTTTATAGTACCATTCTCAATATTTTAGTAGCTAAATATTTGTTTTACAAGTAACATCTATTTTGAGATTTGAATTTTAAAGTCATGTGTTAATTCCCCTATCATCAAATATCTATGTCGTAGTTCAATAAACTGAAGAACAGTATTTACAGAATTAAACATTTGCTTTAGCTCACTGTCTTTGTCCTCAAGTAATTTTATGTTTATTCAACATAAACAAGAAATCAATCTCCCGCTACACATCAGATAGAGAACATCCCCATAATGTTGTATTCCCCGTCCTTATACGACAATCTGATTAACTTTATTATCTTTATTTATAGCCTTTTGCGAATCTAGTCTTTATGGTTTAAGTAAGGTCTAAAGTTGGAGAAAATGGCAAATAGAAAATTAGAAATGATCTTGAATTGTTATCTGTATATTTGTAAGAAATCCTTTTTCAAACGTTAGACGAAAAATAAATACATTGTTAAACATCCCTATTCTAACTTACTAACACATTGAAGTCATTTAGTGTGTATGTTACGAAAACACTAGTTAAAAATTAGGATGCTTATTAAAGACAAGAAAATGGAGGTAATTTTGGATTAACATGAATGATAGTACACAAAATATATTCGTAAGATATTTCTTTTTCAATATTTTCAAATTTGAAGATTGACGCAATTCAATAACGAATGATAGCGAATATGTTTCTAACATAATTAGCTCTCTTTCTCTAGCCACTCTAACTTAAATAAAACCTTTTAACACGACAATTTCATTTTGTAAGAGCTATATATTTAGTAAGTGATTCCATCTTTATATATATGTTCTTTTATTCACATTTCCAAGAGCTATATCTTGAATTTGTAAAACAAACACTCGATGAAGTTTGTATAAATATTCTAGTTCAACCAAACAAGTTCAATCATTCTTATAATACGAGTTCAGAATCATAATTCTCGACAACGAAAAACTCCTATGAAGGCCAGTTAGAATTTAAACCAGAATTACTAACTTCAGAACACATAGTTCAGTGATTCTTAATCGTTAGTGTTCTAACATAATTTAGTTTTGAAGATGAAATGTTCAGATATTCCTCAAAAGGTAAACTCTAATGATAAAAGTGGCAACACGCAAGCGTCACATTTTTTGGGTGGTGAACCCAAGCTGGAATGCTGTTTGACAGAGATATATGATTAGTAAATATGGAAAGGACAAAAAAGGGAGGGTGCAAACTAATAAGGTTAACTATGTTGATTAATCTTTCAAGCATTCACCAAAAAATGGCAGTTATGAGATGCAATGTACGCAAGAATAACACAGCAAGAGGCCCACATTAATGAAAGCACACTGAATTGTAACAGCAGGGAGAATAATAAATTACTACAGAAACTGGAGATAGCACCGGCATCTTTAAATCATAATTTGGCCAGGGCAAAAGATTACTCCGTCAATGCTTCAAAAAACATTCTCCCACAAACCCCATAAATATCTCTTGTATGTTTTCATCCGCATCCTGGTGAGACAGGATAATCTACACGCCCATCCATGCTCCCTGTCAATACAACAGTAAACCAAATTATGAATTCGTGCATCGCAGTATTACATAGCTCACTCGAGCCTTTTATGTCACACTTCACTCTTAAGTAATCCGCAAATACTACTTGGAATATATTAAACTCGCATTCTGCAATACATTGTTAATTTTTCGCAATAGTATAAATTGAAAATCACACTATTATTGGTCTCGGGCAAAGGAAAACTTGATTGTGATGATGATACATTCTAAATAGTAAGAATCAAACACCCTCGAGGAGTAATTCCATTCCTCGATTTTAAAAACAAAACCCCGCACCGGTGCGTCTCTCTCTATATAGAGGCAGACAAATGCATATATATACAATATAAATAATAACCCAGAAACTCATATTTACTTAGAAAATTGGCAGACATCTTAACTTAAATGCATAAGTAACTGTAGCCCCAAGTCGGGGCTAAAAGGGAGGAAACACACAGGACTATATTCCAACAAGTCAGAAATTAACGAGCAATAAAGAAAAAATAATTAATATAATTCATCCATCCCAAACCGAAGCAGACAACGACATATTTAATGCGTACATGGAAATTTAAAGGAAAATTAAATAACTATGAAAAAGAAGACTCACTATCTCCGAGAATGGTACACAGCACCAGTTGCCCTGTCATACAACAACAGTCAGTACAACTTTTTTTTTTTATCATAGACAAACAAAATCATGACAGATATTATGGTTCAACAGTCGATCAAGAGTCATACCTGGTCTGCTGTTTAGAAGTAAAGCTTGAGACCAGCCTCCCATTCGCTGAGCCAGAAATTTGGGCACTGCCCCCATTGCCAACAGATAATTGTACAGAAGACTGGACAACCCTACTTTCAGGGCCATCCATTTCTCGAGAATCCTTAGATTTACTCAAAATCTTGACATTTGAAAGACCTCCAGCAACACTGAAGTTTGGACCATTAGATTGTTGATGCTGCATGACTGACAATTTTAGAGGATCTTCCCCCAAATTAGAAGAGATGACTGCATATTCTTGAAGTGCTTTGTCACTTTTGATATTTTTGGAATCAATTGAAGGAACTTTTTTCATGCGATGAGACTGAGCCATTGGAGTAACTGCCACAGTGGACATGTACGAAGAATACGGAGTTGATGCAGCAGCTGCTGCTGCAACTTTTGCAACTGCTGCAGTTGCAGCAACCATTTTCTGTGCACCTTCTCGAAGCTGAATATAGTCATCCTCAATAAAAAATAACTGAAAATATTACAAGGAAGAAAAACTGTCAGCCAGTGATGCAAATCCATCGTCAGTAAACAATAGGAACTTGTACATGCAAATAATTAAAAGAAATTGCTAGATATGCATAACTTTTGACAAGTAGAGTTGAGTTTGAGTTTTCATGGATGAGTGGTTCCTATTATCTTGTCCAACAACAATCTTTCTAATCTAGCTGAATTCCCTAAAAATTATGACTAGTCATATTAATTTGAAGTCTAAACACTCCAAAACTGAAATTAAAAACTTACTTCAGGATGGCTACCCACAAAATCATCCAGCTTCCCATACTTTCTTTTGTAATCATGCCAATGTAGAGGTGCAAGCATCTTGCCCAGCCTGTTAGGGAGCTGTGTTTGAAACATTATACAAGTTAAATCAGGTTAGTCAGGGGAAAAAACGGCCTCTTTTTGTGAAAACTGACAGTTGACATTTAAAGCCCACTAACCGTTGAACTAATTCGAATTCTACCACCAGCCGGAATAGTACGAACAATACAGGCTAATAACGATTTTTCATCAAGGAGAGCAGTCTCTGATGTCTTTGCAATTGTTGCTGAAGCTGTTGACCCAGAAGATGTGAAAACTTCAGACAAGACAGAATCAGTAGAATTGTTCTGAATCACTTCATCATGATTAACTGATTGGCTTTTGACAGGGGATGTATTTGTTGCAGAACTTCCTTGCTCAGCCAATAAAACTTGGTCATCAGGTACATCATTAGATAATGTCACAGAATTCTGCTCCTGGATAGGGAAAAAAAGTTACCCTTTATCTTTTCAGCTGTAACAGTAATCAGATCAAAGACAAATTTTTGATTGGATTCTTAAGCGCTTTCTATTCAGAACTCTTTGATACACTTTTCTCTTTTAGAAGGAAAAAATGTTAAGTTTCGTCTTATGAGCCATAACATAAGAGCCAGATCAGAGACAGTTCTCAGACCATGGTAAAAAGCTCCTTTAAAAGTGTGTCTTCAAAATGAATCAGCATGTATCCACATTTGAAATTTTTAGTAGGATAAAATAATGATTTTACCCCATAGTGCTTTTCAAAAATGTTTTTAGAAGCCACTGTGTACTTTTATTGGTACATACAACATATAGGCATCTTCAAACAATTACAACGGAACAAACCTAGTAGTCAAACTAACCTCATATTATTGCAAAACAAAAGATCAGACATGCAACCAATGTTGAAACTCGGGACAAACCTTAATTTCACCATTTGGTTCAAACGAGTTTAATTGCAAGGCATCAGAGAACTGTGAAGAAATTTGTTGCATGCTCTGATCCTGTTGGGAAGCAACAAGTTGACCCTTATCAACTGACGACTGAAGAACCTTAGAAAAATTCAAAAAATTATCATCAGTATTTTAGTAAAGTCTCAAGGGAAATAAAATAAAAAGCGATTAACAACCATTAACCTGGGTTTCAGTGGTAACTGAAGAAATCACAGTTTGTGCCCCCTCGCCTTGCTGAATGTGAGCATCCAGATAGTCTCTATGAAGAGTTTGCCCATTCACAGACATTTCATAACTAAACTTGGCATCTGATCGCATCAAACTATGATCAGTCTGAGATGGTGAAGGATGTTCCTGTATGGGTAATTGCGAACCCTCTGACACAGACTGAAGAAACAATTATAAGTACACAGTTAAAATATAGAGAAATGCAGAGAGCTCAAGCTCAAATATTGGTATCTTCCTATACCTGTTGACCCTGCCACTGCTGCACAGGTGACATTGAGGGCACTGGATGAAAATGTCCAACATGCGATTGAGGAACATGTGATGCAACAGAATTGGGCACTCCTTGTTGGTGCATAACGAATGGATGCAATGCAGTTACTTGGCCATGTGGGAGGTACGAAGGTTGGACAAGTAGAGATGATGGAGTAATAGGAACACCAGGAACATGTTCAGTCTGGAACAAAAAAATACCAAAGGGATAAGATATTCGTTGTCTAATCCAGTCATGGTGACAGACACATCATATTCACATAAACAGAGCAGAAACTGGTTTGATAAAGTGAACTTCCTCATTTTGGGAAGACAGACACCGATGTATATATCCATGCACATTCACTCTAAATAAGTCAATTAGATCTCATAACTTTCAAGCATTGTGCAAACACTCAAGCACCACTACTTCCTCAACAACTGTCTGTATCTTTGGCGACTAAAATGCTAATATGTATGAATTAGATCAATCTCGGATCTTCAAACCAAAACAGTCAAATAATAGATTAACTTTCAGCATAGTATATTGGTAATCATCACATTGTACTATTCCTCAATTGATACGTCCTTGCCTTGCCAAAAAACTTCAATTCACACACAATACAAAGCAAAACAAACCCTCCTTCTCTTTCTTGTTATACAAAATCATTCACAAACACCATCAACCTCCACGTCTAATGCAAAGTTAAAGGGGTGATTGGATTCAACAAATTAAACAAGATCACTACTCTAACAAAGAAATACAAGAATTTGACCTAAATTTTAGCCAGCAAGTCTCCAAAAAAATATGAAAAACACATGTACACAAATCCATCAAATATTCTGCATGGATTTTTTTTCCATCAACAATACAATTAAAATGTTCTCATTAAAAAAAATACCAAAATCTAACAAATTTAAAAAAAAAAAAAAAAGTACACACACTTGTTTATATCTCATCTCATTGAACAACTCCAGGGAATGAATAGTGGAACTTCAGTTAAGATAGTTTTGCAAACCTATCAAATTAATTAATCATGGACAGCAGATTTCAAATATTAAAAATTAAAGACATCCCACACACAACCAATATATATCATACAATAATATATTCAAAAGTCAAACCCAAAACAATAGTAACTATAATGCAGCATAGATTAAAATTTAATTTAAAAAAACACAGATATAAGATAAAAAATACAATGCATCATCTAAAATTAGCAACCATGACAAGATTAACAAGAAACCTACAATAAAAACATAAAGGATTCTAAATAACGTACAAACTTATCATTAAAAATTATCAAAATGAGTTCAGGGTCATTCCAGCAGTTCTAGAACAATTCAAGAATGTTCCCAAATATAAATGCTAATAATTGCACACATGAAATGTTGACATCAACATGGTTTTCATTACCAGGATTAACAAACATCTAACGTTCCCTATGTCCTTTCTATGAATTATAGCACCAAACCTGGATTGATGCATTGCCAGTAGATGAAAATGGTACACCATTATCAGTGCTTTCATTTGGAAGGAGACCATTATTTCCACCTGAAGCATTGCTTCCATTTAAGTCATATTGATTTCCATTTTCATGTCCAAATTGAGTTGCGTTACTTTTAGAATTCGTTTGGGACATTCTTGAATCATCACTGTAGGCTCCACTCCTTTCTCTTGCATCAGCCAGTTCAAGCTGCAGTTGTTGAATAGTATGCAAATGAACTCTTTCCATCTCTGCAAACTAAAGCCATCAAGCCCAATGTTTACATCCACTATTAAAGGACAAAACCAAATCATAACAATAAATCGCTTGATGAATATGAATTATTTGGCACAACTGAAAGGGATGCCACAAAACAAAATGCTTTTGTGTGTACCAAAACAAACAAACTTAATCTGTGAAGAAAAAATATTTGGCGGATGAACCTGTCTCTGAAAACCCATCCAAAGCTGATTGTATTGCTCTGTGCGCTCTCGCAACTCAGCTTGCAATGTTTGGTTTGTTGTTGATTGGAAAACATCCATCTCACGAACCCGAGCTATCCATGCTTGGGCCTCTCTTAACTGCTCATCTTTGAACATAATGGTCTCTTGAGCACCCCTATGCTGAAATAAAGAATCATCATTAATTCATCATATGCCAAATAAATAAATAAAAATTAAAATACTCAAGAAACAAATTATTATACAAACAAAGACTCCATACTTGTTCCTGCAACTCAATAAGCTGTCTATCTTTTTCTTGAATATGTTCTTGTAGATCATGTATTTGTTTTATATGCTGAGCTCTTTCAGCTTCAGAATGATCACGCTCCATTCTGAAAAATGATTAACCCTGTAATTAAAAGGCCAGAACAAAACCTAAACATCCTATAATTTAGGCAACAGAAAAAACCTGAAAGTTGCAAGCTCTTTGTTTTGCTCGCGGAGAAGGTCTTGTTTGGCCCATGCCTAACATGATAATTGAATAGATTAGCATGTATAACTTATAACTTAATACAAATAACACCCAAATTAACATCCAGCATAACTTAAAAAAAGAAAAGGAAAGTAGAAATTCAACAGACTGCTTCATTGTCTAATTTAATAGCATGCAGCTCTCTCTCTTTCTCTTCCATTTTCCTTTCAAGGTCATGAATTGTACGCTCCCTTTCACAAAGTTGCTCCTGCAAAAACATTTAAATAAGTTTTAGAGCAGACAAAATGTAAATTAAAACAGATATTTCAAGTATAAAATGTCCCATTAAGATATTATTAATAATTTAAAAAAAAAAATGGCTTCTGATGCACCAGACTATTGCAACAATAGAAATGTACACAGCTGTTATCATAAAAGGGCGCAATTAAAAAATCAAAACCGTGTAGTAAAAGAAAATGAGAAAATCCAAATTCTTTCACATGATGGGGATTGATTAGTTTAAACTTAAGAGTCCAGATACACATAAATCTCTGTATTTACACCTGAAGCTTGTTCGTATTATTAACATTGTCCTTGAGCTGAGCATCAAAGGTGTTTCGCATGTCCATTATCTCAGTTCTAGCAATCATTTGAGCCTTTAGTTCAATCTCCATTTGCAGTAGCTCCTGCCTTTGTCTAACAACATTATGAAGCTGCTGCTGCAAAATATCATTGTCTAGTGTTCCATCCACTGTTATTGAACAAAAATCAACATCAAGAGGCTCTCTTCCTTGCTGCACCTTGAAAACAGGACAAAATCATCTTCAGGTTCTTAATTCCTTAAAACTAAAAAGCTATTCTCATACCATCACCTTACCTCATATATGGTTCTCTCGTCTGATTGGCCTAGTTTGGCATTGTCTAACTCCTGTACATCAGCAGATGTCCAATATCAACCAAACAAATAAAAAAAGTTTCAAGAGCCACATCCATTGATATACTGACCAATCAAAATTGAATACTTATATGCCAAAAAACCTGAAGTATGATCAAACCACTAGTTTATACCCAGTAAGGCCGTAACTTTAAATATCAAGATGAAATCGGTACATTGTACCTATCATTGACTTGTTAGACTAAAAACTGGCGCCGGATTTACCATATTGTGCACATGGCTCGAGCTCATTGTATTAAAGCACCGTTCCTATAAATGTAACTAACTATATCGTAATTGAAAGAATCAAGTCTGTTCACCTCGGGAACAAAAATGTCTCATTTGCTTCGAGGTTTAGTTTAACAACAAGACATTAAAGAAACCCAAGAGCACCTAAGCTTATAAAACAATAAGAGGAAACAAAAATTTCACGTCAAACAACATTATTAAACCCTAATCCCAATTTGGTGAGGTAAGAACTAACAAATGCTGTAAAACCTAAACTTAAATTAGACAACAAAACGAATCCTCTCGTTCTCTTGATCGCTAACAAAGTAAAACACTAAATAATCAAAACGCAGATCCCCCATTACTCTGGAACCGCAGAATGAGACAATGCCAAGTGCTTACACTCCGAACAAGTACCTCGTCGTCGGGGTTCCGCGCGGAATGGTGATGCTCAGCGACAGCGCGCCACTCTTTGCGGGACGGAGTCGGCATCTGGAGCGAGGCACCGCGAACGGCGGCGGCAGTGGCGGCAGCGGCAACGGCGGCCGTGGCCTCCATGGAGCGTGAAGCGGTGACGGTGCGCCCACGTCAGCAGGGAGTGGAGCGAGGGAGAGTGAGTGTATGGGAAGGAAAAATGGTGGAATGAAAAGAGGAGGAAATCCCTAACCCTAGAATTGAAGAAATTGTAATAACGGGAATTGGGAAGGGGAGAAGAAGAAGAGACGGGGCTTAGGATTGGGGAAGGGTTTTGGGGTTGAATGAAGAGAGAGAGTCTGTGTGGTGAGTGAGAGAGTGGAGTTAGAGAAAGTGAGAAGATGATTGGCTGTGACAAGTTTCGACCGGCACGGCGTGAACGCCATTTATAAGGCACATTCTCACTCCGTGGATGTCATCTCTCTCTTCGCCTTACGCTTCCCGCGAACGCGTGGATCCTACCTTCTTACTCTCTTTTTTTTTTCCTTTCCTCCCTTGGATTTATAGCCCATTTTATCAATCCATTGAAGAAACTACGGGGCTGTTATTTGTAATCCCTTTTTTACTCGCTGCACTCCAAATTTTTATTTCAAAATAACAAAAATACCCTCCTACTTTTAATTAAATCGCTTTTTCAAATTATTCACCTCCCTTTCTTCTCTTTCAACTTCTTCATTCTTGTTTTAAGACGTTATTTTGTGTGAGATTTATCATTGTTAATTTTAAATACAATTTTCACATATTCATATCTCACTTTTTGTAATCTTAACTAATCACAACACTTGTTCTTTATTAATTTTTTTACAAGAAATCAATACTATTTTTTTTCTCATTCTTAAAATTTTATATCTTTTAGAGATCTGGTTAGTATGATTGGTTATTTTTCTTTTTATATGAAAAACTTAAATTCAAGCTTTTGTTTAGTCACTTGATTTTTAAGAAGTGAAATTGTGTTTTTATATTTTTTTTTTCATGTGCAACTCAGTATTTTTCAAGTTCAATAGTTGATATGATAAACTAAAAATCTCATAGGTACAGTAAATTTCAGCGTATTTCCTTCCCCAAGCCTTAAGCCAGATTCATGCATATGTTGGCATAGTTGTAAAGATATATTATGTCTCGCATGTTGACAAAGCAACAACATCCTATTTCCTTGAGAATCAATAAACGGGTATTGATTGAAATTTGAAAACATAACATGAGGTATTTTCTTCAATCTCCTTAATTACCACACTAATTTGGGTCATTATAACCATATACATCTCCTTATATATTCTTATTGTTGTGAGGATAGAAAATTCCCAAATCCACGGTATCCTTCAAATACCTTAGAAGTTTATTGCTTGAAAATGAGAAATATTTGGCTCCCTTGTAAATCTACTCACAAATGTCATGCTCAATAATGCATTTATTGAATTTCTATTGAATAAAAAAGAACAACATTCATTAAATTTCAATGTTCTTCAATTTATAAACTTTTTCTTCTTGACCTTTTACTACACACCCTAGTGGTTGTGTGGTGTGAACTTTTTCTTGTATAAGAATAGTAGAGAAAGTTGACTTCACATCAAGCTAATAAATTAGTCAATCGATATGACTTATTATATCTATAATTAATCTTATAATGTCAAGCTTTGTTATTAGAGCGAAAACTTCATTGCGATATTTATCATAGTTATATAACAATCCCCTTGCAATAAGTATGACATTGTAGTTAGACACCTTTCCATTTGACTTCATTTTTAGTTTTAGAAACCCACTTCACATCATTTGACTTATTTCATTTGGAAAATAGACAATTCGCAAGTTCTATTACATTCATTAACTTTATTTCTTCCATGTTGCATTTCTCCAATGAACACTTTGAGATGTTTTTTTTTTAATTTACTGGTTCTAATTCACCAAACAAACCAAAATACATTAATTATCCCTCTGTATTCATTGACTCGTCATAATGAACTTCACAATATTTGAGTGAGTGAAATATTTTGTTGTCGTTTCAAATCATATTGGTTGGTGGTTAAGTGATTCAATAGATTATTGAATATCACCTAAATCCTCTAAAAGCATAAGAACATAACGAGAGAAACATTGTGAGAAACTTGGGAGTTTAGATAAGAATGTCTAAAATAAAAATTTTACAATAACAAAAGAAGTATTTCAATAACGATCCCAAGAAAAGCCTCATGTCAACACGAGAATATTTTGATCTATCTAACTTAAAAAGAAATTTCGAAAAAGAAGCTCAACTTTGTTTCACGGTTCATATTGTGTCTAAACCATTGTTTAATGACTTTGATAAATTGACTTAAAAAATATTTATTTTGTTATTCATATAATGAACTTTTAAAACTTATTTGCTTTAGCTATAATACTCCTAACTATTATATAAATAATTTGTATTTATTAGGGAGAACATTAATTATAACCAAACCTTATACATATAAATTTATGACAACATTTTACATCTTTATAATTATTCATAATGTATTAAGAAAATATTTAAGTTTGGTATAATAACAAGAGTTATAATCAAAATAGAGGACTATATATATATTTAACACATTCTAAGGATATTATTAAAACTAAGTTCCCAATGAGCTAACATTTTAGAAAAAATATCTCGAAATTTTCATAAGAAATTCTTATTAAACAAGTTCTACTTCTAATCATATTGCATGTACATATCAAAGCAAAACACAAAAAGAAGTGAAGTCTTTGTAAGCCTTAAATATATATTTTAATAAACTTAACATACAATGCATACAATGGAGTCCAAGGATTCGACCTACAACCATAAGACTCAATTTCACTTTATCAAACATGTGGATCCATATTCCACTTATGATGATTCCTGAATATCAAAAGTTACTTGGAAAGTGATTAGGTGGTTAAGTATATTTTATTAAAAATATTGACATAATCATAATTATTTTTTCTAAAATATTGGTCATTTATCAATCCACAAAAGAGATACATACTCCCTACATAACCTTGGTAATATTGAACAGGTATCAGATAGTCATAAGTTTAGTCTATGGATATCATAGTCCAAGATGTTACTCTAAATTATCTAGATATTAACCTACTTGGTAAATACTTCATTAGACCATCATCATACAATGTATCATGTTAGACTTGAAGACTTGAAAATGCTCAAGCCCCGTAGAGATGATGTTTTAATGATAGAGAATGAAGATGAAGATGTTGTAGCTGTGTCTAGAGTGTTTTAGCTTTTATGTAATTGCCATTTGAGTCACTCACACAAAGGTATTCACAAGATCAACACACAACCAAGTTAAAATGATTTAAAATATTTTTTCAATAAAAAAATTGTTTTAAAAGGTTTTTACAACAAATAATTGACTACATTTTAATTTAATTAATTAAATTATTCTTGATGAGGATCAAAACGTGATAATCAATTATCTCGATAATAATTGACTAAACTAGATAATCACTTCAATGCTTTTAGAGTTCTCAATGAAATAATCGATTACATATTTTCATTATTGATTAAGTACACGCCAATATTAATGGTTGAACTCATTTAATCGATTAACACTCTCTTTTTAATTGATTCTAATTGAAGTTGTTTTCAACAGATTTACATAGAATAATCGATTAAATACATCAAATGTTAATTTTAATTAATGATTTTGAAATCTATACATAAAGCACTTGACTTTTTTATACACACAAATTATCACTCAAAATCTTTTAGAATTATAAGCTTTTCTCAAACTCATTCTTGTGCTATAGAGATTTTAATCAAGTTTACATTTTGAGATGACATTGAAAGTGATTCTGCTATGAGAAAGTTTGGTAAAATCTTTCTTTTTTATGTTATAATTGGATTGTTTCAGTGTTGTTGTTATACTTGGTATCAAGAGTTGATAAGTTATATATCCTATCAAATGGTAATAGTTTATAATGACTAATATCCTGTTGGTATCAAGTGTGTTGTATATCCTCTTAAAATTATTCAAGAGTTGGTTCTTTGTATAGCTTTGCAAAAATTGGTGGAACTAATCATTCTAAGGTTGAATTGTTGAGATTGGATGCAGGATAAGAGGATCTGAACTAATATAAATCTTTTTGTGCTTTCTTTTCTTGCTTATCTTATTTTAGTTTTATTGCACCCAATTATTGAATCAATTATGATTTCACTTATAATTACACTCTCCTTTGAAATTTGAAACAAATTTAAAGAAAGTAAGACTTTTAGAAAAGGTTTTGAAAACCAATTCACCTCTTATTAATTTAATCAAATTATTCTCTTTTCATAGAAATTGGCATTAGAACTAGTTTTTGAAAGGTAATCAAAATAAAGATCTTGTGATTTTATTGAATGGCTTTACAAAATCAAACCTTTGCGGAAGGTGTTGCCATAAATAGGCCTCCATTATTTTGTGGTGAAAATTATGCTTCTTAAAAAGTTAGAATGCAAATGTTTTTCGAATCAATTGATAGAGGAATTTGGTATGTTGTTATAAATGGTACATTTGTTCTTATGTTTGTCACTAACAATGTACATGAAGAAAAAAAAAATTCTCTTTAGACTACTGATGTAGCAAGAAAGGCATAATACAATGTCAAGGTTAGGAACATAATTGGATCTACACTTGCACTGGATGAGTTTTACAATATCTCAATATGTAAAATAGCCAAAGAAATGTGGGAAGTTTTGAAGGATACCCCTGAGAGCAAGGAAAAACTCATTGATCCAAGAATATGAAATGCTTAGGATGTCGTAAGATGAAAACATATAGGAAATGCAGAAAATATTCACCCACATTGTCAGTCATTTGGTTGCTCTAAGTAAGAAATTTGATACTGATGAACTTAATATAAAAATATTGAAAATATTAAATAGGTATTGACAACCAAAGGTTATTGTAATATCTGAACTTAACAACCATGCACATGAAAACTCTAAAAGAACATAAGTTGGAGTTAGGAAGGCTTAAAAAGAAGAGGAAGAATGCATTAAAAAGAAAAAAACATAGGTTTAAAGTTGAACTTCAAGAAGTTTCCCAATTTATTGAGAAATAAGAACAAGAATAAAGGTCGACAATTGAGTAAGCGCAACAAGAAAAATGATCAGTCCTCTAATATTATATGTTATGAGTGTGGTAGGGCACATCAAACCTAAGGGTCATTTATTAGAAACTAAGATTGTTGATTATAGGAAAAATAAGAAAAGGTTTAAAAAAAATATGTGTTGCTTGGAAGGAAATGCCTTATTTTCTTCAAGTGAGTCTAGCA
>Ga0099825_1004972_pt1 | contig 17294 bp, 8 predicted proteins | sample SiratroredBW_FD_76838 | JGI IMG/M metagenome (GOLD analysis project Ga0099825, IMG submission 76838) | Root nodule microbial communities of legume samples collected from California, USA - Siratro red BW | ecosystem: Host-associated > Plants > Roots > Nodule | place: USA: California | collected...
AAATAATACAAAATAATATAAAAATGAATAGGCTAGTGAACTTTCTCAAAAAAGACTTAATAAAAAAATGATTTTTTTTTTTTTTTTTTTTTAATGTTATACAATCTCCTCCAGAACTTTCTGCTAATTCATAGTTTAATTTACTTGACTAATTTCTGAATTTTCACTATTAATGCTTTGATCAAATTCCAAAATTCATTTGGATATGTTTTTTACATATTGTAAAACAATAATTACACAATTCATGGTTTGACATGTGTTTGTGTATTGTTTGCAAATAAACTGCTTCAAACTGTATTGTGGTAAGGATTTTGGCTACTGTACCAAGTCCACAATTAAAGTGGATTTTTAAGCAAAGCTAGTAAATATTCAAATCTTAAGTCCTTAAGCAAATGAACTTAAATTGATTGACTATAATCTCAATCACTTGCAAATTATAACCTATCAATCAACAATATAGATCAAGACTTTCAAAGATTCCTAATTACAATCAGTCTTTTCCTAGCATTAATTCCTATTAGGTGTTCTTCACAACAATCTAGATTTAAAAGTATTTTCCAATGTTAATCAAATCCCAATTAATCAATTCATAGGTGACCAATTTTTGATGATCGAAAGTTGATCTATGATGAATGCTTTTAGAGATGTTTTCCTGCCACTGCTTTGAGAATATAAGATCTTTTCTGCTCACCAAAAGTTCTCTAAAGCCTCTCACTTTCATTGGAGTTCAAATGTGCCAAATTAAAAGATATTCATGGGCTTCTCATCTTTGCAGCTCCTCACTTAAGTGAGCAAAATCCTTGCTTTAAGTGAAGGTCTCTCTTCAAATCTTCTTGCCTGATTTAGCTTGCTTAAGTGAAAAGATACTTGCTTTAAGCGAATCATCTAGTGTTGCTAAATCAAATCTTCTCTCTTGACCAAATTTTAACATCTTTGTCTCACTTTGAATAAACCATCAAAATTGCTCCGTTTACTAACAAAGATAAAACAAAAGATAATTTTTTTAAAAAATATTTTTTTAAACAATAAGGTCCAAAAGGTTAGAATATATGTTGAATAATTGTTAGATTAGAACACAATTATCGTATTGGATAAATTGTTTGAGGCATTCCAGTGTCATAGAAGGGTTCCCTTCATGTATTAAACTGGTTCCTTACTTTTCATGTCACCTTTCACAAGATCATTGTTGTTTTCCCTTGACATTTTATACAATGTATTAGGCATAACCACTTTCTAAGACGGTAGCGAAGCCTATCATAAATCCATTAGCCGAAATATGACATAGCTGGTTTTTTATGGTTGATATTAGCCTAAACTACTTTCTAAGATAGTGGAAGGAAGTTGGTCACTCCAAAAGTTATGTGATATGTATTCTCTTCTAATGTTTTGAAACCATGGTGATAAATATTCATTAATAGTCTAGTTTTCCATTTAGATAACTATAATTGCAGCTATGTTTCCTTCTCCAAGGCATTTTGAAATAGTTTTGATTTTCTGATTCTTTGATTCATTAAATATTTTTTGACAAGAAAAATGGAATCCATGTGTTTTGTAGGCTTCTGAAGATGCTAAGAAGTTAGTTAATCAAGAAAAGTCTTTTGCTTGTGCCGAAATTGCAAGCGCAAGGTCGGTGGTGCTCAGAATTGGGGAGGCTCTTGAAGAACAAGAAAAGGCATCCCAAGCTTCTAAACCACAGGTACTAAGTGTTGTTTGATTAGGCAATTTTATGTGTGTATAATTTTGGATCAATGTTTACAACATAATAATCAATTTACATTACATGAGACTCGTATGTTTGGGTGTAGCTAAAAAAATTACTAAATGATACAATTTTAGGATAGAAAAGATGGGTTTGTTCTCTGTATGATGGGCACATCTTGAAGGTAACATTTCCTATAGAGACAGTATATGTTAAAGAATTCTTATGAACTTAATTTCCTCATCACCTATTCGAATTTGACTTAGAAAATTTCATACTTTCATACATGTGAAAAATCCAATGCATAAAAATACTAACGTCGGAGCGGTAAAAAAGAAAATATAAGGTTGGGTTTTCAGACTACCCTGTTTGTAGTTCTTTGCTAGTAATTTACATAATATCTTCATATCATGTTATATAATCGTTCATCTTGTAATGTTTACGAATGTGGAAAATCTCTAGAGAGGCGTTATTGATATATAGTTATTATTATGTTTAGTACGTAAAGTATATAATCTACTGTTCCTCATTGTTAGGATGTGGATGGACTAATAGAAGAGGTTCAAGAGGCTAGAAGAATCAAACTGTTACATCAGCCAAGCAAGGTGAATTGCTTTTTTATTCCTCAATACTATTCTAGGGGGTAGTTTTTGCTTAACTTCACTGTACTTCATTTTATAATAGTGATAATAATAGTAATAAAAATGATCCAGATGTTGACAAGAAGAATTAACACCATGCTTAGATACTACTTTTTCACCTTAAACCTTCAAAATGGGAAATTTTGATTTTGAATATAGTTGTCATTAAATGCTGAAATTTGGTTTGAAATGTGTAAAATTGATCATACCATATCTGAAGAATTCTGGTATATTAACATTTTGAGTTTAACGGATATATGTGTTCAGTGTGAAAGATTTTACATTGTCAACCAAATAAAAATCAGCTTTAGTGTGACTTGTCGGGTGATTATTGTCAAAATCAACAAACTTATTATATATCAGGATAAAAAAACTGTATACATGGTAGTTTATAATTAGATGACTGTGCAAAAATACTTTACACTGCCAATGCATATCCTTCTTTTCATTTTTTCAAATTTTTATGTGTGTGTGTTTATATTACTACTGCTGTTAATTAATATACTCTGCTATACCCGTATCCTAAATATTTTTAAATTTCCATTTCTATACGTAATATCATTTGGGTAACTTGAACCAAAACATGTGCAATTAGGCATATCATAATTTAAGGAACCATTAACTAGATTGTGTTACAATTTGAATATTCTTCATAATGGTGAAATATGACAATTGTATGATTTCAGGTGATGGCCATGGAATATGAATTACGTGCTCTTAGGGACCAAATTCGAGAGAAATCTATATTTTCAATTAAGCTTCAGAAAGAGGTTGGTCGATATCTAGTTTTACTTGCTCAATTAACTATCAAATCTATTGTCAATTTTACTAGATTTGATTGGACAGTCATACTTAACATGTGGTAGGACAATAGTAGTTTATTCATATACTTTTATCCTAACCTCACAAAAGTATCACTTTAAAATGCCAATCTGGTTTAGCTCAAAAGTATGCTTTTCCGACTGAGGCTTCTGGCATGCCCTTACCATTGAATTACTGTCAAATTTTTCTTTCTTTTTAGTAAATTATGAATTAATCTTATAATGGATGGACTAGATTTCATTTTGTTTGTTTTATTAAGGATAGGTGTGTCCAAATTGAATTGGAAGGAAAAAATTATGGTAAACTGGCTGAAGACAAAAATTAATCAGTGTACCAGCAAAAAATATAATTCTTGAATGTGATGAAAATGCTGATAAGCAGGGAAGCATTACAAATTTTAATCATCTAAATTTGAACATGCTAATCTTTGACTGTTCCCGGTCTTTGTCTGGTAAGTTACTGTAAAGTCCATGTTATTTCAATTTGCAAAGGATAAAATTGCGTAGCATGACTTTTTGTGAATATAGACAATATATTTGGTTTAGAAACTGACTCATTTGTCCTCTGTTGTCATGTCTCCCTCTTTTTTTCCAATTTGAATCGATCATTAATTGTTTGCATGTATTATAGTAACCAAATATTAACTCATAAAGCAAAATCTTGATTTGGTCATGTTTGAATGATTTTGGTTCTCAATGGAAACGAATAAAAGCCTCTTGTCTATTGGATAAAACTATGGTTTGCAAACTATATTTTATACGTGTTATAAATATACTTTTCTTGCAATAACTTCATTTCATCTATGCCAGCTAACCATGAGCAAGAGGGACGAGGAAAACAAATCTCGCTTATACATGTTAGATGGTTCTGAAGCTTTGGGTTCATATCTTCGAGTCCGTCCTTGCTCAGATGAAGTGCCACATGTTTCTAAATGTTCGTTTCAGTGGTATCGCTTGTCATCTGAAGGCAGCTGGAGGGAAGTTATTTCGGGTACCTCTCATTTAGTTGATTTTCAATGGTGTTTCAGAATGCTCATATCACAGTATTGCATTGATTTTTTTTAGTAACATATATACTTGATTCTGTTAATTTGACATGGGTCTGGAAGTTTTTCAATGACTATATCATCATTATCTGTGTATATTATACAAATTGGCCATTTTGCTTTCCATTTTAGATCCATAATTGAGACGTAGATGTTAAGAAAAGGTTTGATGCCTTTATTCATTGTTATGGGTTCTATAAATAATGATTGGAGGCATTTATATATAATTACTACTTATAAAATGTACAAATGTCATTTGTGTAGCCTAGTTCAAACTTACTTCTGCCACATTTAAACTGCTATTAGTTCATTGATTTTACTTGATATATGGCTGCAATCTGGCGGTGGAATCTATTTTATTTGTAACCTTTATAATGAATAATGTTTTACATATCTTAATGACTTTGTTTATGCTGCTGTTTCTTTGACTGGGCTCCTACAGCTAGTTGATCTTGATTGTTTCTTTATAATGTTTGAAGTTGGTTTCTCTTCATTTCTCAGGTGCCATCAAATCAATATATGCTCCTGACCCCTCTGATGTAGGGAGAATCTTACAAGTTGATATTGTCTCCAACGGGAAAAAACTTACGCTTACAACTAATCCCGTTCAAGCTGGTTAGTTTTTTAAGGGCCTTGCCTTTTGCTTTTCCCAGAAAATTAATGCAGTTGTGCATAGTTGGGGATATGTTGTATCTGGCAATACATATTAATGCACGCAGAAGTAGAAAACAAAGGCTAACAGCTACCAATCTGTGTGTAACAGTTTCAGGACTCGGAAGCCATGTGGAGTCACTTCTACGAAAATCTAATGCTGATTTTAATGTATGTTTTCTGCATCCTTTCTAGATTTAGTAGTTTAACTATTTCTGGCAGGAAAAGCTGTGGGAAAAAGTGTCATTTAATTCAACAACTAACTGTTTGTCTTCTCACAGTTATTTCTAAAGATGATGTTTAAAAGAAGAGTTAAATTCTGTTTGGTCCTATAATTCAACAAACATTATAAGCCTTGCTTACTATGTTAAGAAATTTGCTTGTTACTTCTTGATACGGGAAAATAATTCTCTGTTTGTATTGGATTTTAACAGGTAGTTATTTCTCAAATGAATGGAAAAGATCACTCATCCCATTCTACTCATTCATTTAATGTGGGGAGGATGAGGATAAAGCTATGCAGAGGTTGGATTACAAAAGCTAGAGAGATTTACTCCCCATCAATGCAGGTACTATTTTGGCAATCAGTCCTTATTCTTGTGTCTGACAACATGAATTACTTTTATGGTTTATTATCTTTTTAAGTGCTCTATTCGACTACCCTTAACTAACATTTTATTCAACTATAGCTATGTGGAGTTAGAAGTGATGTCAATAATGCAGCGAAGGCATTGTTTTGGCAAGCTAGAAAAGGTCTCTCATTCGTATTAACCTTTGAATCAGAGAGAGAAAGAAATATAGCAATCATGGTTGCCAGGAAATATGCTCTTGATTGCAATGTATGCACCCTTCTCATCTGGTTACCTACTACTCATGTCTCATTGTTTAGATCCTACCTCTATCCAAAATGACTAATATTCTCAATTTCAATCAAGTATTAGTTTTTTCATTCATACTTTGCTCTCAAATAAATTGCTATGTATTTGTAAGAGATAGAAGTGATGCATTTACTGAAAGAGTGAAGTTATTGTAGTAAAATTGCTTCAATAAATGATATTTATTATTGTCATTAATTTATGTGGACAAAAAATACCTTAAACTTCCACCATTTAGGCACAGAAAGTAGTACTTCCTTTATCACAATCAGTGTGGTTTAAGGTTTGTTGACCCATCAAGAACAACAGACAATGTAGCTTTGTCTTTGAAACAATTTTATTAAAATACATCATTTTCTTAATAAATGACATTGGAAACAAATTAGTTATAAAAAAATTAATGCTTTGATGAAAAATCATGCATTTCCTTACTTTCATGCTAATTAAAAATGTTATTTGTTTTCTAAATGACAGGTTGTGCTTGCTGGGCCAGATGATCTAGTGTAGAAGCAAAATTAACTGAGTTCTTCCTACAAAAGTGAGGTTTATCATATTCTTGGTGTGAGTATACATGTGTGGTATTGTTAAAGAAAGATGTGATTTCATATTTGTGATTGGGTTTCCACTAATTGAGTTGCATTGTTTTAGGCATGTTTTTTTATTTGCCTAATCATGTTGTTCCAAGCTCAACCTTTTATAATTATTAGTTCATTTGTTCATTGTGGCTAATTTGCATGTGCTAGTTGTTTTGTAATGTAAAGCACATCCCAAACATGGTATATACCAAAATTTCTTAAAGATTATTGGCAAGTAAATTTGCCATGCATCCTTAAATTGGGAAGTGATTAACACCCAAGTGAGTATTGCTTAAGGATAAAAATAAACTTTATCTTTAGATTTATTCTTTTCCTATTACTAAACTCTATTGATCTAATGGATTCCATTGTTTCTAAAAGTAACAAAATTTGTTTTTGATAGTAATGAAATTTTTGAAACAGTGAGAATCGAGTATCATTCTTAAGAGATGTGTGCTTTCATCTTAATTAATTGTTCTTTTCATACTTGTAGAAGACTAAGAGAGAGAACAAAAATTCTAGAGGATCATTAACAATATCTCTTGATAACTCATTAGTTACTACTAAGAGCAATTAGCAACATGTATCATAAGTGGCTAAGGTAAATTATTTACCCGAGTAGTGTTTGATACATGAACACTACAAAATGAAACATCATACTCTAATTTTCTTCTCCTTAATTTCTTATTTTTTTTAAACTAAGATATATCGTAAATATTTTAATCAAGTTCTGTTTTTAAAATGTATCAAACTTATAATAGAATTATTTGTTATTCCCTATCTTGTTAGAATATGTCTACCTCTCGGAGAGAGACATCCATTTTTGTGGTAATCGTGAGGGGAGTTATTGATTAATTGAGCAAAGAGAAAAAATTATTGACAATAAAATTGGATTATTGATTACTAATAATACTTATTTTCATGTGTCAATTGGTTTGTTGATCAATAAAAAAAATAATTTAATTACTTTTTCCCACATCCACTCAGTCATATAAATTTATTAACTTTTATGATAATTATCTTAAAAATTCCGTTCATAATGACTTTTCATTAGATGGTTATAAAAAAGTTACATAAATCATTAAACTCGTAATCAAATATAAGTGGTGTAAAATAAATAAGATCGTTGACCACTAAAAAAAGGTAACAATGACTATGGCCATTTATTAATTATAAAGGTGGGAAATTAGTAAATCAACCTAAATTTTCACTAAATAAACATTGAATCCATATTTAAAAAAAAAAATACTTTTCTAATATTATTATTATTATTTATTTTGTTCAATTTTTAGTTTGTTATGATAGCTTAGTAGGTCAATTTCTTTTAACTCATTCGAATTTTAAATCAAACAAGTTGTTTTCGCTTGCATAAGCCAATATTGATACTAGCAAATCAATTTCTTTAAATAATAAGCACTGAAAGAATAATTAAAAGTAAAAACCAAATAGAAAAAGTACCTTTTTTTACAAGAATAACGACATGAAATGTAGGATGCAATGATATTACGAATTGTAAAAGAATAAGAGTTAAATTTATATAAAACTTGAAACGAAAAAGAACAAATTTGTCCAATGTCACATCGGATAACTCATGCGAGTTTATTAGTTTAGTGGCTAAAGATTTTATACTTTACGTGAAGTTTTAAACTTAAATTTCATTGTTACTTGTAGGTAAGAAAACAGTTATGTGATTTAAAATTTACGTATTAAAGTCTAATATTCTTATAAATGTAGATATTTTTAATTATTTTTTATTGAAAAAATATTTTATTAGCTATTTATTTTTTTTTAATTTTTGTTTGAGGTTCATGTTATTTGATATTTTTGTTGATGATCGAGATGATACAGATTATCACCGTTGACATGTATGTATGTTGGTTTCTTTTTGTATCGATGTTAAAAATGGAAATTATGTCGTTTTAGTAATGTTGGCATTGGCTGACAGTGTCGTTTTGATGTGAAGGTTCATAAGCATAGATCGAAAATGTTGATTGGCAGAGCAAGAATATCAGAGGACCCTCCTTGTTGACTGTGATACTATGTAGCAGCAAGCCACCTAATTTTTGTTCCAAACAACACAATAAAACTATCAGAATTCACAATCAAAACCCTAAAAGCACTTAAAATAATTCAACCCACGTCAATTATAATTATGTAAAATAACGATGATGTCATAATATAATAGAAAAATCAAAAAGGTAGAAACTTTCAACAATAAAAAAATGGAACTATATTAAAAAATTGAAGGATAGAAAATTAGAAAACATGAATATTCCCTTTCCAACAAGATTTTTTTATCATTATTTACATTAATACACATCAAAATTAAGGTGAAAAACCTTCATAATAAAAAAAATCATGATGGGACGATCTTGGTAAATATTTTACTACTTCAATTCAACAAAGACCATGAAAGTATTCTTTCTATACTATTTTTTTATGAGAGGTGTCACGTTTAGGTTATAGTGTTTTTGAAATAATTACTTATGTAAAAAGTACATAAAAAATGGAAAATTAACTTTTTTTTCAAATAAACGGATAAAAGGAAGCTAAAAACTGCTTCATCTATTAAATATATTTTTTTAGAATATTCTTGGTACAGACAAATTCATCCCTAATATATTGCAAGGAGGCATGCCCTTATTTCAATTATAGTCTTCCAAAGTATTAAAAAAGTTATATATAAAGAGTGTGTATGAGAAAGGAGAGAGAAAGATTATCCTCTTATCATTTCTCTTTTTTTTTTTTCTTTTTCTCTATATGAAAGGACCTATAAACTTTTGCTTGTTATAATTATTTCCAAAAGATAGCATATATAATTACAAGAATCTCATTCATTTATTCTTAGTACAACTTTAAGTTCAACCTTTTTATTAGGAAATAACTGCATATATATGAGACAAATTCCTCCGATAATTTTAACGAATTTCAATCACGCCCTAAATAAATTACTGGAGATATTAACATGAAAATGTGCTCAAATTAATTGTCAAAAAGAAAATGATCGATTAGGAGGGTTAACAAAGTGACTTGAATTCATTTTAGCCCTCTAAAAGACTATTATTAACCAATTATTTACTAACTAAAAATATGAAAATAATATTCACAAAAAACATATTTTTCATCACGAGGTCTTTTAATTAAAAATAAAACAACCCTTTTGAGTAATTTATTTTTTTCATTAAATTAAATATTATTTTAAACTTTATGACACTTTAAAATAATGAGTTTGTGACTGTATGCAAAGAAAAATTAAAAAAAAAAAAAAAAAAAAAAAATATAAAAAAAAAAAGAAAAATTAAAAAAAAAAAAAAAAAAAAAAAAAAGGGGGAAAAAAAAAAAAAAAAAAAAAAAAAAAAAACAGAGCAATGGAAGGGAAAAAAGACTATATAGTAGTCATCAGGAAATACCATGATCTGTGTTTCACTATCACATTGTTAAGGATTTTTTTAGGATGTTGATAACATATTGATTATGAAAATGAATTCTAGAATTAAGTTATCAACAATAAATAAAATAATTATTTCCTAGAAACTGTTAATCACTGTTGAAATTTTACATTTTAAAAATAGAATATCAAGCTGATGGCATTCATATTACATAATTATTTGTGAGACTTTATTAGCAAAAGCAGTTTGCGAGATAGTTATTGTAAATCTCAGTTAATTTGATACATATTAGAACATGTAGAAGAGCTGCCAAATTCAGTATTAAGCTTTATTTTCAAGCTTCACTGTGACTGGGTTAAAATTTGGTTAACTCAGTCTAGTCTTGTTACATGTTTGCAAGCTGAAACCAGCTACTAGTTTGAAGATGATATTTTTAACATTGATAGAAGCATTTAAAAACCTAACATGCATTTTAAATTTGAATCTTTTAATAGTTTTAGTTAAAATAAAAAAAGAGAGAGGAAAGTGGAAGAGATAATATTAGACAGGTAGGTTTCCTTTATTTATATAGTAGATAGGATGAGAGAAAGAGGTAGCGATGCATGCATGCATGCGTGGGAGGTGGAGGGAAAATATATGCATGGATATGAGGCGTTGATAGCCGCAAAAGGCAAAGGCCAGAAATGGAGGAGACAGGGTCAAGAGTGGACGAAATTAATGGGAAAAATAGCGAGGTAGCTATTGTTAGAATGGTGGTAATTGTGGGAGCTCCATCTCTCAAACACGCACGACAACCTAGCTAGGTAGTTTTCCATTCCCGTAGGCGGGTACCCCAAATTCAACAAGACAAAACAAAAAAAGGCAAATCCAAAACAATCAGAGAGAACCTCAATCTCTCCGAGCAGCGGTCCATTTCTCTCCCGGACGCATAAGATTTCCGGCACGGCGATGGCCGCTGTTCGCCTCTTCTTCTTCCTCATCCTCCTCTCCCTCCTCCCTCCCTCTCTCCCCCTCTCCGATAACGAAGCTCTCCTCACCCTCAAAAAATCCTTCACCAACCCCCAAACCCTCTCCTCCTGGGTCCCCGACCAGAACCCTTGCGCCGCCCGCTGGGTCGGCGTCATCTGCGTCAACAACGTCATCAACAGCCTCCATCTCACCGACCTCTCCCTCTCCGGCTCCATCGACATCGAAGCCCTCTCCCAGATCCCCTCTCTCCGCTCCATCAGCTTCGTCAATAACTCCTTCTCCGGCCCCATCCCTCCCTTCAACAAACTCGGAGTCCTCAAGGCCCTCTACTTGACCAACAACCAGTTCTCTGGCCCCATCCCCGCCGACTTCTTCTCCCAGTTAGCCTCCTTGAAAAAAATATGGCTTTCCAACAACAAATTTACCGGCCCCATCCCCGAATCCTTAACCACCCTCCGCTTCCTCTCCGAGCTCCACCTCGAGAACAACCAGTTCTCCGGTCCCGTCCCCGACCTCAAACAGGACATCAAATCCCTCGACATGTCCAACAACAAGCTCCAAGGCCAAATACCCTCCTCCATGTCGCGCTTCGAAGCCCAATCCTTCTCCGGCAACGAAGAACTCTGCGGGAAGCCGCTGCGTAGAGAGTGCGTGACCGAGACCGGTGATGGCTCAGGTTGGGGATTGAAGGTAGTCATTCTCATTTTCATCGCCGCTGTTCTCGCTGGGGCTTTTGTCGTGGTGCGATCCAAGCGTCAACGCGACGATGACTTCAGCGTGATGAGCAGGGATAGCACGGAGGAGGTGGTGCAGGTGCACGTGCCAAGCAGCAACCACAGCAGGGGAACCTCCGAAGGGAGCAGCAAGAAGGAGTCGACGGGCGCGTCGAAGAAAGGGTCGTCTCGGAGTATTGGCGACCTCGTGATGGTTAACGATGAGAGGGGCACATTTGGCTTGCCCGATTTGATGAAGGCTGCGGCGGAGGTTCTCGGAAACGGTGGGCTGGGCTCGGCGTACAAAGCCGCCATGGCTAGTGGGTTGTCTGTGGTGGTAAAACGGATGCGAGAGATGAATAAAGTGAGCAGAGACATCTTCGACGCCGAGATGAGACGCTTTGGGAGACTCAGAAACCCTAACATCTTGACGCCTCTCGCTTACCATTACCGCAAGGAGGAAAAGCTGTTCGTCACGGAATACATGCCCAAAGGAAGCTTGCTCTACGTCTTGCACGGTACCACCTTCATTTCTAGCTATTCATTTTCCATAAATATACAGTGATATGTATAATTAAGGGGATGAGGTAAAATGTTTTTCAGGTGACAGAGGATCGAGTCATTCGGACCTGAACTGGCCAATCCGTTTGAAAATTGTGAAGGGAATAGCACGAGGGTTAGGGTTTCTGTATAAAGAATTTGCTAACGAAGACCTGCCACATGGAAACCTGAAATCCAGCAATGTTCTGCTAGCTGATAATTACGAGCCTCTCCTGGGCGATTTCGCCTTTCATCCACTCATCAACCACAACTACGCCGTGCAGACAATGTTTGCCTACAAAACTCCGGATTACGTAGTATACCAGCGTGTTACACAGAAAACCGACGTTTATTGCCTGGGAATCATCGTTCTTGAGATCATCACGGGGAAATTCCCTTCTCAGTATCACAGCAATGGCAAGGGTGGCACTGACGTAGTGCACTGGGTGTTCACTGCAATCTCTGAGAGAAGAGAGGCGGAGTTGATTGATCCAGAGTTGAAGAGCAGTCACTCTAACTCCCTGAATCAAATGCTGCAACTTCTCCAAATAGGGGCTGCTTGCACGGAGAGCAACCCCGACCAGCGACTAAACATGAAGGAAGCCATTAGGAGGATAGAGGAGGTTCAGGTTTAACGGTTGTTCTGTCAATATGCTAGCTTAGTACAGAGTTGCTTTTGTAGGTGAGAATTGCAGCGCAGGCCTAGGAAAGATTACTCTTCAGCATCTTGATATATCCAACAACTAATGACTTTGTGCATGTGATCCAAACACACACTCACACACGCGCGGCAAAAGAGAATGAACGATGAGAGGGAGAAAAAAGGCACAAGGGGAGGAAAATCGGAGGCATGCATGCATATGGTGACATGTTTTTCGTGAACTTGATGATCATGTCATGTATCTCAGTCCAAATGTTATGAAATAGGACGAAAATTGAGACATGCATTTTTTGTCCTTCTCAAGAAAGAGAAATGTCAAAGTCCAAGCTAATTTCACGGCAGTGCCTCTTTTCTGCTGATAGCAGCCCTTGTAAATTATATGCTATTCTTATAAAATGAAATCATTTTTGAGACAGCATCCCCAATCTTATCACAAGTTTGGGATTTACCACTTTTCCTCTTATTCCTATCAAATCCAAGGGATTGCTTTTGATTTCTCCCTTCCTTCCCCTTTCCCTTTTATTTGTAGATTTTTTTTTTCTTTTAAAGTTAGCTAATACAAGTTGCTCTCACAAATGTCTAATGTCCTAAGTTTTATCCAAATGTTTTGACAGTAAGAAAAAATTATCTAGTGGTTGCACTCCATATAGTTCTCATCAACTTTCTATATTACGTGTAATAAAGTGTTAATATTTTTTTTCTGAATATAAAAAGTTTGAATACATATTACAATATAAAAGATTAGTCGTGACTATAGTTATAATATAGTTTTAAATTACATAATTTTTAAATATAAATTACATAATATCTTTTTATCTAAATTTGGACGTGTTTTACTGAACTATTGAGGAGGTGAATTTTTTATCTCTATGAGTTTAAGTGTAAATATAATGAAGAGTGAGCTGGACATTAATAAAGAACGAACACATAATTGAATGTATGTTATCCGTCAAAGATGCTTTAACATTCAAATCAATAAGTTACCAAGGGAACAATGAGCAATAAAGTAATTATATGCATACCATAATAAGTTGAAGTCCTCTTCCATAAGTCTACCAAAAATAGGTTTTAGTAACATTTATCTTTTGGTTAATGATATGATAATATTAAACCTTACGATGTTATAATTGAATAATATATTAAATAAATATAACTGAGTTGATAGACTTTATCAAGTGATTATTAATTGATTTATAAGATAATAGATCTATATCATAGAATATTAAAGTAAGAAGCTGTTTGAATTGATAATTTTGAGGAGGATGAAAGAGTTTTGAATAACTTGAGCAATTGAAATAACTTAAGGTCAACCTAACTTGGCATGATGTTAACAACATAATTACTATTGAGACAATATTAAATGCATTTTATGAAGAGATTTTCATGGTCTCTAAATGACAAAATATTTGAGTTGCCAACTTTTTATTTCTCAAAACTATCTTAAAAGGTCAGGACATTTTAAGAATCATTATTATTATTGTATATAAATAGGTTGTTTGTCCTTTCTCATTTTTTATTATTGTACAAAGCATGTGTCAAACATTTGATAAGATTCATTGAAGAGAAAAGAACCTTCTTTTACAACAAATGTTTCTCTAGTACTTTTAAAACCAAATGCTTTCAAGAGAAAAGGCATGTTCACATATGAGATGTTGATAAGATACTTTAGTGTTCTAAAGACCAAATAACTTTATAAAATAATTTCTATCCTTTAGTAATAAAGATGATTTTGTCCTTCTTTTGTGGATAAATTCAAATTTGAATATAGTCCGAATTATGTGTCAAAAAAATTGAGTATCTCAAAACTGGTCATAATACCTACCGAACGATCTATGCTTAAAAGTGAATATAAAGTTTCAGGTCATGCTTTGTTTAGTTTGGTGGAATATATGCACATCTTATGTCACATAAGGAGGCATAAAATGGATAAAAAATTTTGTGAATGTCTTAATTACTTTAAATTTTATTTTAATTAAGTTTATTTGAATAAAATAGATATCGAAATTATTATATTAAAAATATAAAAATCTTACAATTAAATTTTGATCTATAAAATTAATATATGTGTTAACACATGGCCACTTGTGGTTTAATTAGAACTAGAATTGCAATTCAACAAACACTTTTTTTTTCTTCAAGTTATTGTATTTTTTAATATATTTCAATTTTGATAAAAAAAACATCTCATTCTTTAAGTATGGACATAAATATAAATAATATTCGATTTTTTAAAATTGATATAAAGATGAAATATATATATATATATATATTCTAATACTTGGATGCGTCTTCTTACATGTAAAATAATAATTGTTTAACATTTGAGGATTAAAATTAGATTGATTTTAAAATTTAAATAAAAACATAATTAAAATTATTAGATCTTTTTACAAAGTGATTTTATTAGAAAAAAGTAAAATAATTTTTTTCAGAAAATAACATAAATTTATATATAAATTAATTTTGTAGACATATTTTTGTCTAATTTTTCTAATTTTTTTTTATTTTCAACTATACATCAATTTTAATCATAAAAAGTTTTACTTTTTATTTTTTAATATATTTATGAGCAAGTTTAAACTTCTTTATATTTATATGTTAATTACATAATTGAAAATATTAATAGATCAAATAATTCATTTGAGTTATGTAGAATTAAATTCACTATTGGTTATTATAATTTTCTAAATATTTAATTTTAATTTATATAATATTTTTAAAATAAAAATAATAAAAATATTATTAGTATATCAAAAATTTGTTAGAGCGGGAAGGAATTTGTTTCGTTCAGGAACGAACTGCCGAAAACCCATCGATCACTCTCCCTTTAGTTCCTGCATTTCTCAAACACACTGGTGGCGGTGGCGAAATGTATCGAATGGCTGCGAAGCGGTTGTTGAACGGTGTAAGGTACTACAATGCCAACGTTGGCCTCCGATACCGGCCTCCTCAGAAGTTGATACTCTCTTCGCGCTTTTCTACGTCACAGCCTCCACCGGTTCCTGATCCACACTCTATCCACCGTGGTGTTCCGGTCGTTACAACCACCGAAACCCCTAACTCTTCAGATTCAGCTTCTTCCTCTTCGCCGGATGATGATGCCGCAAACACTAAAGCCAACTACGAGGACCTACAAGCTCGCGTGCTTCAGGTCTCGCTCCCTTACGTCGTTCGTTTATTTATCCCCTTCCTCTTCTCCTCAATTCCGTCGTCGTTCTACTATATTTTGATAATTCAGTTTTCCGAAATCACTATCCACGTGTTTTTTTCTTATTGTGTATATGAATTCTACTGTTTTTTCGAATTATAGCATGAGTAATTGTGATTCTGAAATTGTGGTTTTTCAGATAAAGTTGGGATGGACGGAGGGAGCGCTAATTGCCGGAGCAAGGGATGTCGGCCTTTCTCCTTCTATCGTTGGATCTTTGTCCAGGAAGGAAGCTTCCCTGGTCGAGGTGCATTTCCCTCTATTTTATTCTTCTCACATCTCACTCATTTTCACTTTCCTTTTAAGTGTGATATTTGTCATAGTTTTTCTCTTTTTAGTGATTATTGGTATTTATTGATTATTAGATTTGGAGTAGAGTAGTAGAGTAGTGATATCCTGTTTGGTTGTTGTGACTATTTTGAACAGTCATTTCCTGTGATGATTGAAGTGAGAGGTGTTTGTAAAACCTTCTTTTGTCATTGATGCTTTTCTATGTTTAAAAGAGTACTACAGCTGCTTTTGCTCGTGTTATACTATCTCAGGTAGAATGCAGGATGGTACTGTCTGTCTGTTGCTTCATAACGTTCCATGTTATTATGATGGAATTGTTCACAATTTTTTCTGTACTCTAATCACATTTTGAGTTGATGTTTTGCTGCTAGCCATCCTATCTAACGCAATAGGAGAAAAGTGTTCCTCGCCAAGAAAAAGGCAAGAACAACTTAAGAGGCAGAAAAATTAGGATTTGTGTTTTGCTGTCTCCTCTCACCTAATAAGTGAGGGTCTCCAAAGTTTTAGAAAATAGTTAAAAAGCTCAAAATTCGTATGTTTCTCTGTTAATATCCAAGTGACTCTATTTTACTGGCTTTCTGAAGCATAACGTGTCAAAAAGCAGAGGGAATGTTTCATAATATGTTTAATAATAGTTGTATGCACAGTGATTGTCAATAATGTAATAATGGAAAAATCTTTTTCTAGTTTTTCTGTTTTTTTATGAAATAAGTGGCTCATAATGATTACTAAGTTAGATATCTCTTTTCCTCAATCACGTTGTATGCATGTATCATTTTAAGACCTGACCACTGGGGAGCTACGATTTCAGGAGTTGTCGATCATGTTTATTAGTATTTTCTGGGTTGCTGTATTCAGTTATGAGTTTCAAATGGATGAATTGTCGTCAGCTTTTTTTATTATTTTTGGTTTGCTCTATTCAGAGAGTCTGACATTTTTTGTTTGATTAAGTATAATAAGTTTAATGGGTTTCCATTATTAGTTTATATGAACTGACCATTTTGTCTGTGGTTATAAAATATTTGTCAGTATTTCATAGATGACTGCTTACAAAGACTTGTCGAGAAAATTGACTCTGATAAGAGTTTAAAAAATTTGACACCAAGTGACTGCATCTCTAAGCTTATCAGATTTCGTTTAGAAATGCAAGCTCCATATATATCAACATCTCTTAGCATCCAGGTAACCTCTGTCCTTTTTCCCTGGTTATTTATA
>Ga0099825_1004976_pt1 | contig 17276 bp, 6 predicted proteins | sample SiratroredBW_FD_76838 | JGI IMG/M metagenome (GOLD analysis project Ga0099825, IMG submission 76838) | Root nodule microbial communities of legume samples collected from California, USA - Siratro red BW | ecosystem: Host-associated > Plants > Roots > Nodule | place: USA: California | collected...
AAAAAAAAAACTCAATTAAAAATATTTAATTTGTAAATGACTTAAAACTTAATTAAATTATTATTTATTTTATTTAAAATATTTGACCTCAAAGTTTTAGTAGAAAAGATTGAGTTTAAACTGAAAACATATAAAAAATTTCATATCAAGAATGACTGATATTGAATAAATATGTGCAACTGATAATGTATCAAAAAGATATTGTTTAAACCGAAAAGGTGCTACTCTTATTTTGTAAATGAATATTGTATTGTTGAATTAAGTTTAAAGTGGAATTTTAAAGATATGAACTAGACCTTAATTTAAGTGATGGTGTTTTGAGTGAGGAGAGCACATTGACTGGTGGTGGAGGAGATTGAAGTTTGAGGGTGGTGAATGGTTGTGAAAACATTTGTGTGATGAGGATTCTGAGGGGAGTGGGTGACACACCCACGTGACTGACCCACCACCACCACCCCTCTGCTAGGCCCAGTGGATATCATGCTTGGCTTCATATCAACGCTATCACCCAAACAAACTCAACCAAAACCAATACAAACAAATCTACACCCTCCCTCACTATCACACTACACTACACTTTCCAATTTATATTCAATTACCCCCCCATAACTTTTTACACAAACCATCCACAATTGTTATTTTACCACCAAATTCAAATGAATTATCTTACTCACAACATCTCATTTATATATAACTTTCTCATCTCTACTCGATAGACTTTACACTTGTATATCTTATAATCCAAATCTATATTATTTATTTTCTCTAAAACCTTTTAAAGATTTATTATTGTTATTACAGAATCAATTTTATGAATTTATATCAAAGAATTTGGAATCTGAAGACAGTTGTAATAAAAGATCACAGCAAATAAAAGAGTTTTTGGTGTGTATAATTATCTTATCCGACTCAAACAATTACTTTCAATATAAAATGTTTGTGATGTATAAATAAAGTAAAACACTACAAAACTAAGAGGGCAATATCCTAATTTAAAAGCTTCATTGTAGAGTCACAGTTGCAATAATTAACTAGGATTTAAAATCATAAGGTAACAACACTATGGAGCACCACCTCTTGCACAAAAGCAAGAAAAAGAAAGGTTGAAGGCATTGACATGATTAAGTTCTTTGACAAAAGGTGAACATTTTTTTTTCCTTTCCACCGCCCACTAGTGCTGTTTTCCATTTTTCTTGTTCTTTTTTTGTTTGTAGCTCTCTTTCTAATGCTAGTGGTTGTGACCCTCTTGCTACCCTTTCTATTTGATGGTCTCACACTGAAGTTTGAAGCATGTTAGCAGCTAAAGAGAAAGGGTTAAAAGGTTTGTAGTAGATGGGGGATGAGAGATGGAGGATAAACCAGAGAAGCAAGATGATAGCCAGCCATCTCTCCTCCTCCCTAATCATGGCACCATCAAGGAAGAGAATTCTCCAAGGAAAGCCATTGGTGGTGGCAGTGATAGGCTGAAGAGGGATGAGTGGAGTGAAGGGGCTGTGTCAACCCTTCTTGAGGCCTATGAGGCCAAATGGGTGCTCAGAAATAGAGCCAAACTCAAGGGCCATGACTGGGAAGATGTTGCAAAACATGTCTCATCAAGAGCCAACTCCACCAAGTCACCAAAGACACAGACTCAGTGCAAGAACAAGATTGAGTCCATGAAGAAAAGGTACAGATCAGAGTCTGCAACCACTGCTGATGCATCTTCTTGGCCTTTGTACTCTCGCCTTGATCTTCTCCTGCGTGGCACAGGACCAATCTCTTCACTTCCACCACCAACACCAACAATAGCACCATCATTTCAACCACCACAAGCTACCACCAATAGTAACCAGGCCATGGTCTTATTGGAGCCTCCTTCACTGCCTGTCTCACAACCTCCTCCTTCTGCTGCACAAAACTCTCATGGATCCAATGGTGTTGAAAGACTGGCCAAGGTAGATAGATTATTATATGATGCACAATTTTTCATTCTGGGTGCTTATTTGTTTAACTTTGGCTTCATTCTTTTGTTTTGCCTTTTATGATCATGACTCATCCATTTCAGAAGGATGTTTAACTTACTGAAGTTGGCACTACATGGCTCAAAACTTTTCTGCTAATTATTGCGCTTTATGTTGTGAGTGTAACATTCTGTGCATATATAATATAGTACTGTTAGCAAATAATTTTCCTCAACTTGTTCATGAAAAAATGCATGATTGTTGCTTCAATGACCTTGAGTTTCATCATGTAAAGAGAAAACAAATCTTAATGTATGATTGATTTTGTTTACAACAGAAGGTCGACAATTCGCAGAAAGTAAGTGACTTACTATATTCTATTCAGAAATTACTGTCAGTAAAAGTCACTGTCTTGTGTATTCTTTTTGTGCTGTGATATAATTATAAATTGTTATATAATGCAAATTCATTTATTTTTACAATAACTATTTTAAAAATATATTATCTTGACTTTTTATTAGCTAACAGTGACTCATGTTAAATTAATCTATATTAAGTAAAAGTTACTCAGAACCATTATTAGGTGGTGACCTAATTCTTCCATTATACTAAAAATCATTGCAAGGGACAAGAATAGGTGTATTAAAGTGTAGGAGCTAGGTTGCTACCTTTTAATAAAATTTAACCATATATTATGCAAGTAAAGTGACATTAGAACAGCCATGACACATATGTTAGCATTGGAATTAAGATGGTTTAGCATTGTGCTCTTATGTTTCAAAATATATATATATATATATCATATGCACACAGCATATTATATAAATATTAATGTTTTGGCATTAATAGGAAGATGGGTTAGGAGCCAAGTCATCTGAGCATGTATCTAACAAGAATCTAATGGACTCGGACAGTAGCACACCTGCTCTATACAGTGAAAAGGACAAGGTAAGATGCAACAAGAGGAAGATGAAAAGTGAGAACAACAAAAGGGTGAGAAGGAACAGTAACAGTAATAACAATAACAACAACAATGAAGACATGGACATAGCAGAGAGCATAAGGTGGCTGGCAGAAGTTGTGGTGAGGTCAGAGCAAACAAGAATGGACACAATGAAAGAAATTGAGAAGATGAGGGTTGAAGCTGAGGCCAAGAGAGGGGAGATGGAGCTGAAGAGAACTGAAATCATAGCCAATACTCAACTAGAGATTGCTAGGATCTTTGCAAGTGTCAATAAAGGTGTTGATTCTTCACTAAGAATTGGAAGAAGTTCATGATGACATGATTGTATGTGTACAAAGATTATAATTGATCAACATAATATATAGATTGAAGGAGGGAGAAAGTTATTGTAGCAACTATATATGTATAATTTGCCTAACCAGTGAAAGAGAACACCATATACAAGGTAGAGGTAAAATCATTATCTCTCCTAACTTTAATTATATAGACTTTTCATTGTAACCTTCTCTTTCATTAATTAAGAAATGAAGGAATGTTTCTTCGTTGTGTCTCACCTCTTTTGACATGTGGTTTTTTCAATGCCATTATTTAAACTTATGTACTCTACGATTAATATAAGGTCAATATTCATCTAAAATACAATTTGTCATGTGAAGGCACTTCATGATTTTTTTATTGTATGTCCTTAGGTTAACACTCATATCAAAAGCACTTACGAAACTTTCTTTGGTAAGATGTAAAAGTCTGAAATATCTTGAATAACATAAAAATAACTATATGAATAAGTTTTTACATAGACAAAAATAAATTATTCTCAAATATAGACATACAAATAATATAAAAGCATAGTGGACTTAAACCATATCTGACCATTTATTTTAAAAAATAATAATCAAACTAAAAAATTAATTCTGTTAAGCTTTTTCAGTCTCCATGGCATCCTTCTGTTATGCTTTATAAATAATATTTTTAGTGAGATAATAATCGTAATTAATAAAACAAGTTCTAAAGAGATTTGACAAAAGTGTTGAAAATCATAATTATAGTACCCGTAGAAAATTAGATTATAAAAACACTTATATAATGGGTGCTATATCAAATAACACTAGTCTTCTAGGTTAATCACTATTAGAACAATTATGTTTCTATTATAAGTTTTTAGTTGGTTTTGTTGGTAGGTAAGTCCTTTGTTGTATACAAAAATTCTAAGTTGCTTATAGACTCAAGAAAACTTATAACGAAATTCTCACCTTTCTCTAAACAGATTGTCCTAATAACATATCTTAACAAATCTCTTATAGACTCAATATCTCTTGATCCCTCTATATATATTGTATTATTGAAGATGATATCATATCTTAATAAATGTTATATATTTCTTTCAATGTCACCGGACTATTAAAATGTTTCCTCCACAAGTCATCTTTGCTTAATTAAAAAAAAAAATAGAAGATGAGAAGTATGATTCATTTTATTATAGAACTAGTGTGGAATTTACTATGAATGGAGTGTACATAATGTGAATTAGAGATTTTAAACACTAGACAGCACTAAAGCACTTTTAGTGCGTGTGACTAGTATTTTACTTAAAATTGTTTTAAATATTTATAAGGGAGAGGCACTATCTCATTGTATCATATTCCTCTTATGTGAGTAATGGAAAGGTTAAAAACAATACAAAACTATCATAGTATGAGCACTATACGAACTATAATGTCCAACCCTTGTGGGACTAATGAAAATATCGAAAGATAAAAAATAATAGCATTTATTGGTTAATATTGTTTAATTGGAAGGTTCTTTTTATAGACTTAGCTATTATGTATAAAGCATAATAGTTTGAATAACTATTTGTATATTTTGTTTTTCCTTTAATTTTGGTTCAACTTAATATAAAGGCACTTATGTAACCTTTGTTAGAGACTTTTTTGAATGAATTATATTATTTTATAACTCTTTTAGAAGCATGTAAGATCTTTTAAAAGATGTGATCATCTCTCTTGCGTCTCTTTATTTTCTAGGAATTCAAATGCTCATCTCACTTATGTTAAGTTTTCTCAAATGACGTAAAATTTTGTTTCTCTTCTACTTCATTTATTTTGTTTTAATTTTCTTTCAATTTTCGATTCAAATGTTTTATAGAATCCATAGCCCAAATTTGATTAAAATAAACATGAGTTGTATACCTTTTTTTTACTAAGTTATTGAATTGCCGAAAATTCTATTATATGGTTCTTATACTTGTTAACTTTGATTTCAATTTATTTGTAACAACAATTACTTTGGATTTAATACATTGTAGGAGAGGTGTCACCTAGTTGGAGATCTCACTTTTATATCTAATTTTGAGAAGGAGCTTTTTCAAGGTTAGAGGCTATTTTCTTTGGATTTTTTAGAGTTGGGATATTTACCTTTTTTTCTCCTTTATATAAATATCAATAACACCTTAATTGAAATTCTATAATTATAACATATATTTCACAATAAACTTTTAAAACTAATATTAAACATACATACATATATTTATTTGACATAGATTTACAAAGTTGTATAATTGAAGTATCAAAATATTAACAAAAGAAATATAGAGCTCATAAGTTTGTTTTGAAATTCTTGCCTCTACCTACAATATAATATGCACTCACTAAGTACAATACTACAGAAGATAACATAAAATACGCATGGATGAGACAATATTAACAAATACATATTCATTACGAGATATAATATTTTAGTTGAAGTTCATACACATCACAATACATTCTCAAGTAAAGGATCTTAAAGCAATCACAAGTTATAAATGACTTATATTAAACATGTCTCGTCAAACACTTGACTTACTTTATATAATTTTTCTATACCGATCTCAATCCCATTAGTCAAAGTAGTACATTGGATAAAATCCCATAAAAGAGTAGTGCAATAATTTTCTTAGTTTCTCATCATTGAAATATGTCTTACACGGGTTCTTGTATTTACTAATTTAAAACAAATCCTAATTGACTTACCATCTTAGGTATTTATCTTCCTTCAACTTATCAAATCATCATCTCAATCAATCAAATTCATGCATAAAATTGAAATGGGAGACAAATTCCATACATCATACCGATTCAATGTCATATGAATCATACTTTTAGAAAAACATAGATAGGACTTTAAATAATAATAATATGTGTTGCAACACAAAGACGTGTCCTTTGATCATGACACCCTTACTTGCAACTTGTCTTCACCAAACACAAAAGTGTTTTGACTCTTATCCGCTCAAGTTGTGAACTCAATGCTTAAGGGTTGCGTTATATGACTTGAGCAATAAGGCTCATAGAGAAAAGATAATTGATGTAATATTTTCCTTACTCGAACTTCCAATTAACACTTGAGCATTCACAACTTGTCGCTTGAGTATCATCACAATGCTTAAACAACCAAACTCTTCAACACTACAAGGAAAAAAAAAACTATTTAGAAATCAATTTTTAGTTATTTAGTAGTTATTTAGCAACAAAACATAATTTCATGACTATTTTGGTCACAATTAGTAACCATTTTATTTGGTAGTTAAAAATTGGTCTATAAATAATTTTTTTTTAGTGAAAGGAGAAATAATTGATATAATGTCTCTTTTCCTTGAGTTGACATATAATCATTTGTTGCCACAGCTACTAAAACTCAGAAAATATTGTTATAATATCCCTTACACTTAAACTACAAAATATATATATATATATATATATATATATATATATATATATATATATATATATATATATTTTTCTATATAAATTACAATCTTTTACTCTATTCTATTATAAATGATATTTTTATTGGTGAGATTTCCCTAAAATTACATAGACAGAAATGAGTATGACACTATTATTCATTTTATCTTGATTTGCCCGAGTCATACTTCAACCTAAAATCACATAATCATGGTGTCGAAGACAATAATTTGAAAAAAATGAAGTTACTTAGTGTCATGGAAAAGAATGTCGTTACATTTCAATTTTTACAGAGGATAATTGAATTGTGTAATGCTACGGAAGGGGAAGTAAACTTTACATAACTCGCGAAACTTGATTAAACTTCACGGGCTTATTCTCATGAAATTACCATTTAATATATTTAAAACAATCAATAAATTGTTTCTAACTTCAGTTTCTATTCGTTTATATGCACTGTCTATAAAAGTTAACTTTAAAACTACATGTTCCAAAATCATAAAAATAATTATAACTATAGTCAATCCTTCAATTTTTATTATAGTTAATTTATAATATACTGATACATTACTAATTTTTCAAAATTTTAGAACAATAGTTATTATGTCAACGTCATGTGTGTGTTATATGTTTCTTTCATATTCATAACACCTTAATAACATTTAGTGGTTCTTTATTGTTTATTAATATAATACTACATAAAAAAATTAAGTTTATCTAAAATAAAGATTAAATCTAGTGATTCTTATTAAAAGAAAACAATTTTTATTCTATTTTTTACACTATTAATGAAGTAAAAGGAACTACAATATAACTTATAAAGTAGTTATTAATAAAATCAATGATATTATTATGTAAAACAATTTACAATTAGATAATCATATAAACTATAACGTATTTAAATTAAGTTCATAATTTTTAAGAAGTAATTTAATATTAAAAACTCACAGAATTAAGTTAACTTAATCTTTATTTGTTTCAGAGTTAAAAAAATAATTCTTACAATCTCTAATAAAACATACAAAATTATAAATAAATCCAATAGTTTTAGTGTTGGGAGGAACAAAATTGTGTTGTAAGAAAACCAAAAATATTAATCTCAATGCAACTTCAACTGCAACTGTGACGATACACTCTGCCACAGGGTACTAGCGATAGTGTACTTAGCTGATGAATAAACTATTCTTCTTCTGTAGCGTAGCGCATGTACTTCTCTTATCAATTGCCCAAAACAAAATAAATAAATGGAATTAATCTTAAGACGTTTACCACAAACGACAAATTCTTCAATCTTTTTTCAATCCTTCAAATCTCAACCTCACCTTCCACTTTTCACCCTCCTCCTATCTCCATTCAGACAAACGCTTTCTGTTACATTCACAACTCAAACCTCAATCGCCATGTCTGACCAAGGTATTCCCCATTCATCTCCATCTATAATAACGTGCTCATTCCTTTTTCTCTTCTGGGGTGATTCAACCCATGTTAAAGTTTTGATTTTGAAGATGAATATTTATTTTTCTGTTGTGGGGTCTTCTCTTGTTCGCAGAAGTTTGCAAAGGGTCTCCAAAATCTTCTTCTTTGAGTCCCTATGAAGAAGCAATGGAGGCCTTGTCGTCTTTGATCACTAAACGCACACGGGCTGATGCTAGCAACGTGGGGGATCAGTTTGACCTGTTGTTTGATTACCTGAAGGTAAAAAAGTTTGTGAATTGGGTAATTTTTTATGACATATTGACAATGGTGTTCATTGTCTGATTCTATAGATGCTAGATTTGGAGGAGCCAATTGCGAATATGAAGGTTATCCATGTGGCTGGGACCAAAGGGAAGGTACTCTCACTTCACTTGGGTTGCTTGGAAATGTGGACATCGTAGGAAGTTCAATTTGTTTCTTGCAATAGTGATTGCTATGTGGCTGGTCACTGGTGTTTTGTGGCTCCTTACAGTTAGAGATAACTGATAAGTCTGGCTTGGGCTTCTGATTTTATGGGTTTTTCATGATTAGTAACTCTGTTTATTGTGATGATGGAAATTGTTATTTTGAACTGGGGTTTTATAGGGATCCACATGCACCTTCACAGAATCTATATTACGTAACTGTGGTTTTCGCACTGGACTCTTCACATCTCCTCACCTCATTGATATCCAAGAAAGATTCCGTTTAGACGGGTGAGTGATTCATATTCATATGTTTATCTTTTTGTGTTTTCCTTTATCATCTACTAGTGTCATTTTTCATTTTGGGTTAATTTGGTATTTTGAATTCTTTGATCTTCATTATGTGCCTGTCATCTGTTGTCTATAGGGTGAATACTAATTGAGCGAATGAATTCTGATAATTTTCCCAATTGATTTGTTTTGCTAGGAAATTATTCTTTAGTATTGGTACTTTTGTTATTTCCACTGAACTTTGCAGACCTCGGAGAATATATTGTTTTATGCCTTTACTTGCAACATAATTAAAGTTCTTGAACACTGCAGAATGGAAATCTGTGAAGAGAAATTTTTAGCATACTTCTGGTGGTGTTATGACAGACTAAAGGTATGCTTCGGTGCATAAATATTTCATTGGGATTTATACTATCAGATGTTTTTGATGGGGTGGAAAAGCAGGTCATCCTTTTCTCAATTTTATTTTGAACCTGAGCCAAATTGCCTGCCTAGTATATTTGTCTTATTTTACACTATTGCTAGTTGTTTTACCAATTTTAGCTCAACATTTCTTCAAAAAGGTTCACCAATTACTCTTAGAGCAACCAAAAGAATATTTTCTGCTAACTTAGTCCGAAGTTTTGAAGCTATTCCATTGTTCTCTTTGGAGTTATTTCATTGTTTCAGAAGAAAATAGTAAAAGGAAGAGCAACTAACTGGTCCTGTTTGGTAACCTTGACGAGTTTGTGAATAAAGGGGTCTTAAGTGTAATGTAACTTGAGAAAACGGAACAAAAGGTTGTATGTGTTAAACTCATGGGATGGTGTTAAGGCTCTATCAATTTGAACATCATATGGAACAAAATAAAAATGGGAAAAGTATGAAGAAAAACAACATAGTTTTACTTAATATCGTGAGTCTATTAGCATCACCTTCTGTTCTGCAAACCAATGCATTTTTGTACCATGGCAATAACAGTTGTGGTGTAGTATAGCAATAGTATCATAGTTAAGCTTATATCATCAAAGTGTTCATGTTAAGTCCACTTTTACAATTTAATTTGATGTGATTGGTCATAGTATTAACGTAATTTGTATTTCTTTTGGTGGTTTGCAGGAAAAGACTGATGACAATATTCCAATGCCTACTTATTTCCGTTTCCTAGCCTTACTTGGCTTCAAGATATTTGCAGCAGAGCAGGTTTGTTTCTCATGGTTTAAATGTCTAAGAAAAATTGTGCAGTTTCTATCTTTTGTTTACGTTATCATGAATGAAAGAGCTTCTTTCTTTCTGAATTTTTATGTAGGTAGATGTTGCTATAATGGAGGTTGGATTAGGTGGCAAATATGATGCAACAAATGTGGTATGTTTAACATTTCATTGGAAATATGTTTCTGTAACATAACAAGACTGCAAGAGTAATGAGCATTGCAACCTTGTATATGTACTAGTGTTTTCTCTGAAGTTAATATCTAGGAACAAGCTCATGCAGACGTGTTGATATTTCAGGTTCGGGCCCCTATTGTGTGTGGAATAACTTCTCTAGGGTATGACCACATGGAGATTCTTGGTTAGTTTTCTATTTTTGAATTCTAGGAAATGCAAGGCCATTGTGTATGAAAATATATGTTTAGAAATTTTATATTATACAATGATTCAGAATATGTTGAACATAATGTTGCAATGCCCCTGCTTTCTTCAGTGAGTTTAGTTTATTAATCATTCTGAATTCTATTATTAGGGAATACTCTGGGAGAAATTGCCGGTGAGAAGGCTGGTATCTTCAAGGTATCTTCTAGGATAGAATGTTATCTTCTTTTGAAGAATAAAAATTATTTTTGGTGCTCATTTGCAATGTACACTTTCTTCTTTATTTGTTCATTTGGTTTCAGAATGGGATTCCAGCTTTTACAGTGCCTCAACCTGATGAAGCAATGCATGTACTTGAAGAGAAGGCTTCTCAACTAAATGTATGTTTTTTCATGAAGTTGTTTTGCCTTATAAAATAAGTTTGAATGACTCACCATAAAAAGTTGGTGTAAATTGTTGGAGATCTCACATTGATAAAAATTATGATCAAGTTATAGTATAGAAGTAGGTATAAACGTTACCTTACAAACCAGTTTTATAAAGTTAAGTTAGGCTTAAAATTTACTTTCTAAAGATATTTGAATAAATATAATATCAGCATACCAATATTAAGTGGTACAATTTGACAGTGTGTTTAGGATTAAAAGTTCAAATTTACTATACATGTGATGACTTGAATAGAAACTTAACATACTTTGTTTAGATCTTGTTTTGTCAAAGGGTGTTATATAACTAAAACTTAATTATGAGAATTTTGTGTTATCTTGGAAAGAGAAAAAATGCCTTCGATGTGATTCAGCGTGTCTTGTCATTTCTCATACTGTATTTCATCAGCTTGTGTCTTCATGCTTTTTTCATTTTTCAATGATCTTCTGAAAGTCAGGGTATACATAACATTAAATCCAAGTAGCTTTTTTAGCTGCATTCATTGAAAATGTTTGACTCTTTGGTCCTTGCTTTCAATCAGCTAAGCAAATCTTGCCAATGCCAGGTACCTCTTCAAGTGGTAACTCCATTAGATGCCAAATTGCTAAATGGTTCGAGACTTGGTCTTGAAGGTGAGCACCAATATGTAAATGCTGCTCTTGCCATTGCATTGTGCTCTACATGGCTGAAAAGAACTGGGCATGTTGGAGATATTTACTTGGAGCAAACTGTAAGTTTTACGAAGTATCTCTTTTTATATCTTTTTCTTTTATGCCGTATTGCTGAAGTGATTCTCTACCTGCATGAAGGACACGTTGCCAGAGCAGTTCATAAAAGGTTTAACAAGTGCAAGTTTGCAAGGAAGGGCACAGATTGTTCCTGACCAACACATCAAGAGTGAAAGATCAAATAGACTTGTTTTCTTTTTAGATGGGGCTCACAGTCCTGAAAGCATGGAAGTGTGTGCAAGGTGGTTTTCTCTGGCCATTAAAGAATACAACCCAGACCAAACATTGTTTCATCAGCAACTGGATAATTCTAAATTCTCACATGAAGTAGTGAAGACACACAATGGAGAAAGAGTATCCCAGGGAAAATCCACTCCGGTAGAGTATAGATTTAAAAAGTAGATTTATTATAATTTAAGCACATACAAGCTGAAGTTGGATATGTCACTATAAAATGAAGTTATGCAATGTCTGTTCTGTTGAGCAGGTTCCATCTACAGATGTTTTAAAACAAGAATAACTATTGTTAAGTGATATCTAATGCCCTTAGTTAGAAAATCACCATGTAGAGAGCCCCTGTCATGTGTTTAACCTTACTTTCAAAAGGCATGTGGATTGCTCTAAATAGAAACCATAGAAATACAGATTATCAACTTCTTCAAACTTCCTAGACCTTATGTTTTTGAAGTCTATAACTTGAGATAGGCAATGATATTCTTAGTAAGCTTACCCCATTCTACTATTTAGATATCAGTTTAGAGCATTAAAATCACCCATGGAATGTTATGTATCTTAATTATTTACTCGTGCAAAAGAGTTCTAGTTGTACCTTTGTTATCCGTGAGAATTTAGTTTGCACACTGTTCTTGGCTGATATTTGACTAACACATTTGGGAGGTGAGAGATGTTGACCATTAAACTAGGTTGCATTATCAGAAGAAATTAGATGCAAATAATCTGTGTCAACTGTCAAGATTTGACATGAAAAACCCGGTTTTTATGTTTTTGTTTAAAATATACTGATTCATTTGTCTTTTTGTCAAATGAACCTTGTGTATTTCATATCAGGATGATCATTTGCCATCAGCTGTCTTTTAGTTTTTTTCTTTTTTAATTCGAAGCTCATGATACAAGAGTGAAAATGCCACTATTTCTTTTTTAATCAAAATGATGCTTCGTTTTTTTTTGTTATACTTTTGGAATTGAAGTAATTGAATTATTGCAGATATTGCTGTTCAATTGTTTGACTGTTAGGGATCCACAGTTGCTTCTTCCTAATCTGATGAAAACGTGTGCTGATCACGGTAAATAGTTTTTTCTTGATTATGCTGGAACATACTTACCAGATAATGAAAATAATTAAAAACATTTAAGTAAAGGTTAATATTTGGGATTTTACCAGCTTTCTCCTCTATTAGTTCTGTAATTATTTATGTTTATTATGAGGAAAAAGTAATGTAAACTTTTTTCCAATGACATTTTTTTTTATTCCTGAAGAAAGTTATTTGGTCCATGGAAATTAAGACACAACTAAATTGAAATTGTAGGTGTCTACTTCAAGAAGGCGCTTTTTGTACCAAGTATATCTGTGTATAATAAAGTTGGACCACAGGCTTTTACCCTCACTGATCCCAAAGTTGATCTGTCATGGCAGTTCAATCTTCAAAGAGTGTGGGAAAATCTCATGCAAAGCAGCAAAGGTAGTGATTATTCAGGATTGCTTTATAGCTTTTGGAATATAGTTAGCCTTTTTGTCGTACTTTTGATTCAAGAATTCATATGTGGGACTTGGATAATCTCTATTTTTCCACGTCTTTTTTCTTTTTTTCCTTCACCAGTTGTGCCTATTAAGTTTGAGGTCTTAGATACTTCATGGCTTGAGCAATCTGTTTGATATCTTATCAGGTAAAAATACCGACATTGTTTCTGAAGAACTAAAAGATGATATGGAAACGAGTGCTAGTAACTGTGAACACAGCGCAGTGTTTCCGTCACTGCCATTGGCAATCAAATGGCTTAGGGACAGAGTGCAACAAAATCAGTCACTTCGTTTTCAGGTCACATAGATTACACTTTAATCAATGTTGAATGAAATTTATTGGAAATCGTCAATTTGTTGGATCCAATTCTAATTTGAGACCCATCAAAATTAGAGATTTTCGATAAATTTCAGTTAATAATATCTACAAAATTGTATATCTTTTTTCATCTGTGCAGAATTCTGACTGCAAATTTCTGTGGCTGATTCATCAGGTCCTTGTAACTGGCTCTTTACATCTTGTTGGGGACGTGTTGAACTTGGTCAAGAAGTGATTTTGATTAGGAAAATTTGAAGATTCCTTCAAGATGGGCTTTCCATTCTACAGCTGAAATAGTCCATTATTTGTCACACACATTCTTAGGGACAATGACTCTTCTAAAGAAATGTACATTAATTTGATGCATTCAATTAATTCTGGATTACTGAAGAAAGTCACAATTTAACTTACATGAACACTAAATATTAGGAAGAAGTTTTGATATAATGGGTTCAAGTGTAAATTAAGAAATACAAAATCATAATTAACGTAACAATATATAATATTTTAATGTAGAATATACTTGTTCGATTATTTCTATTGCATCATTGCGTATCGGACGGTATGGCGTCTGAGCCATAGCTGATACATGATAGTATTGAACGCATCGAACGGCAATGGAGGCTGGTTCCACCGGAAGTGCGTACTCGCGTCCACACTCAATTTTCTCATCCGCTGGTGACGTTCCCTCCACGTGTCACCCAGCACACGCGTCACTCCTCCCACACTTCTCACAAACACTGCCATTTCCCTCCACCTCAGCACATCCATAAACGGCATGGCGTTTAACGGTCCCTCCGTAACCACCACTAGCACGCACCCAGCGTGCAGTGCTTCCCCTATCCACGACACGTCGTTCCTTTGCTTCATCACGCAAAAACACTCGTCTCCCTTCCAAGTCTCATTATAATTCACCAATGAGCGTGCTGGCACTCGCTGCAGGAGCGCGTGGGGGTCGGGTATCGGTGGCAGCGTGAGGTCCTTGTGAGGGACAAACTTGTCATTTGGGGTGGGGAAGCACGAGATTTGAACAGCGTTTTTCTTCAGCTCCACGAGGTTCCGGTCCCGTTCGAGGGGGATTCCCACGCGCGAGAGGTAGAAGTGGTCCGCGCCGAGGGTGCGGTTCCAGTAGGGGAAGTCGCTGCGGATACGTGATACCACACGCCCGAGAGCGCGCGTGGAGAGGTCCGAGGAGAAAGGGAGAAAGAAAAGGTGCGCTTCGTCGGGATCTTGAGTGAGGTAGGTGCTGTTGTGTAGTGAAGAATAGAAGAGAGACTCCACCGTGGAAGCGAATTTGAGTTGGGGGCTGTTTGGTTTGTACATGAACACTTTGAAATTCTCGACCATTTTCTCGTAATTCAGAAGCACTGTGGTGGGTGAGACGTAAGGAGTGTAATTGTGTTGTGCCTGTGCCGCCACAAGCGCGTAGCATAACAAGGATAATAATAACGGAAACATTGTACTAGTTATCAGACTAAAGCATTCACTTCGTGAAAATTAAGAAAAAAATGGATTACTTTGGGAATTGTGAAGACGAAAAGCAAGCAGAGAAGTCAAACCGTGAGTTTCACCTAATTACAAAACTCATTCTGATATAAAATCCCCATTTTATTTTATTAAATTACATATTTGAAGGATAAATAATATCAACATCGATAGACAAATGTGTCTGGGTGGTGTAGTTGGTTATCACGCTAGTCTCACACACTAGAGGTCCCCGGTTCGAACCCGGGCTCAGACATTTTTCTTAAATTACTTTTTAAATTTAATTTTGTGGTAAATAAACCCAATAATAATAAAAGAAAAACAGATTTACTAATTGACCCTAGTTTGTTATTTTTTATTTAATAAAAAGTTCTTCATAATTTAATATATCAACCCTAAACCCACATGCCGGCACGTGCGCTTCTATTGAAAAGCTGAACCGAAAGTAGCGGAGCCCGCAGATCGGGCCCATTCTTGAAGCCCAATTACGCTAGCCTCGTTGGAAAGGGAAGCCGGAAAAAGTAAAATAACAATTATTATTATTAATTATTATTTTTAAAATAGGTACCAGGTATACGTGCTTGCCTGACCCGGCGGATTGAATTTGAGGGTGGGGTCCATTCCTGTGTATGAAAGAGCACGCTATTTTGTCTGCGTCCTCCCCTGCACCACGTTCCTTTCAAACGACGAAAGGAAAAACAACTTTGGCTCTGCTATCTAGGGCTCTATTCCGATTCCCACTCCGAACCAGTTCAATGCTTCTCTGAACTAATTAGGTTCTCTTCACTCCCGCTTTTACTTTGCATTGCATCCAATTCCATGGAAGAGTCTTCTTACACCGGTCTTCCCACCAGCCACTTGCTCGGTTCAGTTCCTGTGAGCGAGAGCATCTTTCCTTTTTCATTTCTAATTTCCGCTGTTTGCTTGCCTTATCGCTTCTCTTCACTCTCTGCATGCTCGATCGTCCTCAACTGTTCTCATCTTTTTTTTAGGAATTAACTTAATTGTGTGAAAATTTAGCGGAAAGAGTGGGATTAAGTGAAATTAGGGAATGAAATGTAATTGCTGGATTCTACGATTATAAAATAGCTAGAGTTGTAGTATAAGGGCATTTCTAAATTAAGTCAGACAACTGCCCACTGTTAAATATGTTTTTGATTTTAAGATATTGATATTAATTATGATTATATATCTTTCAAAACCTTTGATTTTGAATTTTATGGTTCACTGTTGATGCGATACTAAAAGTTATGATCTTAATTACTTTATTATCGTTCTGTTATTCCTGTGATTCTTTGTGATAGTGAAAGTTAAGTTCTGTTAAGTGTGTTCTAACTTTTTTAATTTTTTTGGTTTACCTGTTTGGTGCTCAGGCTGTCATTACTGAAGAAAATAATACCACGAAACATGCGGGTATGGATTTATAGCTTCGTACATTTCCTGCTTATGAAGTTTAAGTGTTACTAGTTGCTTATGAGCATATATATGTATATGATGCATGTAGCCACTGATGCGAGTATGCAAATATTCCCTCCCAACAATGGAGGAGACAGAGGAACTGGATATCAAACTGTTGGCGGGCCTACTGGTATGTTTTCTAATTTTTGTTACTTGGAGAGAGTTGTTTCTTTGTCTGGTTTTTCTCTCTTCCTTCTCTCCGTTTAAATGATTTAACAATATATTTCTGTTTCCACATTAGTACATGACAGTGAGACACTAATATACTGTATTGTCCATTCATGACTGATGGAGAGGGTCACGAGATTTTTTTTCTTATAGCTGTAAAGTAGAACTCTCAAGCAGTTCTCCTGTCGCCTAGTCTCATGATATTGTCTACTGATTTGTGTTATATCTTCTAAATTAGTTGTCATTAGTCAATTTCACCCATTCCTAACTATTCTGAAATTGTAGAGTTAGAAAACACCAATTATAATCCCATATCTTTAATCAGCTATCGTTTGGGGAAGAGTTAGCATATTCTTCGATTTCTTTAATGTTACTGTTGCCATTTTATGATGCTTAGAAGTTGTTTTCAATACTCCCATGTATGGTTGCTAAATCTTTGTTTTTTTTTTTTTTTTTCATTTCGTTTTTTTTCGTATTATAAAATAATTTTTATTGTTTGATTTTTTTTAAAAATTCAAATTTTAAAATAAAAAGTTTTTTTACTCCCATTTTTCACTAATTTTC
>Ga0099825_1004978_pt1 | contig 17264 bp, 9 predicted proteins | sample SiratroredBW_FD_76838 | JGI IMG/M metagenome (GOLD analysis project Ga0099825, IMG submission 76838) | Root nodule microbial communities of legume samples collected from California, USA - Siratro red BW | ecosystem: Host-associated > Plants > Roots > Nodule | place: USA: California | collected...
AAATAATAATAAAAATATATATATATATATATATATATATATATATATATATATATATATATATATATATATATATATATATATATATATATATATAATTTTTTTTGTCGATTGTGTTAGTTAGTTAGTTAACACTTATATAAAAAATAATTGCGTGAAAAAAAATACTAATCATTGTTATTTTATATAGGTATTTTTTTACTTAAAATAATCTTTCAATATTAAATCATCATAGAGAAATACATAATAAATACTTGATATTTTTATTCATATGTTTCAAAATATTTTCTATTAAAAATTTTTAATGATATTATTTTATACCACATTTCATAAGTAAATAAAATTGAAAGCCATTTTTTTTTTTATTTCACAGTAAAGTTATATAATTTAAACTACTTTCCTTTTGTTGTATGTATTAGAAATATCACCTTAAAAACTTAACCACCTGATAGAATGAGAAAATATATCAATTTTATGATATAAATATGAAAATAAATAAATAGTAAGTTTTACCGAATAATATTAAGTGAATATCTTCGGATGATATCTTATTAATCTATATTTAATGTAAAATATTGAAATAAATTAGTTAATTCGAATTAAAATTTATCAAATTAATACTTTCTAGTGGTGTTAAAATGGGATCTACAAATTTTATCTAATGTCGATATGATCGTTTGTATTATATGTATATTGTGCTTTAATTAGGACTGTAAATTTGATAACGACATGAATTTTTATATACATTTACATGGATCTTTATTTATTTTAATTTCATATATTATGAGCATGGAAGACATGAAATTGTTTCAAAGAATATTTAGATCAAAAGATATGACCAAAAGGTATGAAATTTTCCTTAAATATTAAACTTTAGACTTTTAGACAATCATATATCATAAATTTATTTTGTAAGAATATGTTCTAAGTTTTTTAATTGTCAATTAAGTAAAAGAATTATTGACATGTAGATGTAAGGTAAAATCAGTTTAGATAAGAAATTATGACCTATTTTAAAATATAGATCAAATTACACTCATATAAACTATTCAATTTGATAAATAGTTATTTTTCTTCTAATTTAAAATTTCAAACATACACACTCAACTTTGTATGTCTTGACCATTTCTAATATCCAACCTGTTTTTAGAGGTTTTTTCGAAATAATTTTTAGATTCTTATTTTTTTTGTCCTCCAATTATTAGGTTGACAACAATAACAAGTAAGAAAAAAAAAAAATAAAAAGCAAAATTGAAAGAATTTTTTTTATTAACACTTGCAGGTTCTATACATATAGTCTAATGTAATATTGTACGTCTATAGTCTTTATCCGTATCGGTCTTAATATATAAAACCTAAACTAAAGAAATAACAAAACGTAACTATTTAAAAACTATTCAAAGAAAAAACCTTTAAGACAATTACAATAAAATACACTAAAGGGTCTAACTAATCTTAATACAAACAGTCTTTTTTTTTTTTTTTCATTCTAATTGTCTTTAGCAAACGATCTAATGCATATGATTTTTAATTACCACAAATAAATTTTAAATGATAAATTAATCTGTAAATAATGTGTGATACATTCTTATTTTGTAATAGTAAGTTCGAAGTCTCACATGAGAGGGTTTTTCTTTAGAAGAAGTATATTAATTAGGCTGTTTGGGAATTTCGGGGGAATTTTAGTTGGTGAATCAATTGGTTGTAAAAGCATTTCGTAAAAACCTCTATTTAAAAGTTTATGAAATTGTTCTCATGACATTACATTCAAGTATTCATCCTGATAAAATATTTTTCAAATACATATTATAAATAATTAAAAGAATGAGTAAAATCTTGATAAATAATTTAGAAAAGAACGAGAACACTTTGATTCATGTGGCCATGAAAAGTTGTATTGAAATCTCATGATGGAATCAAATATTTTTACCAGAAATTGAACCTTTTTTGGTCGAGCTTCTTACGAGGTTATTTATGTGGCCATGAAAAGTTTTATTCAAATCTCATGATGGAATCAAATATTTTTACTAGAAATTGAACCTTTTCTGGTCGAGCTTCTTACGAAGTTAAAATTTTTGATCTCTTGACATTCAAAGACATTCAATTTCTGGTAAAAAGAAATGTGATATCCCTCTTAAAGCATAAGTGACAAGAAGCTGAATCATGCATGAAAGCTGAAAAAAGAATAATAGAAAAGCCTATAAATGAAAATTCCGTATAAAATTCAGCATAATTGACATGCGAAAATTATGTGTGATGGTTATACAAGATAGGGAATAAACTCTTCAAGCTGTCTGGTGCTAAATCAGCAGCACTTTTGCAGCTTCACCAAACACCAATGCTTATGAAAAATAATTGGTGTTCTATTGCAATTCTTTAATTATTTTTTGACACCATCTATCTATAAGAGTCCTTCTTTGAATGTGTGCGTCCATTCCCTGCCATCTTCTTCTTTCTTCTTGGTGCATCCACACTAGTTTCCACTAATGGACCAGACCAGGTCTGCATATTTGATTTAGGATATGACAAGTTTGTGGAGCTAAATGGAACATCAGGAGGATCAAAAATTGGATCAATGTGATGTGAAGAACCCAAAGGATAGCCTAGAGTTCCATCTTCATGAGGAGGAGGAAACTTCTCACTCTTGCTCTTAGCATTTGCATGTGTTACCAGTCTCCATCTCTGTAATAAGAGTTAACCCATTACTACAGCATTCAGACAAAAAAGTAAGCTCTGATATGAACCAACCACATTGTATGTATCAATGTCACTTTATGAAAAATGGAAAAGTGCTTTAGTTTTTAGTTAACTGGGAAGATAGATACAAATGCATATATATATATAAGCCACAATTATTACCTAACTTTTTTCATTCCTGAGTCAATTAGACCACATGTAAGTTTGTGATAGGATCATTGGTAAGGGATGAGAAGAGGATGGGAGACATTTCAAGTGTAATTTTAGACAAATGGATGCATGTGAAGATCAATGTTTTCAACAATCGCTTCATCCATAAGAAGAATATAAGAAGAATAAAGTATTCACCAAGACAAAAAGTATTTGCACAAATGAATGAGGTGCTTATCTGACATACATCAATATTTGCTTGCAACTCAGCTTTGGAATCTGGAATTGGCATTCCCCTTCCACCTCTATCACGCGGACGTGATTTCTTTACACCAGCATTAGTTTTGTTAGCAGCTCTCAATCTACAGTCATGAAACATCACAATTAAATTATTGAAATTTTTGGATCTTCAGTATTTTCTTTCAGAAAGATCTTTTGATTCCACCAGTATCATTGAGAGCTAGAGAAGAAGAGAAAGTACACCACATGAGGGATAGCTGAACAAATTTGTTCAAATTATATACATGCCTCACAACTTCCTTTGTCAAATATAGAAAAATAAGGGAATGGAATGGCAAAGCAACCTAACAAACTTGGTCCGATTTTTATGCAGACAAGAATTTAAAAGACAATTGAGAGTTTCATCTATAAGTTAGAAAAAGCTTGATCTTCAACATTTAAATATATTCATGAAATCTTTGTTATGACGACTAAAGCAATTTAAGTTATCCACCTTCTAGCTTCTTCATCCCGCAGTTTTGTATCCATCTCCTTGCTGGGAGGATATTTTGGAAGGCTAGAAGGTTCGCAGGCATAAGGTTTTGTAGTAAAGAACTGCAAAACAGAAGCAATAACATTAGACTTAGATTCTTATATTAAATTGTTGGAGTAATAAGGATTGCAAGCGTAATTCATCATATCTTATTCTTAAAACTATATACAACCACCTACATAAAGCTATCCCTGCCATTTTCCATGAGTTTCAAGCAACCTCGGTTATCTTTAAATATAGTGTAAAACCAATCCAAGGAAAAAAAACAAATTCAAACGAAGCTCAGTGTACTAGTTCATCCACTAACAGACGCAATTTAAGTGATTTTATCAATTAGATGTAGCAATCCTACACTTATATTTTAAGAAAATAGCATAAATAAGTGATTTCGCAGGATTAACTAGTAATAAAATTGTATCTTACTTCACTATGTAATGCAGCTGTGGCAGTTTGGCGTTCAGCTGGATCGATTGCAAGAAGGGTCTCAATTAGTGGCAGAGATGATGCTGGGAAATTCTTAAATGTCTCTTCTATGCACCTCTTGTATGATTGCCGTGGCTTAAAAATGGTAGCATGTGGCAGCTTTGATTTTTTCCAATATTCATCAGAAGGAGAACCACAGAGCTTAAATATCTTATGTAGCTGCTCCACCTATGAAGCACAGTGGATACACATCAACAAAATCAGAGCACAAACCTCACAGCATGAGCAACAAACTCTTGCACCATTTACTAGTAAAGTGAAAAGTCTTATGTTCTTGAAAGGTTCTACCAGAGAAATTATAGAATGAAATGAATCATTCAAAGATTACCTCGGTTCGACCAGGCATAATAGGCTTGCCAGCCAACAATTCAGCAAGAATGCAGCCAGCACTCCAGAGGTCCACTCCTACACCATAATCAGTGGCTCCAAGGAGAAGCTCTGGAGGTCGATACCATAAAGTAACCACCCTACTGGTCATAGGGTGCTTTTGATTAGGATCAAAGAAGGAAGCTAATCCAAAATCAGCAATCCTAAGAATTCCATCATTGTCAATAAGAAGATTTGACCCCTTTATATCACGGTGCAGCACATGACGGTTGTGACAGTGTTCCAGTCCAGAAAGTAGCTGATGCATATAACATTTAACCTAAAATACCCAGATATGATCAAGAAAAGAAGTTCCAAATCAGAAACAGAAGACTGATTTGATTCATAAATTTCAACCTAGTTCTAGATTTTACAATATGCAAGGTAAATATGTAAATACCTGAGACTCTGTGAACTTTACTGTTGGACTTGTGGCAAGTCCAGCCAAATCATGCTCCATGTATTCAAACACAAGGTACAAACTGCATGACATCCTTGAAGTCACTAAACCTTCCAGTTTGACAACGTTGGGATGATCAAGATGGCGCAGAATAAGGATCTCTCTGGCCATGAATTTGACACTCTCGGGCTCTAAATTGTCAAAGCGAACCTTCTTTAGGGCAACAATTTTCCCTGTCAAAGTATCCTTTGCTTTGTAAACATTGCTATATGTACCTTGTCCAACCTGATTGAAAAATAGTCCAAAATTTACAAGAATAGAATGGAAGTAGACATTGTAATAGAAGGGCTTTCAATTAACAACTTCCAAGATAACAGAAAAACACAAATCACAAAGAATTCTTATTGTTAGATGTTGCTTACATTTGAAAACAAATCAACATAAGCAGTAAAATCTTCAAATTTGAAATCAAAACAACCAAGTTCCGCATACCTAAACTGGAAAAGAAAGCAAAGCAGTCATCAACCTCCATACCTTATTCAGCTTTTCAAAAGTGTCGGCTCTTCTAGGGATCAACCCATTTATAGCTTCCCCAGCAACCTTGGAGAGCCAAGAGGGCCACCCTGCAGCTACTTGCTCACCATGCACATGGTTAGGTGGATTGCTTAATCTCGGATTCGGCTTCGAAGATCGCCTTCTCTCCCCTCTTGGAGGCTTGCTCTTCTCCTCCTCTCCACCCTCCTTCACATTCCCACCGTTCTGAACAGCACCCTCTTCTGCTCTTTCAACTTTCACTTCCTCTTTCCTCCTTGAAGCTCCTTTCCCAAACACACACCCCATGTCTCAAAACACTCATTTACTCAACCCCGTCTTTTCTTCTCCTTCTTTTTCCTCTTCCTCCACCTCACATTTCCTCACTTGCCACATCAACATTTTCCCTCATTTTTTTGCAATTCAAACGCCACAGCGAATGAGAATCAAGCCCTAATAGTAGTTTCCCCCCGCCAGGCTGAAAGGGGGGTTTTGAGTTTCAACCAAAGGAATGTGCAAATGTAAATTCAAAAGACCCTAACTTTTCCAGACAAAAGTGAGAATGCAATGATTTGGTGTCACCCCACCAGTTGCAATGCAGTCAAAGATAATGAGCTTATATCAGTCAGACATGCACAGCAGAAAAGAAAAAGCAGAAAAAAAAAAAAACAGTAAAATATGACCAGCTTTTCCCCCACTAGTGAAGCTCCTTTGTTCTTGTTGTTCCTGCTATGTTCTCGGCAGTGGTTTTTTTCTTTCAACCCTTTTAAAGTGTATGTGGATATGGATACCGAGCTAGATCAAGATTGTAAACAGTAAAATTCTAGGAGTTTGGAGCATCCCAGATTCAAAGATTAATGGACACAAAACAATGTCTCGGAAACTAGAAATGGAGATAAAATAATAATGCTTTTCCACCCTTCACTCTCACACTCACACACACACAAATTGTAGTGTCTACATACAAGTTAGTTTCGAACTTTTGCAGCACTGGGTTTGTATCCACTAAGGAAACTTCCATGGAAAACAATAGAGAGAAAAATCAAATACACGTGCCTTGGACAAATTTAATTATTTATTATGCTTGATCAACGACCATGGTGAAGTTTTTTAATAATTTTAACAGGCAAAAAAATATGATTGGTTGAGTTGGTTAAATGGTAAGGTGGGCCCTAGATGTTCTAGCAACTAAACTAACTTTACCTGCTCATGGCTTCTTTCCTTGGCTATTGCACATTTATTTGCTTTAATACAGAGAAATACAACTTTAATTTTAGTTCATGTATAATGATAAGAACACCACAATAACAAAAATATTATAATATTACATGCATTACCTCAAAAATTGGTTGATTTCTTTAACATGCATCTTATTGTCAAAGGAGACAGTTGGCTTGAATAGTACATTCTCTGCTGGTTTGGTTCTTAGTCATTGGTGATAAATGCGTCCTTTATTACGCCCTTTGGTCCTGTTTGGACCTTTTGTTTTGGCTAACGTTGGAACTTGTCGGGTTCTCAAAATCATGTAAAAGACAATATATTCTTAGTATAATTGTTTTGGTAGACATATATTCTTTAAATACTGTGATCAGTAGTTAGTATAATTGTTTTGGTATATATATTTTTTAAATAATGTGATCAGTAGGCCTGATTAATTAATTAATAATAATGTGGAGAACTAGGAGTGTGATTGCTTTACATTATAGTAACCCACTCACTATGTTCTTGGGAAAGGACAGGTACAAGAAAACAAGGTTGTTAAGATAGGTGAGCATAAATTGACCTTGGGCATTTTAATTTGCCCCCTTCAATTATATATGTGTGTTACATATATGATGAGATAGATTAGGCAGCAACACTTTCCGAAAGTAAGAAACTTTGGTTGCTTGGGATTTCTGAGTTGTTGCATGGAATCAAAGGTGTACCTAGTACTGAGGAATCATGATTGGAACCTACAAACAATTATGTTTAGTTGTTGTTTGTCTGCTGTCACAGAATGAGCTTGGTATTCTAATATACTCCACGATACTAATTTGGTGAGTTCTTTTCCTCTCTTTCTGGTGCGTGGGAGTTAAGTTTTGAAGATAATTTTATATTTGAAGTATAATTTCCTGAGGGTTTTTTTCTATTACATTTTTTCTTGTGTGCATTATTAAGTCCCGAATAAAATGATATTAATGGAAATATCTTCATAAAAAAAAATTGTTTCTCTATACTGTTAGATTTGTTTTTAAATTTATTGACGATCACATCCATATTTATTCAACTGCCCAAAAAGTCTTTCAGGACACAACTTTATAGTTAATTTATGTAAGATTCTTAACGGGACTCATATGTCAATTGGAAAACATAGACCAAACCTTATTTTTTATATGAAAATTAATAAAATAAAAAAATCTTGTTTGGTGATAAAAAAAAGTATTTTTTTAATTGAATTTTACCATATTCAAAAGTAAAGAGTATCATTCCACTATCGTCGTTGTTGTTAAAAGGGTGTAAAATGAACTAAAAGATTTTTTTTTTTAAAAAACTTATTTTTCAAATTAACTAAATTTTTGTAAAGTTTAAAGTAATTGTCAAATATGTTAGTAAAATAGATTTAAATTATTTATTATTAGCATTACGACCATTATATTTATTATAATATATATGATGAGAATGATTTTATTATGTTATTTATCAATGTGAAGATTTGATATTTTTAGAATAATTATTTACTGAAAGTCATGTGATAGTTTAACATGTCCACTTTCTATATATATATATATATATATATATATATAATTATTTATATAAAATAAACTATTGACTCTGATACTTGCTGCGAAAATCAAGCAAAAGAATATTGAAGATATCTCATAACAACAAGACATGAGTCATATTCACTTAAGAAATTGTGTCATCTTTAATTTAAAATCTTAAAACGATGAACATGTAGATTATATATATATATTAATTTTCTTATTTTTACTTAATATGAAACTTAGACTAATATTTAAAATTTTAGTAAAAACAAATAATATGAATGACAAAGAATAAAACATGAATGAAATGAAAATTTGATTAGTTTGATAAAGAATTGAAATGGAAAAATAAAAAAGAACTTATATCAAGATAAATTTACTTTAATGTTTACTTTTTATTATCATAAAAAATTAATATTTTTAGTAAAACACATCAAAATCATTTTTTTTCTTTTTTATTGCATTTGAGAGAAAAATTAATAAAAAAAATAATTTTTCTTTTTAAATTATCCTATTCTTTTTATTGCTTGTACTTAGAATAAAATGAAGAAAATTTATAATTTTTTTTAATGAAATTAAGTGTACTCTCTTTTATTTATTTTTTATTTTAGTTATGAATTGTTGTGATCTAATACCTACCCATAGTGGTATGGTTATGCCCTGCATGTCGCAATCTTGGAACCAGGCCATAACCAAATCTATCGATGTCTCTGACAGTCATTTGCAGGTGTCAGAAGGCACTGGAATTGAACAGGATGTGCCCTTCTCTCTGTTCGCTCAAGAATTGGATCATACCAAATTTGTTTCATTTGCAGCTTTCTATGTTGATTTTATAGCATACCATGAAAGTGAGTTTGAGTTGGAATATTTTGGAATTTTTTCTGTACTATCTATACACTTGATGTTATAACTCTTCCCTAAACAAAAATTCATTTAGGTCAATGGCTTTGGTAGGTTTTATTTGGGTCATGATTTATCAATTTTTGAAGCATGATTTTGTGGTCAGAAATTTGATTCTTCAACATGCGTAAGAAGATAACTTTATTGAAAGAGACAAACCTAACTTTAATGATCTTTACATCTAGAAGGAATTGAATTTCAGCTATTAATTGGAAAATATTTGTGTAAATAAAAAACAAAAGACTGCAAATATATTATACTTTATTTAGATTATGATCTACCAACAAGATTAATTTGGATATCTATTTTGTATTTACAAAATGTTCTATTAGATAAGATAAAATTCATTTCTATAGTCTCTGTGTCTCTGAGAAAAAAATTATAAGATAATTTATTTCTAATTATGTATATGCAGAAAGCTTTTATTAAGAAAGACAAATTTTGTGAAGAATAAGAGGTAGAGACCCACACTTCACTCCATCACCCCCACATGACCAAAAGAGCAGATGCATGCTCCTCTACGCTTCTTCTTTGACATACAAAAAGTCATGCTTATCTCTGTAGCAATTTTGTTTTCTGATTTTCAATAATAACCAATTTGGATGAAAGTAAGTTTTATTTTATTCATTATGTGTAAATTTCATACTATCAACTATCCAAAAGTTACATTAGTTTTGATGGTTGAGTGCATTTAAATTGAATTTTATAAACAACCAACAGTAATGAATTTTGAACCGTAGTTATTATATAAAAATATGAAAGTTTAGAAAACACTCGAATAGTATTAAAAAAAATATTAATACCACTTTTGCAGTTGCACGCCATGTTTGTCTGAACAAATTTTAAGATTTCTTTCCCTTTTTGTCCTTTTCATTGTACCATTAAATCAATCGCCAGAATAAGCACAACACTGTTCGTTCTGTTTGCAATTTCAAATGCACAAAGGAAAAACAGAGTCTGTCCCCATCTTCAGTTCCCTTCCTGAAGATGTTGTCCTCAAAATTGCTTCGCTGCTTCAGGTACCCTTTTACATTTTGTATTCTGATCACGAATTTCGATTTTCCTTACATAGAAAAGCTTCGATTCTACTTGACCCTTTTGTATCGTTTTCAATTTGGTGCCAAAAAATCCAAAAAAGGTGAGGGATTTGTGTGCCTTAGGTTGTTGTTCGAGGTTCTGGAAGGAACTGTGCTTCTCGGATTGCATTTGGGAGTCTCTTGCCAGAAACAGATGGCCCTTACTATCTTCCTTCCATTTCCCTTCTTCTTCTTCTTCTTCTTCTTCTTCTACTCTCACTCATTCTCCCAATTTCAAGGTATTAACTGATTGTCCCCTTTTTGGAGGAACACCCTATTTGTTTTTCAACCTTATTTGATCAAAGTTTCGTACTTCTCTTTATTGGTTTCTGAATTGGGACTCTGGGTATCGAAGCCTTAAATTTGTTATTTATTTCTTCTGTGTTCAACTTTTGTTTAACTTTGTTGGAAAGAAGTTGGTCCCCTGCGATTAAATTGAGCATATAGAACAAGCATCAGCAATGTAAAAATAAATAAATAAATAAAATTACAGCATCAACGGAATACAAATTGTCAGGAGCTGCATTTTTATTGATATTTGCTAACCTTAAAACTTATCTTAGCGTGGTGTAAAAGCCTTTTACATTATCACTATATAGAAAATTAAACTCCATTGAATTATGGTTTCATGGTGCTGCCGATTTGGTGGTTGAATGTATGGTAATTGTTTGTTTGGAAATTGGGTTACAGAAGTGGAGGAAATTGTACTTGGATAGGCACGTGGAATTGGGAGTGAGAGCAAGGTCTGTTGTGAAGTTTGTGGAAGCTTGTTCACGTTCTGAATCACTTGAGGTTGGGGACTATCTGAAAGCTGTTGACACCCTGATTGGTACGAGCTTTGGGTTTGAAGACGTGCAGAGGTTCTTGTTCGACCCTCAAATGAATGTGCTGATTAACTTGGTTGGGGTACACTATTGCCTCACAACCCTTGGAATTCGGGTATTCCCATTCTGTGACACCCTATTTTGATTTGTTTTGTGGGTCATGCTAACTAGTATCCTAGTTAAGGAATCAATAATGAGGGGTTTGTTTGGACAACCTTCCCCATAAAGGTTTCTAGGAGAGAAACATAAGAACAATTGAAATAAATTTCTCCATAAATTAAAATTAGTTTACATGTTAGCTAATTTGCATAAACTCTCATATTTTTAATTTTTTGCATAAGTTAATTTTAATCTGTAGAAAAACTCATTTCATTTTCTCTTTTTATTTTTTTTTCTTCTAAAAGTATTCATGAAGATGTTTGTTCAAATATATATCCGGTAGTTTGAAAATTACATTGGAACTCATAGGATAATGCACCCTAATTTTCCTTGTTTTTTATGGAGTTTAACTACCTACAATCCTGTTTGAGATCCAAAACATTTTAGGTTCCTTCCAAAACAAGATTGCCTCAGCATTGGTTAACTTGGTGTCACTTGGTAAAAATTTGGATGATTAGTTTTACTATGCATGTGTTTATCGAACTGCGTCTTTGGCATATTGGCAATGGTATATATGCTGCTTTTTTTTTATGCAAGGCTGCAACTAGAAAACAAGAATAAATATGGTTTGGCATTTGCCAAATGTGAATCTGAACAACTGTTTGATTGCATTAGCTGAGTTTATTCAAGTTTATCTAAGGTAAATATCTTTGCAGAATTTATCGTGCTTGTTGGTTTCACCAAATTTAGTTAAGAAAGTTACTTATTTGTTTCCTTAAAGCTTCAATTTTTTCATGCCTATTCATAATCTGTGGTCAATCAAATAAAATATCTTTCTATCAGTTTCATGTAGGGTAATGATTTTAAACAATGATTAGGAAAAAAAATAAAAAATCCCTGTGACACATGCTCAAAATGACCTGTTCGTGCCATTTAGCAGTACCTAATCTTTTGTCATTTTGTTGCTTTGTTCCCAAGTTTGCATCTTTAAAACCTTTAGAAATAAGCGGTGTCTTTTCATTCTTTACCTGTTACCTTTTTCCTTTAAATTCCATTCATATTCTTTATTCTTTGATCCTTCCTCAGAGAAATAAATAGGATAAAGATAAACCATGATCTGTAGTATATACTTTCCCACTTCCTTTTTCCTCTTCCCAAGAAGGCTTTTACCTGGAAGTTGTTATATATAAGATAGTGCAATGTATAGAATCTTTAATTGAATAGATGCCTGCCTCATAGTTATGTGAACTTCGTTCATGTGAAACCTTTTGAAGGACTAGACCATAGTGGTATGTAGTTAATATGTAAGTGTCGTCTTCAATGGCAGGGTGATAATCTTTTAGAAACCCTTCGGACTCGTGAGATTTCAGATCGGCGTGTCTGTGTCAAGTGGTGGAAAGTTGGTAGATGGTTCTATGGCTTCCGTATGAGGGATGAAACACATTCTCGGTGGGTTTCTTTGGCAGATTTGGCAGCAGAAGATGATGAGCATCTTTTGGGAGTGCTTCGCCGAGGTACTATTCATGAGGTTTTACGTGTTCAAATCTCTGTGGTTGGTCGTAAATCAACACATTGGTCCCACAGATTGGAATAGTTACAGGGAGACCAACAAAGGCAGTAATAGCTATCAGTAATTCAGTTTCATTGTGTATAGTTTGCTTTCAAATTCTCTTGTCATAATACATATATAGAATGTCATCGAATATAAGCAATAACAAGTTCACAATGCTTATTGGCATATTTGAACTCTGAATCTTGTTGTATATAACTAAGAATTCATAAACTTGATTGCAGTACATTTGTTGTTGTATACAGACTCTGCAAATTAGACCTTTCACGTGAATGATTCTCAAGTTCATTGTGACAACTGATCACAAAACCGGCCCTTTTTAATGCTAGGACTGTTAACACTTTCTCCTTGTTCTTAATTATTGGATTTTGGAAAGTGTCCTTTCAAAGTATTAGAAGATAAGCAGAATCGTTGTAGGGGAAATGCTCGTTTTGTGGTTGAGAAGTGTTAATCCTTAGTAATTTCAGCATTGGCTTCTACTTCCAGTGACTTTAATGCATCAATAACATGACATTCTAATTGTATTTTTTTGGGAGCATGTATAATGAAAAATTTGAAATCATTTATAGCACGAATGTCATGTAAAATACAACTGAGTCCAAGAGGGGGAAACACTGATTTACAAAATAATCAACACAACTGAAGCAAGACATCAAGTCCTCTACACACTCTTAACAATTGCTGAGCACACTAACTTTATAAACAATGCAACTATAAATGAAGACGTGAATAAATACGCAGAATGCATGATCCATGTTCTTTCCATCTACTTGGGAACTCGACTATGAAGGCCGTAAGCTGAAAGCCAAATGAGCAAGACTGTCACAATGCTACCAAACAAGGCCACTGCTAAGGAGCCAGCAACATGTCTACAGAACTTATCATAAACATTGCAAATTTTATTCCAGTTGACATGCTTGTTTCCCTTCAAACCCACATATGCTACACCCCCAGCTGCGCCTGTTGCTGAGGCTATTATCCCCAATATAAGCTGCAAAAAAGCGTTGTCATTCAATCATTTGTTATGCTTTGATATATAAATGAAAGCAAGTGAGTTGAAGAGAAGGGGAATTGCAAGGTGAAGAAAAAATGGTTTATTGGATTATTTACCGCATCCAATAAGATAAAGTAGAGGAGCAACTTTGCTCTGAGGGTTGGATTTTTAATGGCATAGAGTGATGCAAGAGTTGTAATGATACTGTAAAGGCCTGCAACGGACAAGGCAGCCACAAAGTATCTGCATGTGTGTATCACATTACGTGTCAAATGGCAGCTCCATAATAACAAGTAATATTAAGAAGATTTGTTTGACAAAAAGTATCCGTGAGAATAAGCCATTATATTATATATATAATAAATAATGCAAATGGAAGACTTTGGATTCATAAATACAATAAGACAATATAAGTGCGTCATGGACGACTTTGACTCATTCTAATTATAGCTTGGAACTCGTCTAAATTTAGATGCTACTTTAAGTAATAAACAAGTACAAAAAAATAAGTTTGAACAGCCAAAGCTTACGAAAGTTTGAAAATTCCATGCTTGTTCACAGAAAGATACATACCCCCCCTTGGAAGCACTTTGTCATATGGATATATATTAAATAGTAGATAAAATTTCAACGTTTTAATGTACTCTAAGAAGTAAATCAACAATTCCCCACGAAGCATTTCGCGTCGAATATTAATATATGTAACACTGAATAAAATCAACACGTTCGTCTGAAAAGATTTTGGCTAGCTTCTGACAATACTTTTTGGAAATACGATAAAAATACAGAAAGCAAAACCTTAAAATGGGAAAAAAGTACATAGATAGCGTTGCTTCTTCCTTTGAAACCCCATCTAATGGCTGAAACATGGGAACCTGAATATCTTTTTGTCATTTACATCTAATTAAGGTATAAGCATGCCTTATCCATGTCTACCAATTTCTGGCTAGAAGCATAAGCACAAACTTGGATACTCCTACATCCCTATTTAACTCTCAAAAAATTAAGGATTTTTTTATCATATATAAGGAAAGCTTGGTGAGTTCAATATTCATGATCAATTTTGTCACTGAACCTTCATGACAAAAAAATTGTCATTTGATGTCACATGTTGCAGATAACCACAGGAAAGAGGCATTAGCAAGACACTTACGGCACTTCTTTTGTTCTTGGATAAACCTCTATCCAAACGATGAATTAAGTTTCTTTTACGAACTAAAATTAATCTGTACATATATTAAAATTATGTTTTGAAAAAGTAAGTAAACATTAATTAATCTATACATCACCAGTTCTATTTTTATGCAAATAACATCATAGTATTGTTGAGAAACTCATTCAGACAGTTATAATAAATCAGTGAATCTACTAAAAACTTGAACTTACACAAAGGCTGGTGAGTATCTGAACTTGGCTGGCCGTGGCAAAGGAACATACTTAGTTTCATTACCAGTGACGATGACCACAACAGACACCAGAGATGCTGCAAACAACAAAAACCTTAGGATGACATCAAATTTGAAGTAATCTAAACCAGCAGCTGCCTGAGCTGGAGTTGATGAAGTTGGTCTGTATTCAGTGTCCACAGGCTTGTCTGTAGAAGCCATGTTGCTTTGCTAACTTGGTTTAGGACAGAAAATGGAGGGAGATAAGGATATAAGGATATAGTTCAACAATGATATTGTGCAGATATATATAGATGTATAGGGACTTGAGGGAAAGCCAATGAAACCAGAAAAGTTTAGAAACAAATGAGTTGGAGTTTCCTGCACGTTAGAGTTGGTTTGAACAGTTGCTTGTTAGTTGGTGTGGACGTGTGATTGTGATGAGCCTCACACAGCTCATGGTCTATGTTAGAATATTTTATATATGTGGGAAATCTCAGGGTTTTCATATATATGGAAACTCAATATAAGAATATATACTTCATTTCATTCAAACTAGTACTGATATTTTTGGTTGCCAGCTAAATAACTTGGTTATTGTAATCTTGGATTCTGGTTTTGTTTGTATTATTATATGTGCTTGTGTCCACACTGCATAGACAATATGAGTGTTACATCCATGACCACTTGGTTGGTAATTTCTGGTTGGAGGATAAGAACTAATTGTCTTGTGTGACATCATGCAGAACATGTTCAAATCAATCATTTTGATTTTACCCTAATCATGGTTTCAACGAGGTTCCAGAATCAAAGTTGCAGTTATAGAGATGATTTTGATTTCCCCCTAATTATTATGGGATTAGTAGATAATTAATATCCTAGTTGATTTTTAGCAAACACTTTCATACAAAGCCAACAGCACAATAATTTGGTGATAAGAATAGTGGAAAACACTATAAATGTTCAAAAAAAGAGAGACAAGAATGAGTAGACATCACCCCTGACGAACTTAATCTTAAATTATAGAAAAAGTTTAGTTCTTCATAAAAGATTTATATATTTGTAATGTGATTCTGTATACAGACATGAAATTAAAAAAAAAAAGCACTTACTTTTGAATAGAATTAAAAAGAATTATATACATCCGGTAGTTTGAAATACATAAGTAATTTTGACTTTATTTTGCCAGTCAAAAAGATGATAGATTTTTTTGTTAAAATTTGACTCATATATAAAATAAAGGGTTTGATTACATAGAATAAATCGACATGCTCGTTAGAGTGAAATTGAATTAGAATTTCTGAATAAGATTTTATATGAGTCCTAAAAAATATTTTATTTATTCTTTGATAAATAATATAGAAAATAGTGTAATTATTAGTTAAAATTTGAGATTATAATAAAATACTAAAAGTCAATTTAATTCATAGGTAGTTTTTCCACAAATATTTAATAAATATTATTTACTCGTTATATATCATCTTAAGATAATGATTTGACATAAAAATTGATTTTTTATTGAATGTTAGTTTGAAAAGATTTCCTATTCATATGAATTCTTAAATTGTTACAATCTTCAACTATTATCCTCTTTGTCAGCAAATGTGATTAACATATTTTTTTTAAGTGCATTTTTTCCCATTCAAAAGGAACACTTGTTTTTTTTTTTATATATATATATATAGTATCTGGATTACTACGAAACTTAAGATGATAGGGTCCAGGGAGGAATTTATATAATAACTTTGATTTCCTAGATGCATGGAAAATATTACAATGGAAAATAACCAAGAACAGTAGAAAGATATATAAACTATTGAGTGCTTGTGTACAAGTTTTCTACACCTTCAACTTCACAGTGAAGATAAACATAGAAAAAGATTATACTGTGTATAAACATACTATATTCAATTAGCAATCACATAAACAAAGAAAAAGAAAATAGTGTAAACTGTGCGTGGCTGCTCCACATTCTAGAAGCTTTTTCTTTTCTTTTTTTCCTTGAATTTTTGGTGGGTCATGTAGAAGAAGGCAATTGTGGAATACTGTATTCTTTTTCTTATTCTTTGATTATTTTTATATATTATCTCTAAGTGAATAATTTGTTAAATCAATCACACATAACTGATATAGCTTTATGACAAACATCGAAAACCTAACTAAAGCTTGTCATTTTTTATCATTTTCTATAAATATCTTAAAAAAAAAAAGACAAAAGAAAAAGTGAAAAAGAATACAAGAATCTCCTTTTCCTTCTTTCAAATTTTCTTTTC
>Ga0099825_1004979_pt1 | contig 17261 bp, 9 predicted proteins | sample SiratroredBW_FD_76838 | JGI IMG/M metagenome (GOLD analysis project Ga0099825, IMG submission 76838) | Root nodule microbial communities of legume samples collected from California, USA - Siratro red BW | ecosystem: Host-associated > Plants > Roots > Nodule | place: USA: California | collected...
AGCAAGTCGGTAGAGTGAAAAGAAAAAAAAAAAAAAATAAAGAAAAAAAAAAAGAATAAAGTAAGGGGAAAAATTAATAAAAAAAAATATTTGGAAATTGTCAATGTTCACTTTTTTTTTTTTTTTTTTTTTTTCTTTTACGAAGATAACTTTATAATCATCATAATTTAGGTTTTCAATGAAATATTTTACATCAATAGAAAAGAGAACTAAAATAAATACAAGTCATTCAACTTCACGAATAAATTTAAATAAATATAGTTATTACATATTTTATCAAATACCATTATAATGAATATAGTATGTTTAACTTTAGATCGATTATGTTTTGAACTAATATAACATGTACATATTACATTAATTACAGAATCAATTTAATATATTTATTAATTATTATGTCAATTACTATCAGAATTAATTAATTTCATACATTTTACATCAAATTAGAGTACAATTTAAATAATATGTTATATACTAAATTGATTATAGTACTAACCAATATAATAAATATTAATTTATTTATGAAATTTTCACTGTGTTTACCTTTATATCATACTTTTATAAATCAATATCATTTAGACAACGTAAAGTTACTAATTAAAATTTATAAAAAAAAGTAGCATAATCCTTTCGATACTAATTGCTTTTTTAAGCATACCATTAAACATATATATATATATATATATATACACACACACAATAAGAGAGCTCTTGAAAATGACGCTTGATAACCAACCCAATCTTTTTTTATGGCTCAGAACTTTGTCCATGATCAAACTTGGCAAAATGAAGCATAAACACTCAAACCCTAATGTGCATACTTTTTTCAGAGTTGGGTATTCATCCATGGCAGCTTTCTTTTTTCTTTCCAAAATGTTCCAATAATCACTTGGAGTAGTGGCGCAAATCTCACACAGAACAGAAACGGAACTCAAGCCCATTTTCCATTTAGAGGATGAATACGTGCTTTCCATTGTCCCAAATAAAGCATGCATGCATGCATATGCGTGAGATGACATACCCCTTTTCTTTTTTCTCACATCTTATTTTTCCATTTACAATCTTTGGCTGACCAATGCTTTTTTGCCTCTTTGGCTACATATCAAATCACAAGACATATCTTTTACATAAATTGATCATGGCCTATGTTGCACTGCTACTACTGCATATGGTATGAGTACTAAAATCGTTAACAATTGTGTGATGCATAATAAGGTATTGTTTGTAGCATTTGTTTGAAAAAAAAATTAGGTTATTAAAAATTAAAAAAATTATTTTCTATGAGATAAAATACTGTGTAAACCATTGTCACATTAGTCTCAAAAATTAAGAAATTCAAAATACGTTTCTAAGATATCTAATAATTTTTAAATTTAAATAATATTTTAGTATTTTGATTTGTTAATATTAGTACTTAGGTTTTCTGACCTTTTGAATTCTAGACTAAAATGACTGAGAGACTGGCCATTTTTTCATCTTTTTCTTTCAAAATTAATATCACAATACATCTTCAGGGATTTGAATGCTTTTGCTCTATTTTACTTATTGTTTTGGTACAATTATTGTTTTTTTGAATAAAATCTTGTATTATGTATAAATCAAAATATGAACTCAGGTTGTGAGGAGTGATAAAAGCTTTCATCCCTTAAGCAAGAGGTAGGGTTTAATTTTCAATTCTGCACTACCTTATATAAAAAAGATAAAGATATAAGATTATTACCTTATCGAAAAGGTTGGATACCTTATCTTATCCATAAGATGTATATGAATTTGATCATCAAATAGACATCCATAAAATTTATTAAATTTATTGATGCTTCATCTACTAATAAATCACTATTAGATAAGAGATAATAACATGTAGGACATTTCATGCATTATTGAGATTAGTAAAATTTGTACACATTTGTCACTTTCACATGATTTTAACTATTATCACATCGGTGAGCCACGTTGGTATTAGATTTTCTCAAAATGACCTATTTTTGTTGTTAATTTTTCTTTTATCCACCCAATTTTTTTTCCTTTTGTATCATTGAGTTTGCATTCCAATCCAAGGCGTGTTGGTTGATGACCCAGCAAACACCTACACATTCTCTCTCTTGTAATCATTTTACTAATTCCTCCTCCACCGTTCAATTTATATTTGGGTCGGCTTTGACAACCTTTCTTGTACTAACATTTCTTTCATTTAATCCATTACAAACTTGTAGCAACCTTCCCGTAACAATATTCTTAGATCTAAATCTATTCTTGGATCTAAATCTAGTGTATTTACTTCATTATTAGAGTCTTTCATGTAAACATTTTTTCTATTTTGCAAACTTTCCTTTTTGTTCTACTTATTGATCCATTTTTATGACACTTATTTAATCGTTACTCATAGGATATTTGACTTTGAGATGGACGATATATACTACAACTCATAGCTAATTCGAGGGTAAGCAACCTAGAAAAATATTGTAGGAAGATAGAAAATTAAGCACAGTGTATTTAGCTATCAACATTTTTGTCACAACTTTAGTGTTAAAAATTGTTCTTAATTCAACACAGCCTCAAAATTATTAGGCCCTTGAGAAAATTATTACAATTCCTTAATAGTTTTAAACAAACATGCGAGACCTGGAGGCCGACAAATGTTCCCAAAAAATGATATCATCCGAACTACCATGGTCTGCCAAAACCCGATGTACATTACAATTCATCATGTTTACAGACATCACAATGGGATCATTTTCAGAGGAATACTTTGTTTAAGTCATCATTTGGAAAATGAAATTAGGTCATTCCTCATAGGATTTTTTTTAATGGAAAAGCTCATTATGGAAGATGCATATTGTTTCCTCATTGAACTAATAGATCCTCCTCTTCCAAAATTCTAATAATTGTATTAAAATCTCCCTAAATAGAAGTTTCATGCACATCACCATGAGTTAATTTTTAGTCCATCGAAGAAAGTTGTTCGTCATCTTGTTTACCATCTTCATCAATCTTTTTCATTTCATACATCACCAGATGCCCCTCTTTAATGAGTTTCTTAAATTTTCAAATAGGTGAAACATTTTTTAGGTTATGCCCTTATGTGGAGTGAAACTCGCACTATACATTCCAGTCACTGTCTCTCATCTATCTGCGAACTTCAACCAATTTGTGTTATTAACATTCTTTAGTAACTCTCTCAAAGTCATTGTAAGAGCGTGGGATCAATTTTCATGCAATCATGTCGGTTATTGTACAATTGATAGTGTTAATTATAAGTTTTAGATTGAAATGTGTCATTTCTTTTGTACCAACTGCACTCTGAGTCCCTTTGAAGAGCATTTATCTTTTCCTGGAGAGTTAAAGCTTTCCTATTTTATTCAACTTATTTTTTTGCATAAATAATTATTGCGAAGTAACTCGAGACCCAACCTTCACCATGTATTATGCTTTTCTTTGTATTACAGATTCACTAAACGAACTAGTTTGAAGTCCTTTAACAAATGGTTTACAAACATCCATTAGTTGTGAAATTTTCAGAGTAATATTATGTTAGTGCTTTTCAAAATATGGTTGACTTTTTGCTAATAATTTTCGTTGTTACACTTAAAATGCATGGTGAATGATGCGTTTTTACGCTTTAATATCAAATCCTTGGAAGTTTAAGCTTGTTAGCTGTAAATTGAGTAATGAACAATTTGAGAAATCCTCAAAAGAAGATATAGAACCTTTTGGAGTGCCACTGAACCAGTCCAAGGTAGCTCCACGTAATGTTCTCACCAAAATTTTGCAATGTACATTATTCAAACCTTAACTTATCAATATTAGAGTGCAAAATGCTTTCAAGTGACACTCAAATGTTGGAAACCATTTATGAAATAAGTTTTTGAGACCTTATAATGAACTAGAATGGTTTCATTCATAACCATTGTTGAGAGGATTTAAAATCTTGTTGTTGCATTAATGGTTTGAACTATACTCTTTTAAAGGTATACTCATTTGTGCCTTAAAAGTTAGCTACAATTTTTCATTTACTTTGCCAAACTATTCTCATGCCTTTAGCACATTGGCTTGCTTGCTCATTTTCCTTCCATAACTCTTCTTGAGTCATTATGCGACATTAGTCCTTTTACGAACTTCTTTATTTTTTTTGTCACAAATCATTCATGTTATCCATGATTTGATATAATGTAGTAAATTCTTCATTTTTGTTCTCTTGTGTTGTTGTGTTTCTAGATCCTCACATTCTCTCATTTTGTTTAAAAACCTTTTTAAAGTTGTAAGACTAGTTTTGCCTAACCGCATAATGAGCACCAAAATGTTCTAGAGAAGGCTCGTTAATGTATATTGAGAAACCTAGCTAGAGCACTCAATATATTTTGTCTTGTTCCCTTGCCATGTAGTTTATTTATAAGGAAAAATATGTTTTGGTCCCCTATTATAGATAATGTGCTTCTCTTACTCCTTAATTTTGAAAATGACATCTATAGTTTCTAAATAACTACTCTAATTGGCCCTTATTTTTAAAGAATTACTTTTAACTTATTGCACTTTATTCACATGGTCGTGAACACCTTTTTAAGAGTAACAATATACCACTCATAATATACCTCATTTCTTAATAGAGTCTTATAAGTTGATATCACACCAAACTATACACAGTATTCCAACTTAAGTAATACTAAAAATGAGGTTAAACAGTCTCAAATAGGTAACACCCTAAACGATATATAACTATCTAGTCTAAAGTGATACTTGTCACAACAGGGATCGTAATGGGAAATGACGATAAAATTTTGTTTTTAAATATATAAAAAGTATTTAATAGAAATGAAGTCGTCACCGTAGTTTAATATGAAAAATTATGGAAAAATAAAAAAAATGTTTGCGAACCAGATACAGATTCGGGAGTCGGTTACGTGTAGAGATGGTGTAACACCCTCATAACGCTCATCCTAAGACGATACATTTAATCAAATAAGAAAAATGAGTATGATTTTATAAAATTTTATTTTTGCCAAAAATAAGAACAATAAAGATGAAAGTAAAATCAAATAAAAACAAATAATAATTTTGGACCTGACAAGGATTGATCTTGGTCCTACGTATTTCCATGCATGATGGAAAATCAGGATTTATATAGTTCTAGTTTGAAAATGTTTTTTTTTTTATATTTGGGTGTTTGATGTTTTTATACTTTTTATTTTTTTTATATATTTTTATATTTTTTAGATTTTTTTAGAGAAATTAAATATTTTTCTATATTTTTTCTTTGGAAAGCACTCTCAAAAAAGAGATACGGTTCTCGCTCTCGTCAAAGAGATACGACACTCTTGGAAAAGAGATACGACACTCTCGAAAAATAAATACGGTTTGGACATGTAGAGATGCGCCTGGGCTTTGAGCTCTAAGAATACGGTTTGGGGTTTCTATAGATACGGTTTGGACATATAAGGATACGACCTAGGCTTTAAGGATGCATATTAAGGAATATGTGGACACAGTTTGAGCTTTAAGGATATGGTTTGGGATTCCTATAAATACGATTTGGACATATAAGGATATGACCAGGCTCTAAGGATGCGGATTAAGGCATATGTGGATACAGTTTGAGCTCTAATGATACGATTTGGGGTTCTTATAGATACGGTTTGGGCATCTATTCAATTTTGTTTTGGGTAAAAGTGATTATGTTTAGTTATGTTTGGGTGTAAGTAATTATGCTTGGTTATATTGGGTAGAAGTTATTATGTTTAGTTTTGTTTGGATAGAAGTGATTATGTTTACGGTACTCACTAGGAAATGGATGAAGAATTGTGCCTGAGGCAACAACCTTCCAACATTAGTTTATTCTTTTTTATTTTAATTCTTCTGTATATATTTTTCTTTGTTCGCTAGTAATAAGAAAAATAAACTTTTGGAATCAATAAAATCTGTTTATGTAAACTTGACCCTAAATTGCAGATATTCAAAATTATTGTGCCTGTGGCAGCGATCATTCTGCTAAACCCATATTATCACATGAATTCAATAAAGGGGTGAAATAATATTTTGATAAAGGGACTAAAATATGATAAAGAATAATCAATTATCAACATTAGTATAATATACAGGAACAAAGGGTGAAACTAAGAATGCAAGAATAATGCTCACAACATCGAGTTTTTGAATACCTACCTCTAGAAGTGATTTCGTACTACGTTATCCCATCTGGCACTGTATTCTCCCAATCTCCACCATGCAACCTGTATTGCTTTTCTAATAGGGAATGCACGTAATTTGGATGAACTGAGTAGAAGTATATTCTATGTGTATGGTCACCATCAGAGCAAATTGTCAGTGTATCTAGGTCTGCATATGTTTATATCTGTATATCTGTCTGTGTTTGTGATCCCCTTTGTGTGTTCATGTTCTTCTTATATATTTTCTGTTGAACTTTTAATTTTCCTCAATCTTATTTTCCCATCATTGTTCTTTATTGAGAATGAATTACCCTAACTTCATATTAACTTCAATTAAGACAGAGCGGCACAAAGTTACAATACCAGGACCAACGTCAGAAATAGAAAGGTACAATAGTAGCTAGGAATATGAATGGATATCAAAGAGAGCATCGTAGGAAAAAAAGCAAGTTATGGGAGTGAATGAGTATAACTGTGGGGGGGAGGGGGAGAGAGGTATGCATAATGAATATGCAGAATGAAAGAATTAGAACGTGAAAAAATAGAAGTGAATAATATCCATTAAGAGATGAGAATGTACAAAGGCGCAACAACAACAAGTATCATGGTTAAAAATAAAGGTAGGCATTAACCACGTGAGAGAGAAGAGAGTGAACATTAATAATGTGAGTGAATGAGATTTAATGTTTCAGAAGAAAGAGAGTGTGTAATAATGAAAGGAAATAAAAAAAATGTATATGCATTTATGAAGGTGCAAGGACGGGATCAATAGAAAAAAGCTGCATGGAAAAGAGAATGAACGTGACAACCTAATTAATGAAGGTGTGGGGTGTGAGTAGCAAACACCCCACACCCTCTTTTTTCATGTTTGACAAACCTAATGGACAGGGCTTAAAGCAAAACATTCATCCCTCTTCTTTTTTCTCTTTTTTTATTTTATTATTATTTCCCTAAAAACATTATTTCGTTTTTTTCTAATAATAAACCTAACTATTTGAAAGATTAATTACTTATTATATATTTTTTAATTTTATTATATTTTTTATATTTTTATTATTATTTCTTATTGTTATATTTATTTTATTATTTTTATATTTTTATTTATTCAAACGAAATTGAGTGTTAACAATACAATAAGACTAAAATGTCCTATATCCGTAGCACCTTAGATAGTATAATATTCATAATTTTGGTTTGATCTTGAGAAGAATCTTAATTTCATACTTGTAGTTAATATATAAACTCTTCGAGAAGAGAATGAGAAAAAAAAATTATCTTATGCAAGCAGATTTTTCTAATCAAACAATAATGTTTTTTTTAACAGCTAAAAATAAATTAAATAAACTGAAACATATTTAAGGGATGTTCCAACCAATATATAGTTCAAGTGAGTATATAAATACAACCAGAAAACTTCCAATATGAAATAAACATGTATCAAGGCAGTATATTTTAAATAATACAGTAATATGAAGATGTACAAAGATGTGCAAAAGAAGTACACATCTCCCAGTGTTGACATTCAGTGCTATGTTCTCCTCTAAGTTACAGTTGATGTTCCATTCGTTCATTGTCTATTTTACTTGCAGCCAAGCAATCCTATTACCATTAAGTAGCATCATCTCTGGTTATGGAGTACAAACTTTTGCTATGGAAGGAGGTTACTATTTATTCAATACAAGCTAAAGATGCTAACCACCACAGTCTTCTCCCTTACAACTGAATCCATGCTCTGCCCACATCCTTAGTCTCAACTTGTTAAGCCATAATATTGCAATGGTTGTAGACCCTACTTTCTAATTTCTTAGTAATCATCCCCACCTATTCTTACTACATTGTCTTGAATCCAAACACCCAACACCCCTAGGTTTCCTAATGCATAACCTTCAAGTGATTGTTTTAAGCCAAATCAATGGGCAAAAATAATAATCTGAATAGGAAAAGTTCACCTTTGTAACTTTGTGTTTCATTCACATCCAACCTCTAAGTTGAGCCAAGCTAAAAATTTCAGCGTTGTCCAATTTCCCATCATTAAAAACTATGTTGTTTCTATGTTTTCGTACTTCCCATAATAGGGCCCCCACATACCTTTCCACAATACATTTTGATTGTTCAAAAGTCAAATAATATGAAAACTACGGAAATGTGTGACAACATAATTATGTCTTACTAAACTAATTCACACCCACTTTTCACAATGATCCCAAAAATGTTCTTCTATCTTTCAGTAGTACGAAGTCAAATGTTGCAAAATTCATTTCTAATCAAAATTGTTTTAAAAAAAACTTGATACAATAGTTCCCATTATTCCTATAATCAGATCATTGGCTAAAACAAAATTTTGTAATGTAATGGGTCATCCCATTAGTAAGCCGTTTGGGCCAATTTCTCTGATTTTTATATTCTTAACCGATTTTTGCGCATATGCAGAAATTTTTCTCATTATTACAATGGATCCGCAAAAAAAAAAAAAAGAGTTTCTATCAAATAAAATATATACTTCGGTTTTCTTGTATGATGGATAAATGGTTAACAACTTCAATTTGACTTATACATAAGGGATACACTATGCTCCTTAAAGAAACTACCCTAATCAACAAGTTTTCTCTAGTAGACAATATATCCAGTACAACCCTTCAAACACAAAACAATGTCGTTGGATCCATTTTAAGTCTAATAGACTTTGAAACGTATGTGTGTTTGACTAAAAACTAGGTTCATACAATGCAGTATACTTCGACCTAACTGTCTACTCCCCTAGATTTTCTCCTAACCAAACCCAAGCATTTTGACTCCCATTTCTCCACTGTACATTAGGTAAGAGGGACAACATATCACTTTCTAGTTCTTATTCCCATAAATATCTTTCCCTTCTCCAACTAAAGTTCCACTTCCACTCATCGTTGACTTAATCCCACATTTCCTTACTAAATTGTCTTTACATTGAGAAATTGAGTAAAGTCTAGGAAATTTATTTTTAATTGTACATACCCAAGCCACTTTTCTTGTCAAAACCTCACTTTAGCCCCATCTCTTAACCGCCACTTGATATTCTTATCAAATCAGTTAGATAGATTACTCTCTCCACATACAGAACACAAATCAGATTGATGAACATCCATCTTTCTCCAGAACCGTACCTAAACTCTATTACCTTCTTCCACAACCCATTCTCTTCCAACACTAATCTCCATTTCCATTTAGCTAACAATGTCATGTTAATTTTCCCTACATCTTTAATACCCAACCTTCCCTCCTCTTGTGAAGCACAAACTGTCTTCCAACTCACCCACACTATTCTCCTACCTTCATTATTCCAACTCCAAAAAAACTTTGTTTGAATTTTCCTGATTTGATTGCACACACTCTTTGGCGCCTTAAAAAATGCAAGTAAAACAATGGTAACACTTTCATAACCAACCTAATGAGACATACCCGACCAACAAATACTAATATTTTACCTTTTCACTTGGAGAGCCTATTCTTAATCTTAACCATAATTAGTTTCCAATAAAGCGCTCTTCTTAGATTTCCACCAATTATTAATCTTAAGTATTTAAATGGGAGTATCATCCTCCTACAATTCAGACACCTAGATAATACATATATCTCATCTTCATTTACTTCAATTACGTCCATTTAGCTCTGATGGAAGATTACTTTTAAGTTAAATATTAGTTCAAAACAACACATAATTTTTTTTGATAAATAAAAATATTATGCGTAGATGGCGTACAAAAGAAAATAATGTAGTTAGGAAACTATAACACTTTAACTTTTATCCTCCTCAAAATAATATTTTTTTAATCATTGATAACAATGTCCCCTTATTTAGATACCAAATATAAGTCTAATCTACATGTTTAATCACATAAAAATGTATAAATAACAAATATCTATTATTATTATAATTTATCAAAATATAATTTACTTTTAGTATCAATATCCTTTAATAATCTAAAAATAATATAAAAATTACATAATTGTAATCCATAATAAATTCCTACTCCTAATAATTGAGACTTGCAATCAAATTCTCGTGCACATGCATGCCTCACGACATGTCTAACATGCCCAACCACTGCACTTTATATGCAAAAGCACTCATACCACACCTTGTAATAATACAACGTGCCAACCCAAGTATTAGAGACTAAGTTCCATGGCATTATACCTGTTGGGTCCCTCAAAAAGTCATTTGGAGTTTTGACATATTATGAAGCCATGACTGCTGATTTTTCTACTTCATTTCCAGGAAAGTAGATCACTAAGCAAGTTTGGTCTATACACACCACGTGCAAACCACTTATACCCTTATAGGCTTCAAAGTTTAACATGTTTGTTGGTTTGGCACATGGTTTCCGGTATAACTTCACTATCATCATTCAACAATATCTACGACATTTGGCTAATGCTTTGTCCCCATCAACTTCATAGTTGAGCAATGATTAGCTTCGACCACATTAATTCCTTGAGCCTACATTATAATCTAATTTAGAGATCTCATCTTATCAAAATCTAACTAAAATAAAATACATAAGTATAAATCTTATAATTTTATAAAATTGAAATAATTCCAAATCTACATTTTAAAATAGTATCGAAATTTGTTTAGTCATAACTGATTACATACATTCCAACTCACATTTTAAGAAAAATGCATGCATATAGATTGATAATGCAGATAACACCTACTTTATGGGAAGTTAGGGCAAAAGAGATTGAATGCATTGAATGCGGCTTCAATCAAACTCTCAAAAAGTATTATAGTAATTATTTCAATATTTTTACTGGGTTCTTTATTAATTACTTAAACATTAACCTGTATTCGAAATTAGTCATGTATCTGCTCGAAGTTTTCTAGTTCGGCTAACCCAATCTGATCTCTGTATGTTCAACCAACCCATGTGGCTCACGAAGTGAAGAAAACTTTGGATTTCTATTCTGAATATTGATAACAACCATTAGGGTTATCTACGAGAATTTGGCAAAGTTCGATTCCAATCCCCACAATGCATAGATGTAATGTCTGTTGAATTAAGTATTTCATAAAGTCAATATTGGATCTAAATGTTCTCAAACAGATTCACAAGAGAAGATTTGGCCAATTCATGCTAGCTAGATTTGACAGCTATGCTATATCGATCTCAAGATCCAATAGTATAAATAAAGATTGTGGAAATACTACTTCTGAAAATGATGATCTAATGATATAATAGTTTTGCATGTGTAGTTTAGTTATGGCTTATGAGTCATTTCTTACTCAAGCAAGCATGTGCGAAGAATAACTACGATTTTCAAAGAGAATTTATCTAAACTATCCTCAGTGTTTCTCAAACCAGACAAAATGTTTAAATACATAAGGCATCTCAAACGACTTATTAATGAATTAAAAATCAAATTAGCTTAGTATAATCCTATCTTTCAAATATATTTTCTATATAAATGAAAAAATACTAGCAACATTATCTCAATACACTCTTTTGAATTAATTTTTTTATTGGTTAAAATTTATTTAAAAATACTAAAAGGTATATTACTGATATTTCTATTCAGAGAGAACTTCCGATGAATCGAACTAACTAACCAACGCACCTAAAATAATTCACCACGACCATTTCCACATGTTATACTTCCCTCATTAAGCTTCTCAGAATTCCTTGATCCACTCCACACTCTCAAGAGTCCCAATTGAGTTCAGACACTCCACAGTACATTCACGTACACCAAGCTCAAATATAACTCTCTTCACACACTCAATGACAAACACAACAACAAAAGCAAGCAAACCCTTGTTAGTGTTTCACATAAGTTTGCTCCACTCTCTTGTGTTGTTAAGTTGTCTGTCTTCTTTGGTTCATCATGCATGTCTATTTACTCGGTTCCTCTTAGTATCCCTTTGTCCTCACTTTCACGGATCCCCGCGACTACTTCGCATCACCACCACAACATTTTGATAAAGTTTGGTTTTGGAAGATGATAATAGAAGCCCTTAGTTGGGTTATTAGGGAAAAGGGATCAAGGAAAGCGTTTTAATATGAGGAAAGTAACAATGTTCAAAGCTAATTCAAACATTGAATATGGAACATAGCACGTGGATATTTACGATTATTTCTATCAGGTAATAACATACTTAGATTTTTCTTAATTAATTCATTTGAAGGTCTAAAATTTCTATAATAGAATATATAAGGACTAAACTTGCATTGACTCAGGCTAACACACCAACCCACCTAAAAGCTTTCTCAGAACTCCTTACTGACCCTACACTCCCACAAGAGGCCCAATCTAATTCAGACACTCAACACTATATTCACATACACCACACTCACACACTTTACACTACATTCACATACACCACACTCACACACAACCCACTTCACACACTCAATGACACATGAAACAACAGAATCTAGCACATCCTCATTAGTGTTTAACAAACGCTGGCGTGCCTATTTTCATTACAAAGCTTATATATACGAAGTCTAAACTAAAACATGAAAAATTAAATTTATAAGGCTTTTTATACAAAAATTTACAAATATGTTCTAACTTCCAAAAATCATAGGAAATAACATAAGATTCTAAATCAAGCAAATCATATGTCCACTTTGAAATTATAGAAATTTAGAATCCAATACAATAAAAATCAAATAAAAGTAATATCTACAGAAAAAGTTATGCTTGAAATAATAAGAAAATGTAAGATTAGCTAAAAATAAAAAACTAAAATAATCGTGTACATGAAGAAGAAGAGGCGTGTTAGCTATAAAAGTTGGATGGTGGTTTGATCCCAAAGACAAATGCGACCAATTTCTAATTTTATTTAGGATATAATATGAATAGACAATGTATCAACTTTGTGTTATATAAATCAAAAGTGGTGGTAAAAATACTTAGTTTTAATCAAAGTGATTAAAGTGGAATCCTTTAATAGTTTCATATATGTTAATCTATCAAAGTGTCTACTAAATAATTCCAAAGTCATAGATTTTATTCAATCCTTTCTAAGGTCAACTTGTTCTTCATAAGTGGATATGCTCTTCTTAGTGAGGAGGTTGCTTTGTTAGTCTCATTCTTGGCATAAATCCTATTCCTATTTTTTTTTTTCTTGAGTCAAAAGGCACCTTTCAATTGTTTGCTCAAGGGCTAGGTTGTTTGTACTCACTTAAGTGGTTTCATAAGTTCTTTTGTAAGTCGTTTTCTTCCTACACTTAACCATCTTTTTCCTTGACATCACTATTTAGTGTTTTGCACAAATAACATAGTTATAAAGTTTGATTAGTTAAAATATGCAATGATGGGTTCAAATATATATATATAGAATTTGAGATATCAATGTAGTATCTCAAATTTATAGAATAACATTCTAATATAAGAAGATTTCTAATGTCGAATGTGATGTTCAAATTGCCAAGCTTTAAACATAGGTTGGATTATTATTTATCTAAGTAATTTATTTTTTTTATAATTCTGAACTTGAGGGGTTTGTCTCCTGTATGATGGAAAACTCTCAAGTAATGTGGAGTTATGTTAAGTGACATGGATGTTAACAAACTTTTCTTGAAAGGTTTATAGGAAGATTGAAGTAGTTAGTAGGTCTTACCAACTAATCTTCCTTATTGATTCTCAAAAAGTCTTATTTAACACTTAAAATTAAAAAAAAAATAGTGAATGGTGGTATAATTATGCAATGAGTTCATAATATGTAAAAAATGCAAGCAAAAGTAAAACTATTTGGATGAAGTTATAAGGGGACAAATTCATCACAATTGATATCTCTTTCTCACAAGACTTAGGGGGGAGGCATGGCCCTAATCTTATGAACAGAATATCATAAAAGAAAAAAAAAAAATAGTGTTTCACTAACAAGTGAGTCCATATGAGTTTGCATGTTTTTTATTAGAACATTTGTTTCCATCCTAATTCTACTGAAAGCTTGGTTGTTCCTCAATGCTCTTGAGTTCTTTATAGAAATATATCCAAAAGTGATGTAAAACTTGATTGAAGGTTTAGAGATGGGTGAATCTTTCTACTCAAACTTCAAGAAGATTCAAAGAAGGTTAAAAGAAAGAACAAACCTATGGATTTCGTTCAGTCCAAGTGCATATGGTTAGGGAAGGTTGTATAAGCTAGGAAGGGGTTTTAAAGAAAATCTTGGACTACAAATGATAACCTTGATTGGAAAAAATTTTGGGTTGAGTTTAGGTTTGATCTTGGTTGAGAACTTGGTAGGTTATGATAGGGTTTGGTAGGATAGATTGCATATTATCTACAAAGTGTATTGGTATAGCATAGGTTTGACAAATTATGGAAATGATTTGAAGGTTTCTAGCCAAAATGTTGATAGTTATGCTAAGTATGCTTGGATTTTGGGTGATAAAAATCCATCTAGGAGACTATAGTCAAGAATACAGAGGTCACAGAACTAGAGATTTAATCAATAGTTTAGTAGGAGTTTAGGCATAATTTGGCTTGTTTGGACCTCCAAACAAATTTTTGGGTCCAAGTTCAATACTGAAAAAGATCATTCTAGATATTTTAGAGTTTTAAGAATGTAACGCTTCTATTTTTAAAATTTATATAGATTAATGTAGAATTTATTTTGAGACTTGTATTTTGGGCCAAATAAAATAGGTTTTAGGCTTTGTATTTTGGGCTAGTAGAATTGGATTTGATCTTGGGCCTTATATCAAAATCCACATAGGGCATCCAGTTATGAAGCTTACAAAGTTCAAATATGTACCACATAAGAAGCACATATGCACCACATATGAAGCTGTTAGGCACCACCTTTGAAGCTTGCCTTCCAAGTCTCTTTGTGACCCTTGTCCACCTCTCATTAGAGAGTATTTAGAAACTTTGACTCAAGCTACCGATGTCACTTTTCAATCCCTAAATGATATGATTCTTGGAAGGTTTGTGGGATCTAGATCAACTCATTAGGAGATGGAGAACAAAACCCAACCAAAGAAACACAAAAATGGCACAAGCATGAGAAGATACCATAATTACATGCATTCGGCAATTGAGAAATGCAAGAATGAAACAATAGAGCAATGTAAAATAAAAATTAAAATGGATTAAGAAGAATGAAGGATGAAGAATACACCACCTTGAAGAAATCCTCCAAGGATAAGTGCCAAGAAAACCCGACTTGAGAAAGATTCTCAAAATAAGACTCAACACAAGAGAAGAGGAACTCTAACTCAAAAAAACCTTTCAAAGGAACTCTTACTCTCATTCAAGTATGAAAAATGAACAAAGGAAACTCTCCTTATATAGCCACAAGTTACAACCAAGGAGATGCATGACTGATCAAGATGATTAACAAAAGTTAATTAAGGTTAAGTGTCTTAATCCCTTAAAATTAGAAAACCCATATAGTAGTTCCTAAAAATTAGGGAAAAACGATCATGACTAGTGATGACATGACATTCAATGCACATGGCCGATTTTAAGAAGAGCTCCAAGAGTCAAAATGCTCTTTCTTAAGTTCTATTCCTACAATTCCTACATTGTCTCAGGTTTTGTACATTTCTAAAGTTATTCTAACTCTATTCTTTTTATTTCTTTTTCCAAAGCTCTAAGTTGACTTCTTATTCACACTCCTTTTTTGTTGCTTCTTTATTTCTTCTAATCGTGCTTCTAGTCTTTATTTCATCAAGCTCTTCTTCCTCCTGTTCTTCAGAAGCCTCATCCATACACGTATCACTAAATAGAGAGGATTTGAACCAATCATGAGGAGCCACTTGTAACATCCTATTTAAGAGGATTTTAAGAAGCTTGCTCCACAAGTTAGAGTTTGAGAGTTCCCTTGCAAGCTTCCTAGTCTATAAATAAGAAACTCTTATAGGTGAATTTTCAATTTATGAATGACTGATAAAATTTTGGCCAAATTGAGCCTCTTCTACTTGTTCTTGAACTCACTCTAGAGTAGTCTTTTTAAAGACCTCTTCTGGACTTTCTCCTAACAAGCTAGCCTAACCTTACCTAGGTTTCTCACTAAATTCCATCTCACAAACACATGAAACTACACTTCAATACATTACTTTCGTTGCATCCACCTAATTCAACGTGAAACAAACCAAAGCTCAAGAAGAAGACCAATGGTGTAAGCTAGAATGCAAGGAATTGCATCATTAGGTTTATTTGATTGGTTATTGGTTCGAAGGGTTGATTTCTTGCTTGGATTGGCTTTGTTGAATGATTCTATGATGAAAGTGAGTATTTCTTGGTGGAAATGGGAAGTTCTATTTTGGTAAAGGATGCAAATTGAAGGCTTAGGAAAGGTTTTAAAATAAGGAAGAAGATTGACCAAGAAGAAGTTGAAAGGAGGACAAAACTATAAATTGTTGAAAGTTTGACTCCAAGAATGAAGCTTAAGATTTGGAAATTTTGAAGAAGCACCAAGTGCCACACTTAATGAAGATAAACAAGATCGTGGAGGCTAACCACTTGGTATCTCACTCAAGATAGATAAGAATTATTCAAGGAAATAGAAAGAATTACATTTAAAAAAAAAAAACACTTAATTTCATTCATTCAAAAGTTATCTCAAATATGTACCATAGCTCTCTTTCTATAGGAAATGATAGACATGTTAGAGTGTGGCCAAACACATCTCTTTCCAAGCCTAATAAAGATAAGTTATAGGAGTTTATGTACACTAGCTGAACCAAATATAAAGTGTTAACCCCAAGTGATACTAATAGATAGATACGCACACACACACATGAAAGGGAAGGTTAGTCATACCTGTACTAGTACTAAGATTCTTTAAGTTTTTGTTGGCTTAACCAAGGTCCTCAAGCTCATTATCCTTGCTTCTAGTTATGATTTCCCTATAAACTTTTCTTTTTTCTTGGAACCTATTTTCCCTCTCTTGGTTCTTGACCATCTTGTTGTTATTCTTTTTTGTGTTGAGTCCTCTTATTCTATGATCACATCAAAAGTCTTTGTCACAATATCTAACTTAACTCATGGATACAAACCCAACAATATATAACCTAAGGTGTGTAACAAAAACTCAAACAAAACTAATAAAGGTTGGAGAATTGACTTACCTAAGAAGTACAAAATTGAACAAGAGTAGTGCAA
>Ga0099825_1004982_pt1 | contig 17258 bp, 11 predicted proteins | sample SiratroredBW_FD_76838 | JGI IMG/M metagenome (GOLD analysis project Ga0099825, IMG submission 76838) | Root nodule microbial communities of legume samples collected from California, USA - Siratro red BW | ecosystem: Host-associated > Plants > Roots > Nodule | place: USA: California | collected...
ATAATAATAATAATAATAATAATAATAATAATAATAATAATAATAATAATAATAAATTTTATTATCTATCATTGTCAACACTTATTCAGTAAAATTTTAAAAGCAAGAAACTTTACCTTAAATGATAAAGTTGGGTTTTATGATTGGATGACTAAAATAAAATAATAAAGTCTTATCTCGTATATACAAGAGTAAGAAGGAAAGTTATTAATAATTGAAGGATAAAATAAAAATAAATATAAAAAATGTAGAAGGTAATATTTGAAATAAGCTACCCATAAAAACATTTCAAAAAGGAATACAAATTATTAAAATAAAAAAATATTTGCCGAACGCTGGTAGTAATAAGACAAGCTTTTCGAAAGCAAGAATTTAGCTCAAAGCACACGTATCTTCTAAAAACCAGGGACACAATCTATGTAAATATGAAAAAAGAACTTGGTTGCAGTAGAACAATGCTTTGCAGTCATGGATCAAAGAACGGGTACTGGCTTTTTCCATAGGTGAAACTCGTGTTTCATTCATGATGAGTGAAAACCGTGGAAGCCATTAAATTCCCAGAAGTCAATTTCCGTGGTTCTGGACTGACTTTCTGAACGTGAAAACCCTAGATTTATGGTTGTTAATTTGAGTATGAACGTGTTACATTCACTACTATCAAACAAACTAGTCCCATCATAAAAAAGATTCTATATTGGAAGAAAATATTAATCACTCACGTTAGCTCTATCCGTACCTTGATATTCTAAATATTATTAGGCAAGCCTATAAAAAATGTAAATGGAAAGCTACTTGACGGCTAATACTAGTTAGTGGTTTAAATATTTATACCAAACATTTAAAACATAACAAAAATAAATATAAGAAACTGGACCTTTACTTGAACTAATATAACTGGGAATTTTGGTAGCCATATAACTTAAATAATAACTTATTTTATCCTACTCATTTTATCCTTTTATTTCTACCCTGAACTTTTTCCAATTGATGTTAAAAATCGTTGTTAAAACGTTTTTTTTTATTATTGAAAGAGATTATTATTTACGTTTTACAAATTTTGTTGAGAAGCAAAAGCTTGGAGTTATGAAAGTGAAAGTCATTTCTGGAGCTTTTCGAGTGGTAACCAAAAGTTTCATTTAGGATTTTGAATTCGTTGGATTACCAATGGATTTACTAAGCGAGATCCAAAATTTTGTACTGATTACAATGTTGTTGTCATCCAATAAATTGATTTGCCAGCGAACGACAGTCTAATTTTTGGACGTAAATTAAGAAAGGAATACTTGAGATGCTGTGGAGACTTTGGAGGATAGAAAGAAAATAACACATTTTGGGACTGCTGCACGAGAGGGATTTGTTAGGCAGGACTTTCAGCTTCAAATTCATTATTTTTTTTCAATTTCTTTTCCAATTTTTTTTAAGTAGAATCTCCCTTTTTTATTGAGATTGGACGTAATGGATCTATTGTGAGATTTTATATTTTATGTAAGAGATACACAAATTCTTAATTAAAAGAATTAATAAGTAAATAAATAATAATAAGTAACAAACATTAGTTGAATTAATAACGATTAGTTTCTTAACATTACTACAAAGACATGTTCTTCGAAGAATTAATAATCGTTTCGAACGTTGATCAGGTTATCATTGAAAACTAAAATTTTTGACAATGGGTGAAACTATCATTATATCAAGCACATACAATGACAATTTTGTACATAATTATTGTCGTAAGTGAACCTACAATGATGGTTGTTAATAAAAATCATCGTTGTAGATTCAAATACGATGATAGTTGTAGTCAAAACCTTCATCGTATCCCAATTTGCTTAAATAAATTTTGTTTCTTATTGTTTGCCCCAATTAAGCAACCTATGTATATGACATTTATTGCATGGTTTTGTTAGTGAAGATAGTCAGTGATTAAGATTTGTTAGTTTTTTGCCATCACCTTTTGGGACCTTGATTTAACCGAACCTTTTGTATTATCAGTTTTTCCCAATATATTCTGTAATGAAACATATCAACATAAGATCCTTTCGCGATGTTTAATTTATATTTTTTCGATTAGTTATATTTTTGGTTCGGTTCGGATTCATTGTATTGAAAGCTTCCATTGTCATTAAGTCGCGTATAGGCTTTCGATTTTTGGTTGGAAATTATGAATTCTACCACGGTCATAACTGTGGTTGTCGGTAAGGATTCATGTGAGTGAAAGCTTCCTTGAATGAGACATGTTTTGATTGAATTATGCAAGATAAATTTGATATGTATGTTCAAAGAAATTGCCAGTTCAAGATTACATTTAAACTTTTGACCTGAGATAGGGAGTGCCGAGATAACACGATACATGTTTTAGCTAAAGTACATTTTCAAATGGCCAGCATTCCACGTTTGGAGTATCGTCTTTTCGTCCAACGGTCCAAGCAGTAAGCTCCATTACTCAGACTATCCAAAAGTTAGGGCAAACTTACAGTCTCGTGGGTCTTTTTGTGTATCTCTCCTCATCCTTCATACCAAATCACCTTTAATGAATGACCTCTGCTTCAGTTTGGTGTTTTATCTTCTCGACATCCTCCTTTTGCATGCATTTTTTCTCAACTTGGCTTTGTCCCGTAATTCTAGCATAAGATCAAGCTCAGTCTTTAAGCATTCATTGTTCAGATCGAAGTCAATTAGATGTCTTCGAATTGTCTGCTCTTCGACTTTGACAGGTAACATAGTGTTTGTCCTATATGTCAAATTATAAGGAGACTCTCTTGTGATCGAGTAGAAAGTGCAACGATATGTCCACAAAACTTCTAATAGCTCCTTGGTCCATCTTCCTTTAGAAGAGCCCAACCTCGTTTTTAATTCCATGAGGATGACCTTATTAGCAGATTCAACTTGCCTATTGCTCTGGGGTTGCTCTACCAAATTAGTGGAATGCTTGATACTAATGTTGCTTATGAACTCTTCCAATTTGTGATCTATGAATTGCTTTCCGTTGTTATGGGTTCTGCAACTTGAATATGAAGTCAACTAAGCATTGGGACTTGATAGGTTTCCTTATTTCGTACATCAATCCAAATTTGGATAGCTCAACCGACCACCCTTTTTACGTTTTGGATAACTCGGGTTTTTGCAAAACCTTGTGTATGGGACAATTGGTATTAATAGTGATGTCATGGCTTGGGAAATACGACCTAAACCTTCGAGCTACGTGGACTAAGGCGAGGAGACTTTCTTCATTTTTTGGTATCTCAGTTCGGCACCATGAAGAACTCGATCAATATAATACGTTGGCTTTTGCTTGGCTGTCACCAAGGCCGCGCTCACCGCCTTCTATGACACCAAGAGGTAGACTAGTAGAGGACACTTGGGGGGATAGTTTGGTCAATATTGGAGGCACATTAGTGACATTTTAATGTTGGTGAAGGCATACTTACACTCCCTATCCTAGGAAAAATTCTCTGCCTTTTTTTCACGAATTTGAGGATGGGCTTGATTTTGTCGTTCGGTTTTGGAAGAAATCTAGATATGGAAGTTAATCGACTTACCAAGTGTTGAACTTCCTTAAGGTTTCTTGAACTTCTCATTGTCAACAATGCTTGACTTTTGTCCAGGTTTGCTTCTATACCCCTATGTGTTAGTATGAAACTTAGAAATTTTCCTCCTTCCACCTCGAAGAAGGACTTATCAGGGTTCAACCTTGTGTTGTACTTCTATATTTGGGCGAATACCTCAGCTAAGTCAGTGACATACTACTCGATTATGTCTGGCTTAACTATGATATAATCTACATACACTTTCATGTTTCGGCTAATTTGGTTCTTGAAAATGCGATCAATGAGCCTTTACTATGTTGTCCCAACATTTTTTAATCCAAACGACATCACTTTGTAGCAGTAGTTTGTCGTTTCAGTTAAGAAAGTTGTTGTAGGAACAACTGGCTCCAGAATGGGGGGTTGAATGGAGCCTGAACTCAATTCCGTATAAATATAAATCACCAAGCAAGATTGTCCAAGGCAAGAATATATAAGCACAAATGAAGCAGTTTTATAATGGTTCACCCTAATCTCTTGGGTTATGTCCAGTTCTCCCTTGAACAAACCGTTCAAGAGGTTCCACTATATCATAAATAGTTACAACGATTACATAAATCCCTGCAGGTTATAACGAGTACACAAACCTCTCCAGGTTGTACCAGTCCCAATCTCTCCCTAAGATCAAGACCACTCAAGATTGAAATAAACACTCTCAAAAGAGATAACAATAGAAGCTCACAAGGGTTTACTTCACAATGGTGAAGAATTACACAATGGTTTCACACAACCAAAAAATCTAAATGCTCTCAATAGCAGATTGACAATATACACTCAGAAGATACTATAATTCTTCAATGTATTGTATGATGTATTTCTCTTTTTGCTTCTTTTTTTTTGTTCAACTTGAAATTGCTCCTCTATATGTAGCTTTTTGGAAACTAGCCGTTGAGATGCTTGAACATAACAATCTTTACTTTTTGATGTATTGAGCTCAAACTGGAAATATTTCTTTAATTTTTATACTGCATTAAACTTGATTAATTCTATATTGGAAATAATTTAAAATAACATAGAGAAACAAATTTGAACGTTAAAGCACAATATGATATAAAATCAATTAATCATATTTAAATACTCCATAATAATTTGAATAATTTCCATTATGAGTAAATTTGAAACATTAAAGCACAACATAATATAAAATATGATTTTGATATTTATGTGAAAGACACTTTAATTTGTTTTTCATATTTAAACACAATTTTAAAATGTTTTCATCTTCTTTTAATTTTAAACAAAATTAATATAATAAAATCGTAGTAAATAAATACTTATCTGGGTCTGCAGTTCATCTATACATACTCATCATGCTTAGAGATCTGTGAATATTACTGTAACAGACATGTAAGATCATGAAATACAAACACATACTTGGAGTATTGTTATCATCAAAACTTTATTAGATGATTAGACCATCAAAAGAGACTTTGGATTGTCTAATGATTCAACAATCTCCCCCTTTTTGATGATGACAAAACTACAAGCCTTGAGAACAAATAATTTCAATAATAGCAAGAGATTAAACAACAGAAGATTTTATTTGATGAAAAAAATGCAAATGCACAATTGCATAAAAATATACTTGTAAAACAAATCCAAGAGTATTCAATTTATTTGCAAAAACATATTTAATCATTTCTCTTAATTATTTGCCATATTTTCTCTTTCTCACCCTTTTTGTCATCACAAAAAGGGTCTAATTTAAGAAATCATCATTGTTGTAGGGAGGTGCTGATAAAGATTCTAAGTGATTATGTTTGGGATAAAAAATGTTGAAAATAGGGATGACTTCAAACTCTAAGTCAATAACCTTGATCTTTAACACATAAATCCTATGATTCTTGTACACACTTCATCAATTAGATATTGTTAAATAATTAACAGGTGAGGGAACAAAATTCTTTTAGATTTTGGAGAGTCTATCTCATGTGAATTTTTGGTTTGAATAACACAATAACTTAGGTGAGAAAAACAAACCAATTCAAGCTTTCTAGGTGTGTAAATCTAGTAAAGGGAAATTGCAACCCAGACTCTTAAAATTAGAAAATGCATAGCATGAATTAATTAAGAAAAGAAAACAAATTTTCACTAGACTGTGAAAAATATTTTTTTATATATAAAAAAATATTGTAAATCAATATATCCTATTTATCAATAAAAAAATATGATTTTATAGATGCATTAAAAAATGATTTAAATAAATCATGCATTAAAAGTAACAAATATAGATGCAGATAAAAATTTAAATGAAAATATTTTATGCAATGAGTTTAAGTTAATTGATATTTTCCATCATTCAATTAAGATCATATCCAAAAGTTCTCTTAAATATTTAAAACGTTCTTAAACAAGGGGTTTTATAAAAATATTTGCTAATTGTTCATTAATTGAGACAAATTACAAATCAATGGTACCCTTTTGAACATGATCTCTTATAAAATGATGTTTAATTTCAATATGCTAAAAAAACTTGTTTTATAAATAAAATAAAACAAATTTGAAGAAACCAAGATGTTGTAAATCAAATTTAAAACTATGCAAAAAATATGACACCTTGCTTAGACAGTCACATATCATCAAATACATGTAAACTTTATTAGACCGTCTAATGTGTAAAATATATAGAGTAACAAATGCAAGCAAAAAGAAATACTTATCTTGTAAACGGGACAAACCTTCTAATCTTAGAAGAACCTTTATTATTAAAATGTGAATGTCTCATCCTTATTTGACCAATTCCAACAAATCTCGTTCATCTTTTTCTCTTGTCTCTTGACTCTCAATTCTGGGAATGTATACATTCTTACCTTTATGAATAGTGAGCATCCATTTTCTCAATTCCAAAATTTGAGTCTTCTTGTTTGGATTTAATATATCTGCAAGAGGAATAATTTTCTCTTTTGGTACCCACAGTGTTTTGGGTCTTTTCATGTTTGTTTTCCTCAAAGATTTATCCTTGAAGGTTCCTGCAAAAATAGGATGTACAATGGAAGATCTAGATGATGTATTATTTTGATCACAGCCTATTCCTTTCTTATCATGAGACTTCCTAGAACTTTTTATCAACATGTTTAGAGATTTATCATTTGTATTTGAATGCATTAAAACTTTTCTCAGAGCGATATTTTCAGTTGTAATATCATCAATGTTTGTCTCATTTGATTCAATAGGCCTTTTTCCTAATTTTTCTCTAATTAACACAAGTTCTTTTTCCAAGTTTTTGAGATTTGTGTTTTGAACTTCAAAGTCCCTTCTAAGGTTCCTATTTTCATTACACAAACTTTCTTTTTCTAGCAGAAGCTCTATGCTTTTGAGAGAAATATCATTTAGACTAGTTTTCTCTTGTTGCATTAATTCAATTTCTTTGCAAGCATTTTTATATTTTCTTTTCATGGTTTAATATGTAGATGAAATCATATCATTATTAGATATTGCTTCTTGATAAGTTAAATGTAAACTATCAATATTAGTAAAATCTACCTCATTATCTGAGTCCTCTGACATGGAGTTATCTGTCACATCAGTCATGAGACCTATGTTTGTCTCCTCTTCAAAATCAGAATTGGATGAGTCCAAATCCTCCTAAGTTAACATAAGACTCTTCTTCTTTTTGGAGAATTTTTTCTTCTTTTCTTTCTCCTCTTTTTCTTCAACCTGATCCCCATTCTAATTTAAAGTATCCTGGCTTCATGTAGCCATAACAGATTATCCTTTCATCTTGCTCCTTGCCATTTTTAGTCCTAAACCTTCTTTCCTTTCTCTTGCTCTCTTTCTTTCTCAACATCCTTTTGATTTTATTGGTGGGGATGGAGATCTCATCATCAGACTCTGTATCATCTAATGTATTGTCTATATCTTCAGAAGTTTTGGATGGTACCTTTTTCTTACCTTTGTGTGAAAATTTAAACGTGATTGGAAGCATTATTTTCATCATAATGTATGACCTGCTCATATACAGTAAAAATACCTACCAATTCCTCCAAGGGCATGGCCTCAAGATCTTTAGAAGTTCTGAGAGTAGTTTCTTGGGCTCTCCACTTAGCAGGTAAAATTCTGAGAGTATTATTATTGATTTCATATTGACTAACAGTTAACCCCAAAGATCTTAGACTATTTAGGATAACTTGCAAATGAGAAACCATAAATTATATAGATTCATGATCTTTTATAGCAAACATTTCATATTGACATTTAAGCACAATCAATTTATTTCTTTTTACCTCTTTTGAACCTTCATATGTGAGAGCAAGTGTATACCACATCTCCTTAGCACTGACCATGGCATGCACCTTTGACATTTCTTCCTCGGATAAAGCACACATTATAATGTGCCTAGCTTTAGCGTTATTTTGATAGATGCGCTTTTCCTCTATCGTCACATATTCAAAAGGAAGCAAATCTCCTTATTTATCAATCAATGTAGGTATGCCATTTTTTATAATATTAATCAACTCCATACCATTATATTGGATGAAGCCAATCATCCTCATCTTTCAAAGCTCACAATCCCTTGAACAAGGGTGGTCGACCCATATGTAGTTCGTCTCCGTCCATTGAGTTCTTGTAGGATCGTGCCTCAACTTCTGTGAAGAACTAACCTCTGAGGTTAGCTCTGATACCAACTATAGGAACAGCTGGCTCCAGAAGGGGGGCTTGAATAGAGTCTGAACTCAATTCTGTATAAATAGAAATCACCAAGCAAGATTGTCCAAGGCAAGAATATATAAGCACAAATGAAGCAGATTTATACTGGTTCACCCTAATCTCTTGGGTTATGTCTAGTTCTCCCTTGAACAAATCGTTCAAGAGGTTCCATTATGTCATAAATGGTTACAACGAGTACACAAACCTCTCCACATTATAACGAGTACACAAACCTCTCCACATTATAACGAGTACACAAATCTCTCCAGGTTATCACGAGTACACAAACCTCTCCAGGTTATACCAGTCCCAATCTCCCTCTAAGATTAAGACCACTCAAGATTGAAATAAACACTCTCAAAAGAGAGAACAATGAAAGCTCACAAGGCTTTACTTCGTAATGGTGAAGAATTACACAATGGTTTCGCACAACTCAAAAATCTAAATGCTCTCAATAGCATATTGACAATAGACACTTAGAAGATACTATAATTCTTCAATGTATTGTATGATGTATTTCTCTTTTTGCTTCTTCTTTTTTGTTCAACTTGAAATTGCTCTTCTATATGTAGCTTTTTAGAAACTAGCCGTTGGGATGCTTGAACAGAGCAATCTTGACTTTCTGATATATGGAGCTCAAACTGGAAATATTTCACTAATTTTTATACTACATTAAACTTGATTAATTCTGTATAAAAAATAATTTAAAATAACATAGTGAAATTATATTTGAGATACTCATCAATAATTTGAATAATTTCCATTATTAACAAATTTGAACGTTAAAACGCAATATGATATAAAATCATTCTTAATGCGTACTTCGGGTAAACCAAATTGCTATTCATGAAGGAGACAAGGTGAAGGGAATTGGTGAATCATTAGACGGTCCAAAGTCCCTTTTGATGGTCTAATCATCTAATAAAGCTTTGATGATAATAATACTCTAAGTATGTGTTTGTATTTGATGATCTTACATGCCTGTTACAGTAATATTCACAGACCTCTAAGCATGATGAGTATGTATAGATGAATTACAGACCCAGATAAGTGTTTATTTATTATGATTTTTTTATATTAATTTTGTTTAAAATTAAAAGAAGACGGAAACATTTTAAGATTATTTTTAGGTATGAAAAACAAATTAAAGTGCCTTTCACATAAATATCAAAATCATATTTTATATCATGTTGTGCTTTAATGTAAACATTTTTTCATAACAGAAAAGGGATATAACACTGGGGCCAATGTCCGACATGTCAGCAATTGTCCTAGTGAAGAGGTCTTTGTCATCTATCAACACCTTGTTTAGCATTTTCACTTCTTCTGCCTTCATATTTGTCCTGATGCTTATGTTCTAGGCTCCAATGTTGTAAGTAGCAATCTCCTCATTTGGCTTCATTTTGGCTTCGTCATTGGGTTACTAGTCCAAGTTAGTCATGACCACCATCTTCCCTAATTCGTGCTTCCAAGTAGGTTTTGAGATCCTGGAATCCAGGCAAAGGTTGACAACGTTGATATGGTTTGTAGGAGATGTTTAGGATCTAAATTAACTTGTTAGGAGATGGAGAACAAAACCCACCAATTGGAAGATCAAAGTTGACACAACAATGGAGGTAAAAAAAAAAAGACATATGCATTCGACTATATGAAAGTAAATTCAAGAAACAACAAAACAAAGTAAAAAAAAACTAAAAATGGATTAAGGAAAAGAAGTGATACAAAACACACCACTTATGGGGGGAGAATTTCCAAGGATAAGTGCTTGAATAACCAACACTTGGGAAAGTTTCTGAAGATAAGAACTCAAAACAAGAAACAAAGGAGACAACTCAACTTCTAAAAAAAAAAAAAAACACCTTTTAAAGGCTATTACATTCACTCAACTCTATATGATGTGTACAAAGGGGTGGACTACTTTTATAATTTTTATGGGACGTCCAAAGAGTCAAAAATTAGCAAAAGATTATCAAGATGTAACTGGGATTAAGCTAAATTATTCTCCACAAAATTAGGGAGGGTATGCACTAGGTGATTAAGTAGATGTATGGATGTAATGATGACTTTTGATGTCTTGGCAATCCTTGCACTTGCTTATGATTGGTGCAACACTTAGGGAGTTCCAAAGATCAAAGAGCTTCCTTCAAGTTGCTTCCCTTCAATTCTTTCCTTCTATCAATTTCCTTCTAATTTTAAGAGCTCTACTTGCTTAATTCTTTTTTTTATTCTTCCAAAGCTCTAAGACTTCTCTTTTTTATTTCTTCATGTTCCGTCTTTGTTTGTCATGCTTCATTTATTTATTCTAAATGTTTTCTCTTCTCTTTATTTAACAAGTTCTTCTTCCTTTTGAAGCCTCATCGTGGCATGTATCAGGCACCTGACAACTTTCTAGTCGACATGAATGATCACGACATCCCACTCTCATATGAGAATTTCATCACCGGATGCGAGGTAGATACTATAGCTCCCAACTAGTTAAGTGATGATCCTCTGAGAAGGACATTGCATAATGTGTGAATAATGACAATGATATACCTAACCTTAATTGTTCGGTATCGTCTATTTCCTCCTCCAAACTTGTGTACAGATCAATGTATCCTGAGGTGTCTACCCTCTCACCCCAGAAGTAGACAATCTGCTCATCATATGACTTAATGGAATCTTTGAATATCTCCAACTTCTTAAATGTCTTTTAATACAAAATATCCATTGATATGCCTTGATTGACCAATGTCTTAATTATCTTAAAATTGGCGATCTCCACCATAATGACCATCAGATCATTAGGGTCTGGGTCAAAGGCCTAGAAGTCTTCATCAGTGAAGGTTATGGTCAACGTACTCCTGATTCTTATGATGATGTTGTGTAACATTCCAAAGATTGTAGTATACCCAGATATAATAATTTATAATATAGAATTTTTTAGATATAAAAGTACCATATTAGCTACTCTTTGTCAATATACATAAATTGTTAAGCACTGATCTAGCATATGTCTTTTGCAATGATATATCATTCTTTCTATAATAGTTTTAGCAAGTGCTGGAATTTTAAGAATCATTGGAGAGTAGCTATGGCAACATAAGTCTTGAGTTAAGAAATTCTTTGTTTTCACTTTTCATCTATCGTCTAGCACCAAAGACCAGATCATCTATCCTCTGGTCTGTTATATGTTAGATTTGTCTGGTCTGTTATGTTAAATTTTGTCTACTTGTTTGAAATGGTCTACCATATTGTAGATTATCTATCAAGACCTTTTTATTATGTTTTTAATCGTCTAACCCATGAGGAATGGCTTGAGATGTGTATCATAATAATATCATCTAGTACATTTTATTCTTTGTAAACATCTAGCGAGTATATCATCAAGATATCATATAACACATCTTTATATGCTTTGTTTGATAAAACCTTCTAATATCACCATGTACTTTAGGATCATCTAGCATAACTTTTTAGAGTAATCTTTTACTAGTGGATCATCTATAATATTGATATTAATAAATTTGTTATTTAGGTACAAAACTTTAGGCCATTTGGTATGTTCTTTGTAACATCCAGGTAAATCTACCTTTGTTTTGTGTTGATTCATTTCATTAAGATAACTTCCAAAACAAAAAGATTCACAAAGTTATATCAAATCATAACCAAACTTCTGAAGAAAAAGATGCATGAATGAATTAAATACTTCAATATGATATATCATATTTGCAGTTCTATTAATAACGTATACAAAAGTTTTTCAAAGTAATTTATGTATTAAAGAAACTTAAAAGAATTAGAGAAGATTGAATTTCAAATTTGTGATGATTATGCTTCTGTAGAATTTATTGAATGATGCAAGAAAAAACTTCTTAAGAAAATATGAATGAAGGAAGAAGTGGTAAGTAACATATGATATGAGTAAAAAGGGTATAAATAGATGTAAGAGAAAATAAATATCTATGAGCTTTTAATGTTCAGATAAATTGGATAACAACTCATCATTTACATTTGACACGTCAGAATATTATTACAATACTTATATCATTATGGAGATTAGAGAAATTAAAACTAAACTTTAAAAACCATAACTAAACAATTGAATTGAAACAATGAGTGATTAAAAAGTTTCCTATAAATAAAGAACATGAGTTACACAATCTGCACTAGAAAAAATAGTAGAACAAATAGTGACAAGTTTTGAGAGAGACCATGAAAAGAAGAAAGAAAGAAGAAATTTGTATCAATCTTAAAAGGTAAGGAAAAGAAGACACACACATAGCTATCTAATTTCAATTTTTCATTAAGATACCCTATGTTTCACGTCTCTTTAAAATTACTCCACAGATTCTACTGATCTTTATGACAAATGATATTGATTTCCTTATATCATAACACTATAATTGTTTAATTGATCTTACACTGGGTTTTTTTTTTTTTATAATAAGTGGTGTTGATCTTATTTTATTAAAATGGCAATGTCATTTATTGATTTTTATGCTGGTTTTCGGCTTAATTCTTGTGATTTTGTTGCACTCTCTTGAATTGATAATAATTCCACTGTACGAATCAGTTACATGATCATGATGTACATAATTGGAATACTTGTAAGTGGAGGATTTAATCCTTGATGATTTGAATGGGTAGAAGTTATTTTTGACTAAGGGGTGATGTTGATATTAATCATTTATCTTGACTATTCACTGTATAAGTTATTCCTGATATTATTTTTATTGTTGTTTCTTAATGATTCAACTATTGTTTTAGATGTAGTATTTTCTTCAAAAACTTCTCCTTAAAACTAGAGAAATCATATTCTTATACTATTTTATTTGACATTATACACACATTCTAAAATTTTTAAATGATACTTCAAATCATCTAATGTACTTATTTCATCTTATCTTTATGCTTTGATGCAATATTATCTTAATATATGTATGTCTCACTTTTCCCATTTATTTTCCTTGACACACATGACGGGCGTCCCTAACTTCGTAAATTCCTTCACTATTGATATTTCTGCTTACTTTCGGGGAATGAATGGAATACTAACATGGTAGAGAATTCAATTGCTTTTGAGGACTTGCCAATTCTACATTAATCTTCTGCTAGGGTTTAGAGGTCCCTTTGGTTTTGTATAGACTAGGGGTGGTGATTTTCTTTCTGCCACTAGTAACATATAACAATCATTCAATTAATTTATTTCTAATATGATGTAAAATATTATTATAGAAGCATATTGTATAATTAGCGTAAGGAAGAATTTTGTGTAATATGAAGAATATATGTAAAAATATGATCAAAAATCAGTTATGTAAATATGTATGAACTAATGGAGGGATAATAGCTTTATTATTCAAGCTAATGCAAGACTAAAATGAATAATTGTTTTCATAATTCTTTCAAATAGTAAACGATTTCGTGCTAAGTAGTAGACCATTATACGAATACATATGATTTTTGTTGATTATTTGAATTGAATTTTTGTTTCATTATTTCATGATATCATATTCTCTAATACCAATTCCTAATACATTTCAATGAATAAATTTTCATATTACATATTCCAAGTGAAAATCATCTTATAAGAGTCTATACTTTCATTCATGCTGCTTTCGCTTTCGCAATCTTCTGAGAATTTATCTAGTTCAATTGTTCAATACAATTTTGTTAAAAATTAGACAAAATCATTACTATTCTAACTAACAATCATTAGACAAAAATATACTTTTTGAAATATATTATTAGACGAAATTGCTTATTACCTAGACCAAAGTTGGTAGTAAATGCTAGAACATATTTAAAACATTTTTAATATTTTGTAATTTTTAAAGTGAAAGTATTATTCTATTGAAATGTTTGAAGGATATTTTCTAATGTATCCAAAATTGGTCCTAATAGTCTAGTATGCGAAATCCAAATCAGAATTTTATTTCTCTTTTGATATTATGCAGTTTTTACCCCTTCCTGCACTAAGAAATATTTTGAAAAAAATGAAACAAAAATCTAGTGATATTAAAATACACACACTCATATATACATATATATATATATATATATATATATATATATATATATATGTGTGTGTGTGTATATGTGTGTATATATATATATATATATATATATATATATGTATGTATGTATGTATTTATCGGAAAGATGCATCACATATTGACTGATTGAATGGCATGAAGATGACTTTTCCTGAATGAATACGACGTGCCTCCTCTAGCAAATCCTCCCACAATGGTATTGATCACACTCTTCAATGGTTCTTTTCTCTTTTGGTCGTTTTGACCTTTCTCTGTAATCAATCCTCCGATGTGTTTCCCTGGCTTATGTTCCTTTTTCACAAAATGACAAAGATGTCTTGTCTATAACAACTCCTCTATCTAGTCTCTAAGGCATGTCATTCTTCAATGGTATGCCTATAATTCTGGTATATTGGCAACGTTTGCTCTGGTCAACGTTTGGCAGTGTGTGTGTTTTCCAAGGTGCAGAGATGAGATTCGTGCCTAGTGCTTCTTCTAAGACTCGAGCTTAGTGCTTCTTCTAAGACTCGAGCCTAGTTTACATTTAGTGGTGTGTACTTGCTGAATCGTGGAGGTCGCGACATATCTCGAAGCTTCTTTAAAGCGACCAGTGGTGGTTTGCTGCGGCCTTATGAGGAGTTTTGTTTGGGTTCCTTGGTTTGTTTTGGAATTCTCTAAACTCTTCTAATTGCACAAAATTTGTCACTCATTGTCTTAACTCGTTCACATTTATGACTAGTTTCTTGCAAATACTATCAGCAAAATACCCTAACCTCAAGGTCGTGACCATGTGAGGCATAGGGAGCTTGGGGTTGAGGTTACAAATATTTAATGTCAAACCATTTCATAAAGGTTCTCAATGATTCCCCTTTCTCTTGCTAGATGTTGACCAAGGCAATTGAAGTCAGGTGATGCGATCTGCTTGTGGCGAATTGCATTCCAAACTTCATGACAAGTGTGTCAAAGTAGTCTATGGAATATAGAAGGAGGTGGGTGAACCAACTGAGAGCGGCACCTTTCCACAAAGTAAGGAATACTAAATAAAGGAAAATGTCATCTGATGTGTATAACTTGACTTGAGTGACATAAACGTCCATGTGCTAGTCTCGATCAGTCATAGTGTCGTACCTGTTCAATGTCAAGCTTTTCCAATTGCTTGGGAGAGAAATGTCCATTACCCCCTCTATGAAGGGATGTCTATGTGAACTAGTTCCAAGGGTACTTGTTGACAACTGTTATTTTCCTAGTTTCTTCTGAGAGCTTTCGACCTCAATCACCTTCAGCGAGTTTTCGTTCAACCCTGTAGGGTCTCTTCGCAATTTCTTTATATTCACATGCACGGTCTTGGTGTCTTCTAGCTTTTGTCTTATTCGAGAATTCTCAACTTGTAGGGCCTCCATTTCCTCGACGTTCTTCTTCTTCAGGGTCTCTAGTTCCTTCAAAGTTTCGCTACCATCTCTAATTGGTTTGCATATGTCATGTGTTGTTCTTTGGGGATTCACTTGTCGTTGTTTATCATGTTCCTCATGCCAACCATGTGGGTTTTAAACCTCATAGTGGCTGCCAAAATGTTCTTGGATCGAATAACACCTAAATTTCTTCTACTTTTCAATTGTTTGTCTTCCCACGCTTCACTTCTCTACTTGTTTTCCGCTCTGTTTATCACTTCCGGTCTTTATGATGTACACAATGTTCTTGAATTGGGTACGAATACCTACAAATACACTCCAACGTTTAAGTTAGTTATCGACACAAATATTATCATAATGTTATGAGTCAAAATGTCATTACCTATAACAACACGAGTGGTCTTGTATTTATAATCACTTGTGCAAATATTTAAATAGACCAAATAAGTTTTATTAGGTCCACGTTCGGTTTATATGGTGATTATTATCCGTTGATAATGAGTCCAAGTTGTGTGCCAAGCGTAAGAGAGTCAAGCTGCCGATGTGCATTCAACAATTCAGTATCTCAGTTGGATCAATATTTTGCTTTTTAACATGAAAACTGATACTTTGACACTCTATATAGTAAAATATAATCATTTAACACTTAAATAAATTATTATTATATTATTATATAATATTTTATTAAAAAAAGTAAATGTCAAATGGAAGTAATTTATGAACATTGATCTCAAAATATAATTTTTTTTAACGCATGAGTTGTTGTATTTGCCACGAGATAATAAACAAAACATGTTTTTTTTTTCTTTTTTACATGTCTAAAATCTTTTTTTTTTCTTTTATTTGGAGTAGTTGCTATAGTTAAGTGGGTTCAAGTACGGTATTACATTGTAATGCTTTGGAAAACTTGAGTAGGTATAACTTTGGGTAAAAAAAACTTCATTTCTTTTATATGTCTAATTTGGAATATTTGAAATGAGAGAAATATCTGTGCTTTTCAAGAAAGGAACAACGTGGAGATAGGATACATATTAAGGATCCACGATTAGAACAAAATTTGTTGGAGTTTTCTTTTCCTTGCTGATGTAATGTTGCGATCATTTTTTCTATTTTTTGGTGAAACTCTTGGTTAAATCTTGTTTATATAATTTTTATGTAAATAGGGTGTAAGTGTCTACCCGAAGGGGACTGTTACATCTATGTGTTTACGGATTGATATTTCTTATACCAAGTACATATAAAGTTTAATGTTTACTGAAAAAAGTTATGTGCTTCCATCCGTCATATTTTATTGGATTATATATTGTACTATTTATTTATAAATGGCGATATTAATTTCATATACCCACACTAATTAATATATACAAATCGAATTTATTGATTATGCATATTGTAAGGTTGATTAAAACTTGTTGTTAGTATAATATTATTTTACCTGTAGCAAATATTAATAAATTTATTGTAATTTATGATTAGATTATAGCTAAAATCACTTTATAATCAGTGTACAGAATTTTTATAAATTATTCTTTTATTGTGTGTCTGTGTCTATAGTGTGTGTATATATATATATATATATATATATATATATATATATATAT
>Ga0099825_1004984_pt1 | contig 17246 bp, 8 predicted proteins | sample SiratroredBW_FD_76838 | JGI IMG/M metagenome (GOLD analysis project Ga0099825, IMG submission 76838) | Root nodule microbial communities of legume samples collected from California, USA - Siratro red BW | ecosystem: Host-associated > Plants > Roots > Nodule | place: USA: California | collected...
AATAATAATTTTTATATTATATATATATATATATATATATATATATATATATATATGTATTACAATTATTTTTATATTAGTCCAAATTTAAATTAACTTATTTAAATCATATGAAAAGAAATACCATTTACTTTTTTATATCAAGCTTTAAAAGGGAGAAGAATTTCACTTCGTAAAAAAAATGGTATAACTACCTTTTCTAAAAGTAGAACATTAATGATTTTAGAAATAATAACTAGTATAGTATATATAACATAATATATTAATAGCAAATAATAGTAAAAGAATGTAGAATTGGAATTTTTAGTTTTATAGCAAATAATAGTAAAATAATGTAGAATTGGAAGTTTCATCATCTAAAACGGTATATCTTTTTTTCAAAATAGAAAAAAAAAAAATTATACATCATCCTATCACCTTACATATCCATCTATTATATCAACATTTCTCCACCTCTAGCTATATAGGTCAAGATATTTCCGAACCTCTCGCACAACTTTCAATTTCGCTACACAAATGCAACTTCAAACAAAATCTAAAACATTTTCAATTTTTCCTCCCTTGTGTTACATTATCTCAAACCAACAAAATCTAACATTCTTCGTTATTGTTCGCTTACTCTCATTATTGAATGACAAATGCACATGGTGGCTCCATGTTAGTGGAGCTCAATACACATAACACCTTACATAAACCTAAATTTGAAACCTTATCACATTCCGAAACCACCTCGTTTAACATTTCGAATAACGAGGACGATGACTTCAACCTTAATCGCAATAGTAATTACGCCGACAGCAGCACCACAAGCAGCAATAATGCCTCTCCTTGCACCATGTCCCCATGGAACTACCAACCCAATACTTCTTCTCCTCTCAACAAGTCCCCTTGGTTATTGCCCAACTCACCGGAAAACCTCTTCAACCACCACAACGAAGATGATCTCCCTGAAACCGAGCTTATCGGATCCCTCGTCCGTGAAACAGGTCACATATATTCTCTAGCCGTTTCCGGGGAATTTTTATACACAGGCTCCGACAGCAAGAACATAAGGGTTTGGAAACATCTCAAGGACTTCACTGGTTTCAAATCAAGCAGTGGGTTGGTCAAAACCATAGTAATCTCCGACGGCAAAATTTTCACCGGTCACCAAGACGGGAAGATTAGAGTGTGGAAAGTTTCGTCCAAGAATCCACATAACCACAAACGCATAGGGAGCTTGCCCACGTTTAAAGAATACGTGAAAAGTTCCATGAACCCTAAGAACTACGTGGAGGTTCGAAAAAACCGGAACGCGGTCAAGGTGAAACATTTCGACGCCATTTCGAGTTTAAGCATGGATAAGGAAGAAGGGTTGTTGTACTCTGGGTCGTGGGACAAGACGCTCAAGGTGTGGCGCGTGGCAGATTCAAAGTGCTTAGACTCTATTAACGCACACGATGACGCGGTGAATGCGGTGGTGGCATTGTTCGGAGGAAGCGTTTTGACCGGATCCGCTGACGGGACTGTGAAGTTATGGAAGAGGGTGAATTGTGAGAAAGGGGAAAAAGGAGAGAAGGGGAAAAAGTCAAAGCATGTGTTGGATCGGATTTTGCTAAAGCAAGAAAATGCTGTTACAGCGTTGGCGGTAAATTGCATGGCCACAATGGTTTATTGCGGTTCTTCGGATGGGTTGGTGAAATTTTGGGAGCGTGATGGTAAGAGTGAGTACTTACAAGGTGATGATGTTTTAAGGGGACACAAACTTGCTGTGCTTTGCCTCGCTGTGGCTGGAAATCTCATCTTTAGTGGGTCAGCGGATAAAAATGTGTGTGTGTGGAGGCACAATAAGAATGGATTCCACACATGCCATTCAGTTTTGGTAGGTCACAAAGGTCCTGTTAAGTGTATCGCTGTGGAAGAAGAATACTTGCAATTGGAGAAGTGTCATGAAAGGGAAAAAGAGTGGATTGTGTATACTGGGAGCTTGGACAAGTCAGTGAAGGTGTGGCGTGTGTCTGAACAAGTGGGCACATTCGAAAGTAAGACCAGTCCGAATCATGTTAGCCATGAAAATGGCCTTAACCACCACAATAGGGATATTACTATGAGCACTCTCAGTGACAACAATAAGAATCGTGATAATGCTAAAAGCAATGACAAGGGAGACCAATATTGCAGTTGGGGTGACACTGATCATGATAACAACCGCAACAATGATAACATTAACAACAATGACTATGGTTGCAAAAACAATGATAACACTAGAAGGAGTGATTATGGGAGTAACAAGCGAAATAGCAGTGATATCGCTAAAGACAACTGCTTTACAGACAACAACAATAATGCTAAAAGCATTAACAACAACAATAGAAATGTTGATGATGGCAACACAAAGACAAGTAAAAACATTGATATTAGCAGCACCAACAATGATGTAGAAATTGGTAAGGACAATGACAACAGATATAACAACACTGATGGTCTTAAAAGCAATAATAATGGCGACAACAACCATAACAATGATGGTGATCATATCAATAGTCAAAGAAATTACAACATTGATAGCACCAAGAGTAAAGACATTGGCATCAACAACAAAGTCAATGATAGTACTAAAATCATTAACAATGATTATGACAACAAATACAAATACAAAAAGAGTGTCAGAACTAAAATCACTAACAATAGAGACAACAATCACAAAATTGATGGTGCAAAAAGCAATGCCAGCAAGTGCAACAACATTGATGGAACTAGAAACATTGAGTATGGGAGTAATAGTTGCAGTGCAAAAAGCATTAATAATGACAACAATGATCATAACAGAGGCGAAGAGAGTTGCAACTACAACAATCGCAACATCAATAATGGTAAAAGCATTGATATTGGAAACAACCACAACATTGGTGCAGGTAAAATCATTGACAATGACAATAGCAATCACAATAATGATAGTCTCAAAAGCAACAATAACCGTAACAATAATGATGTCTATTCTAGTGAAAACAATACCTGCAACAATACCAACAAATATTACAAGAGTGTTAGAACTAAAACTAATGTTAATAGAGACAATAATTGCAATAATAATATATGCAAGAGTGGTGACAATGGAAACATCATTCATGTAAGTGCTTATGACAATAAGAATAGTATCCAAAATAGTGATGGTGTTAAAAGCAGTGACAATGAACTTGGCAGAAGAAATAGTAAGAACCTTGAGAGTGGTGACAACAACAACAACAATTATGATGATTATTATGTCAATAACTTTAACAACAACAATGATGCTAAAAGAGGTGGAGATGACAAGATGATAACGAAAGATTATAATTCTACCTTTGATGGAATTAATAACAACAATCATGATGATTACTATGGAAGCAACATCTACAAAACTGATGACCCCAAAAGTGAGCACGTTGAAATCAACATGAGAAATAATGATAACTCTAAGGTTAGTAGCAACAACAACCACTATAATGATGTAGGAAGGTGTGAAAATGACATCAACAAAAGCAACATCGATAATTCCAAGAGCAATGACATCAACAACTATAAATTCAACAATGTTTATGACAACAATATCTACAACAATGATGGTGCTCAAAATGGTGACAAAGGTAATCATAATTATAATTTTAAGAGTAACAATGGCATCAACAATTGTGATAGTACTTATAACAAGAACACCCATAATGGTTATGATGTTAAAGGTGGTGGAAATAACAACTCACACACAAATGATTATTCTAAAAAAGGTGGCAACAACAACAATAGTCGTGATGATTCTTATAACAAAAACATCTATCGTAGTGATGATGCTAAAAGTGATAGCTATGGCAACAACACAAACAATGATGATAAGTTTAAAAGTGATGACAACAACAATCATGATGGTTCCTACAAAAAGAACACTCGACATAATGATGGTGTTAAAATTGATGACAACCACAACAATATTTACTCTAAGAGAAATGAGAATGATAACAATAATCCTGGTGATGGTTATGGTGATGAGAATAACATCTGCAAAAATGATGCTAAAAGGGGTTATAATGACAAGGAGATAAGCAATAATAAATCTAAGAGCAGTGACAATGTCAATCACAGGTATGATAGTGCTAAAAGTAATGACAATGACAACTATGGTGGCAACAATGATAATTCTAAAAGAAGTGACAACGTCAATAATAATTATGATGTTGTGTATGGAAAGGAGAATAACTTTTGCAAAAGTGATGGTGCTAAAAGTAGTGGCAATGTTAATAGCACAAGCAATAATGATAAGTCCAAGAGTTATGACAATGGTAACAACAATTTACGTGATACTTATGGAAATAACACGTGCAACAACAATAATACCAAAGGAGATGACAATGACAACAATGCAAACAACAATAGTGATTGTGGCAATGCCAACAACAGGTATGCTTGTACTTATGCCAATAGTATTTGCAACAATAATAACGCCAAAAATAGTAGCAATAGACCTTATAATTGCAATAATGGTGATTCTAAAGATAGAAACAATGAAAAAAGCAACAACGAGAATCTTTATGGAAGTAACATTTGCAACAAGGATGCTATTAAAAATAATGGCAACAAAAGCTACCATGACAACAACAATAATCTCAAGGACAACATGAATAATAATCATGTTGGTGCATATGACAATAGCAATAACAGTGATGATTACAAGAGTAACAGCGGCAGTATAAAGGAAGGTTACAATAATAACAACAATCGCAACTATAGTAATGCTTGTGACATTGCCAATCGCAAGAATGATGATGCTTGTGGAAATGAGAATGACATCTACAACAATGATGGTGCTAAAAGAAATGTCAATGACTCCAACAACCTAAAAGATGATAGTGTTTGTGGCAACAACCCCAACAACAATAACAGTAAAAGCAATGACAATAAAGACAATCTCAACGGTCGTGTTAAAAGCAATCTCAGTAGTAATTCCAATTATAGAAACACTAATAGTTCTAAAAGCAACGAGAACAATATCAATAGCAATCCTGATGATGCTAAAAGCAATTATAATGCCAATAATAGTAAAAGGAGTGTCCATAACAATCATAGTCATGCAAGCAATATTTTCCAAAACAATAACAATGATATTGGTGACTATCAAAACAAGAACAAGAGACAATGGCAGAGTAGGAATCAATATTGTAATTAATTATGTACATATTTTATTAGTTTTTTACAAAATAAAGTTAATTAATGTTTAGGAAGATGTGTATTAAAATACATGTATATACATAAAAGTGAAATGAAATAGTAAAGGCAAGTAGATGAAAAAATAGTAAACCTTATATGGAACTATAAATTTGTATATATAGGATTGAGTGCTAAATTAGACAAAAATGTATTTAAAATTAAAAAAAAGTGAATTTAATTAAATTTCTTCAAAGAAAAGCATTTGAATTCCTTTGTTTATCTTATTAAGTAAGATATAAAAAGTTGTCCATCTATCTTAAATGAGGGAGACTAATACTAATATTGTTTATATCTATCCTTTACCTTCAATGTATCAAAATAATTATTATGATATATAAAAGATCTCTTATCTTTAATTCCTTAAAATTCTAATCTTATATTAGATGATAAGTTTATTTATATTATTCTAGGATATAGTTTTAACCATATTATTTTGCCAAGAGCAAGTAAAATCAATTAGTTTGTAAATATAAATTTTTAACCATATATACATTACCTTAATATGTACTTTTTATAATTCGTTTCTTTGTGAATTTCATTATAATTTATTTATTTTTTTCGTATATTTTATTTATACTATTTTATGTTATGTTTTCTCTTTTTGTGTTTCTTTGAGAATTTCATTATAATTTATTTATTTTTTTCGTATATTTCACTGATACTATTTTATGTTATGTTTTCTCTTTTCGTGTTTTATAGGGCTGTCTGTTATTTTTCTTTTAAATAAGGTAATTCAAATGTAAAAATAATTAGCAATTAATTATATTTCCAATTTATTTGTTTATAATTAACAAGATCTAAATTATTTATTTGTTTATAATTATAAATTTGATTTACTTTAAAAAATAACTGCTTTTTATGACGACCTATCTCACTTTAAATAGATTAAATATTTTTTCCTTTTAATTATTTTGTTAAACTGAAATAAACTCGCGAAAAGCTATTTAAATTTATTATTTTTAACGAACAAACTATAAGAAACATTCTATTATCCATCATATTTGTCTTTTTCTAATTCTTCTACCTCGCTGGCTACGCTCATTTTACATTTCTCTGATGTGTGTGAAAATATTTTTGTCCATTCTTCTGTACATTTGTTATACGATAATTATATTTGCAAAACCTAAATAATTTAACCACTTCTAACATTTAGTTCCGATTCAGAACTAATACATTTTCTTTTTACAGCATACATATTCAAATATTATATTAGATATTCTTGGAGTCAAATCATGAAGTCATATCCATCAATATATATACTATTATCAACGGAATAAAATATCTAATACAAAATAGTTCTAGGTATTAAATTCGATCAAATGTATGATATATTAAAATCTAGAAAAAAGTACTATTCACGATAATCTCATTGGATTTGATATAATTTCTATCTTAATCTAGAAAAAACCAATATCTTTTATAATTAATTTCTACATTTTTTTTTTGCTTTTAGAAAAATATCATTTCCAGAAAATAGAGTTTTCTTACGAATATTTTTGAATCAGAATTCTAACAAAAACATTCTCTTGCATGGGTGTTTTTTTTTTTTTTTGAGGGGGGGCGGTGTTGGGGTGTTGGGGTTTGGAGACTAACCTTCCTAAACAAATTTAACCAACGAAAATATGACTGCTATTTTTACTAAATAGTTTAATGTGGTAAGAAATCTAAATTGTGATAAAAGCAGCGTATTATTCCTTGATTTATAAAAAACCTTGTATAAATAATCTCAAGAATATTATTTTACCACTTAAGTAAAATTTAATCATTCTTAAAAAATCCTAATTTTTAAGGTTTCATATTTCCAAAAATCATGGTTCTCTTCTTTATACCAATTCTTATTTATAGTAAACGCTCCCTTAAGTTAATTACCTAACAGATTTATTTACCCTCTCACAAATAAAAACTCGTAATTTTTGACATATTATTCACTAGTATTCAAAAGAGTTGAATTAGACCGAATTATATATATATATATAACTGAATCAAACTATTGAAGCAGTTTATTCAAATCAAACTGAACTAAAACATAATTGAAATAAACAGAACTTAACTTTGTTTTTTCTTTTAAAAGTTGAACTAATTTAATTATTTTTAACTGCATTGTTATTACATACAAGGAAAAAGAGATAAAAAATAATTTATCACTCTTGTTTTATTTTTTTATCTCAGATTCATACTTGAATTCATTTATTAACAATAAATAACTAGTAGTTTGTAGACAAACTTAATTTAATAAGCTAATATAAAAATTTAAGAGTTAATATCAAATAAAATAAATATGTAACTGAAAGCTAAACTTTTCACGCTAGAAACATAGATGTTATTATTTTTTCAGTGCAGTTGTTATATAGTGGAGATGTATCTTAATATTGAAACAATTTTAAGTGAAACGTTTTAGATATTTAATTTTACTCATGAAAAACACTATTCAAAATTTAGTTAAAATATAACAGGTGATTTCAAGGATTCGAGAATGATTATGAGAATCATTTTTTTTAAACTCTCAATTTAGTCAGTTTACTGAAATCTTATTTTAAGAATTCAGTTTCTTTAAATTGAACTAATAAGTAGTTTAGTTTTCAACAAAAGTAGTCCAATTTTTATATTTAATTTAGTTAAATTTGATTTTTTTTACTAATAAATTGTTGTATTTGGTTGAATGAACAAATTTTGAAAATTGAACACTAGTAAATTTTTCGAAGGGAGAAGACGATTGTGATAACAATTTCTTCATTTTAGGAGAAGCAAAATCAGTAAGCAATTTTCCGGTACTCTTTCTCCTCTGACAATTACTAGTTTTCATCAGATAGTTGTATTTTAGAAAATTTATGATTTGATACCCACTTTTATCTCTCACAACTCCTTCTAATAATAAAATATTATATTTAAATAATAAAAAAATAAAATTTTAAAATAAGTTAATAATATTTATGGTTGTTAGATGATAATATATAGCTGTCAAACTATCACGGTTTCTTTATTTTATTTTCATCCAAAATAATTGAAGAAAAAAAAACATTGTGCCGTGGTTTTAGGTACATATTCTTAAAATTCTAATCAAAATGTCCTGTACATAAATCTTATTTCCGTCTAAATAACAAATGACAAAATCTACAGCTAAGTCGGGAATGAAAATGATCCAAGCTGTAGTTTCTGAAATTTGGTGTTTGCTAAACTTTTAATTCTGGCCGATTTTGATTTTATAAAAAAATTAATTAAAATTATTGTACTTAAAGGGAAGTGATTTGTCTTTAAAAAAATTTTAGCTTAAAGTTTTTAACCCGTAAAAACTACATTTGATTGCATTAACACGTGTCCTTCAAGAATAAATTGAACTTTGATTTACGATAATCGAAATATAAATGAAATTGTTATTAGAGTCACATTTACAAAAATAAATGCAAGTTTGGGGACTAATCAATAAATACAATAAGACCATGTGGTGGCAACATAAGTTCTAGCCTAATCAAGATTAGGTTATCATTTCCTCCAAGATTAATCCCATATTCTCTGACTCCAAAATGTTTTCCTCAAGCATTATTGTTCAATCTTTTCCTCAAGCCGATCAAACTTGGTCAATATTCGAAGAAATTTCTTGTTGCTGAAGATAAAAGTGATGATGTTTGGCTGTTAAAATTTTGTGCTTAGCAACTCCATTACTGTCTACAGTCTATACATCAGTGTCCTGAAACCACTTGAACTCTTCAAACATGTACATTGATGAGATGGTATCTGCAAGCACAAACAAAGATTCAATGCACTGTCGAGTTGTTTTATCCATTACAGTGTTATGCTTTGATTGGCATAAATCAACTAGCTTTTTGGTTTGGAATTAAAAACAAAATTCAGTGCATAACTCAAAAGCTGAAGATCGTTATCATGTGTCAGCTTAATGAAAAGAAGGGTGACCTGAGTGAAGGATCATGTCAATACACGGGATCCAATGAGCATACAAGATGTCCATGTCCAAGGGTTCATAATCTATCCTGGAAATTTCAACAGCCTGCATCCGAAGGAATATGTAGACATTGTCACTCAGCAGTGTCTAACTGAAATTAACTGAAGGAACACGGGATTAAACTCATAAACATTATTAACAATTACGTTGTGTGATATCAGTTGCATGAAATGTCATAAAGTGTAGTAAGTTAGTGAGAGTAGGAATGGATTATGATGTGATGATGAATATGTGGAGGAGAAAACATTATCTCACCCGCTCTAGAGAATAATTTTTAGTAGATATTTTTACTTCATTTGTCTTATTGTATGTGGGCTGCATCCCTTCCCAGTTCCCACCGCTGGAGCATATATTCATGAGGCAGCAGCAATATTGTATCCAAGTTACATGGCATCGTGTGTTTGAGTAGGTTGTCGTGTCAATAATTTCCCCAGCAACCCCTGTTGCAAACTAAACATCATTAACTTTCCCCCCAAACATGAATTACCAATATACTGTAAAACTTCGTTCACTTTGCTAATTAACTTTTGCAACACTTGATACAAGGCTTATACAGACTAGAGTGTAAAAAAATCCAATCAATCACATTTGTATTTACAAGTTTCTGGATGACTCAGTTAATTAACCAAAACAATTTGTACCACAAGAACCAACCATCACAATGCTTATGTGGTAAATCGACCCGGAGTGGCCCAGCTTTGGAACGAGCTCAACTCCGGCGACTGTTCAGACACGCGCCACACCTTCACCGACTTGTCCAAGCTCCCCGTGTACACAATCCACCGCTGATCACCTTTCTCTTGAGGATTCTCCGGTTGCGCCTGATCCTCCTCCACGGCGATACATTTAACCGGACCCATGTGACCCGTCAGAACCGAATGGCACGTGTGGAACCCACTCTCGTCGCGCTTCCACACACACACGTTCTTATCCGCAGACCCACTGAAGAGAAGGTTCCCCGCCACGGCCAGGCAGAGCACGGCTAGCTTGTGCCCCCTTAAAACGCCGCCGTGCGTGAACCCACACTTCCCGTCACTCTCCCAGAAGTTCACCATACCATCAGAGGAACCGCAATAAAGCACCGTGGCCGTATGGTTCACCGCCAGCGCTGTAACCGCGTTCTCCTGGTTCAGCAAAATCCGGTCCAACACATGCTTCGGCTTCTTCCCCTTCTCATCGTTCACCCTCCTCCAGATCTTTACCGTCCCATCCGCCGACCCCGTCAACACGCACCCTCCGGGCATCGCCACCACCGCGTTCACCGCGTCCTCGTGCGCGTTGATCGACTCCAAGCACTTGTAATCCGCCACGCGCCACACCTTGACCGTCTTGTCCCACGACCCGGAGTACAGCAACCCTTCCTCTTTGTCCAGGCTCAGACACGAAACGGCGTCGAAGTGCTTCACCTTCACCGCGTTCCGGTTCCGCCGAACCTCCACGTAATTCTTGGGGTTCATGGAACTCTTCACGTACTCCTTCAACGTGGGCAAGCTCCCGATTCGTTTATGCTTGCTTGGATTCTTGGACGAAACCTTCCACACTCTGATCTTCCCGTCTTGGTGGCCGGTGAAGATTTTTCCGCCGCAGATTATTATGGTTTTGACCAATCCACTGCTTGATTTGAAGCCGGTGTAGTCCTTGAGATGCTTCCAAACTCTTATGTTCTTGCTGTCGGAGCCTGTGTATAACAAGTCCCCGGAAACGGCCAGGGAATATATGTGACCCTCTTCGCGAACGAGGGATCCGATGAGGCTGTTTCCAGGGAGTTCGTCTTGGTGGTGGCGGAGGAGGTTTATCGCGGGCGAGGAGGGTAATAACCATGGAGACTTTTTGAGAGGAGACGAAGAATCGCGTTGGGAGTTCCATGGGGACATGGAATAGGGAGAGACATTGTTGCTGGTGTCTGTGTAGTTTGTGTGGCCGGCGTTGCTGTGGCGGTTGTATTGGAAGTTATCGTCGTCGTTGGAGGTGTAAGGCGAGGTGGCTTCGGAGTGCAATAATGCTCCAAATTTAGGTCTGTGTAAGGCGTTGTGTGTGTTTGGCTCCACCAACATGGAGCCGCCCTGTGCGTTTGTCATTGAAAAACGAGAAAAGACAATGAAGGAGAAATCTTAAATCTTAAATCTTAAAATATTGAGATGTGTTTTTTGAGGTTGTGTTTGTGCGAAGGGAAGGGATTGAAAGTTGAGCAAGAAGTTGGTTAGGCGGATATATATAGCGAGAGGTGGAGCGAGATTGGGCGATGGGTGGGTGACACGTGTGATGAAAGGGTAATGTGGAAAGCCAAAATTGGGAGATTTTTTGTGGGAGAAAATGAGCATAGTTTTATAGTTTTGTTGCGTAAGGAGTGTGATGTGGTTGTGCATATATGAATGTGGCATTGCTATGTTTGACTTTTGAATTTCTATACCGGGAAGGGAAGGGAAGGAATCGTCTAATGTTGACCTTTTTGGCTTGTCAAAAAGCCGTTTTTTAGCTGATGCCACCATGACGTTTAAGGCATCTTCCCCTTCCCACTTGCCGTGTCCCTTCTGCTGGACGGTCTCCATGGAGGATCTTCTTTCTGTTCACAACAACCATGCATTCTTTTACTCCTATAATAATAATTAATAAAACTTCTCATTCACAAATCTGCCCGTGCTTCCGGACCAAATATTTACTATCTTCAACTAACACTGCTTTCCGGATTAAATAATCAATAATCCAATTTAAGAATGAAACCCGTACATTAACAAACATGTGACTGTGTCTACGAGGTACATAGCACAATATATTAGAACGTTGAAATCAACACGTTGAGTGGGCGAATTTAAATTCCTTGTTCCCACTGTCTAAGAGTTCGAACATTCCTAGTGAAAATTCGTAATATCGCGTACACTACCCAAAACCATGCAAAATGGAAATGAAATTTCACATGACACCGGACAGAGACAAAAGTTTAGGATGTGAAGTCAAAATGTTTGTTGAACCATATATGCATGGCCTTTTAGGGTAACATTTAAATTCTAATAAAAAATGTTCACAGATGCTGTTTTACTGTGGAAGGATTAATGTCTGCGTGCGCCTTTCACAAAAATTGTATGTCTACGTCTCTGATATTGCCATCAAATTTCAAACGTTGTTCAGGACCACTAATTTTCTTAAGGGTAACATAAAAGTCTAGCTCAGATCGAACTATTTCGTGACCAAACATCTTCCTCCGTTGTCTTTCTCCTTTCCCCTTTCATAATACGAGAAAATAAATGTTACCATGTGAACTTGAATCTATGCTCAATACGCCGTTATAAATATTGGTAATGGATAATTGCTATACAAGTAAAGTAGGTCACATCTAACTCTACAACTTCTTCCATCCCAAATTATTATGCATCCTTAATTACTTTCATTTATTCTAAAATATGTTTCATTTTATAAAATTATACATTTTTTTCTTCTAATACCTATATTTTATTTTAATAAAAGTACTCCTGTCGAAGATATATTTTATCATTTTAGCTTACATATTTAATAAGTTTTTAAAAAAATATTATCTTAAAAATGAATAGCGTCTAAAAAGAATAATTACATCAGGAAATCTCTCTGCATGGACTAATTCTACATTTTCCCAACATGGTTTGGAAGTTGAAGGACAATCTAAATTTAGATCCCAATGCATAAGCGTGACGAGTACACATACGTTACGTGTGTGTCCATATAAAAATAATTTATTTTATTACATATTTTAAATATAAAAGTTATATTGAATTTAATGTTAGCATGTATTTGTTTCAAATATGTTTAATTTTATCAAAACCAAATTTCATTAGTTTTAAAATGAGTAAACGTTAAAATTCTAAGGTAAAATGTGTGAACAATTTTATAATTAATATAAATCTTATTAACTCATTTCGATATTTTTCACTCCTCCTTTAGACTTCAAGCATGATAAGAAAATTTCAAATTTTAAAAATCACTGTTTGAATAAATTATGTAATTATATGACATTAAATATTTTAAAGTTAAACTTACCCGATGATATATAGAGTTGTGACTTAATTATATATTAAATGACAATTATTCTTGCGAAAAATAAAAACTGAAAATATTATTAGATTAAGTTTGAATATAAATAGTAAAAAAAATTATGGATTTTTAAGTAATAATGTGATTATTAATCAAATTTTAAAGAGTTATATACATATATAATATATGATTTATATTTATAGTTTTTATTTATCACAATAAAAAATGTTTCACTTGACATTTTTCCGTAATTTTATATTATATATTTATCATGTGCAATTTCTATAGTTTGTGGTCTAGAACAATGAGAAATATGTAGTAGATTTAAAAAGATTGAGTATAAAGAAAAGAAAAGAAATACAGAAAGGAAAAGAAATACAGAAAAGAAAAGAAATACAGAAAAGAAAAGAAAAATAAAATAATCAAAATTTTCTTTTTTTTTTTCAAGAAAAAAAACAAGGAGATTTTTGCGACTTATTTTTCCACATGAATCAGAAAATAAATGCAAAACCTCTCTTTTTATTTTATTTTCTTAGAACGTAAATATTTTTATGACATAACTGAAAAATATATAATTATACCCTTAAAAATAATGGAGTTAAAAGTTTTGCTATTTAGATTAAATTTAACTTTTAATTAATATAAAAATATTTTCATTCAACTTATTTATTTTTACTCTCTTTCACTAATCTAAACAAATAGTTCTTTCTTTCTTTCTTATTTTAATCTATTCAAAATGAATATGTATAGATCTGTTTATGTTTTTATTTTGAAAAACAGTACACTTACCTTTTATTTCTGTCAATTCTATTTAATTTTATCTTTTCTTTTCTATTTCATTTTTAATCTAAGCAAAATAAATATACTTGTTTTGCTGTCCGTAGTGGCCTATGGAAAAGAAAATTTTGCTTCTCATCACATAATACAACATCGAACCTCACACTTCTTAGTTGCAACGGGTATGCAAATAAATATCTAGAAGGCATCGTTGAGGTTTTAACACGTAGTTAAAATATAGGGAAATTTAAAAATTGTGGGGACTTTATCTATTTATACACATATGAAGCAGATAATAATATAATAAAGGAGATTCTATAGATGTCATCTGAAATCTACCGAATCCAATCATAATTCTTCTTTGGATTTGGATATGATTATTTATATAAGGCTTTAAAATTTAAAGGGAAGACATGGCGGAGAAAGAATCGATTTTGCATAAATTTTCTTTGCACAGTGTATTGAATTCAATGTACATTGAATTATTTTATCAGTGATAGGTATAACATGCTTTTATATATATATTATAGTTTCTTCAAAATATAAGCAACCTTTTTACCTACATTTGACTTCATTGTAATTGCCTTAAAAACTGGGAGCCTTATTTCCCCTACATTGCGATCAATCATTTAAATTTTATACATTTAATCTCTCATGGTCATGCAGTTAGGTTAAGAATAACAAGTTATTGCAAATTGTATTAATTGCTTTGTGATAAAGATTAAGTTAGATAAGCCACCACGAAATTGTGATATGTTTGAGTTATTACATTATGTAAAAAAAAGTTAGTGTTTTTCAATATTTGTTTTAACTTTTTCTCTTGTAATAAATGTTGAATTTAACAATTATAAACTGTGATCAGGAGTTCGATTTTCAGAAAATAAATTATATAAATGAGAGATTATTGCAATTTACAAATTAATTTAACACAATATTTTTACTTGAAGAGACAATTTTTATTTAATATAAATGTTATATTTATGTTTTACCAATACGCGGAAGAAGAATAAGGCATCGTATCAAAATTGGATAGGAAACAAAAGCTTGCACATGTGTCAATTAAAATTCATGAGTTTGAAATGGATATTACGTACGTATGCTTGAGTTCATTGAATTGCACCATGCTCGATCTATTCAAGTTCTAAGTGGTGTGTTAAACACACGCGTGATTCATATTTCAGATACATCTCAAAGTCTTTCTCATGACTAGTAATCATGACAAAAATATGCTCATTATTTATCTACATATACGTGTCAGACCTATAAAAGAAAAACATATACGTGTCGGCTGTGAGGCCAACCACGTCAAAATCACAGACCTAAAAATGTTACCAGGAATTTGTCTTGGACACTTGGCAAAACATGCAGGCTTCATATTTAGATCAAAATTTATAGTTTCTTCCTTGCATTGCATGTTTGCTAACTAGCTCGTAGTTGCACCAACTCAACATGTGTAAGTGAACAAAATCCCTAATAGAATATAAAAAGTGTAACTCTCGAATCATAATCTTTCAACCATGTTCGAGCAAATACCACTTATTCCTGAGTATTATTATTTTTTTTCACTTTTGCCTTTTGTGTCTGCTGATCATCAAACACGTTATCCTAAAGCTGGAGAACGATTCTTACATAGCTTACTTCAGTGGAAATCTAACTAAATTTTTAAGAAAAGAAAAGGCTATTGTGGGACTATAAAGTCCTAGTTGTTTAGCAAAAACTTACAAGCTTAACATTAATTAATTAATTAATCTGGGACAAGTGTCCCATTGAGCTGTCCCGGTTGCATCGATGAACAATAAATTTTTGAGAGAATTTTACACAAAGGCCACTTAATGCAATGACTCTTTCGTTTACGCTTTTAGATAAAGGTTTTTACAAAAGTATTCCAATTTATGTCCACGTATTAAAAGAAAGTGAATCTCCAAACAAAATTGAAAATTGAATAGCTAAAAAAATTAAAAGGCCTAAAAAATTGGATTAGACCAAATAATTTAAAGACTCGCCGTTGCTAGAATTTTTTTATTAGCAATAAAAATTTTATAAATGAGGGATAAAAAGATTACCTCAATCCATATATAAAAAGAGAAAAAGAAGGAAAAGTGAATAAAAGCATAGGACCATCTTATCAAATAGATCCTAAACACAGTATTAAACTAAAAGAAGGGTTGGCAATGAAAGTAAAAGATGAAGAATTTAATCCTTTCTTTTTGGAACAGAATTTAGTACAAAAGAAAGGATACCGTGGGTTTCATATAATTATTCTTTTTCTCTTAATATGGGGAAAGAGAAAGAGATAATTATTATACGGATAATATGAAAAGAATATCATGAGATGTCTGATTTATTCTTTTCACTTTGTTATTTTTTTCTTTTTCTTTTTCTACTTAAATAAAACATACCATAAATGTCAAAAAAATAAAACACTAGGAAATGGTCCAGCACAATAACACACACGTGTGTATATATATATATATATATATATAATTAAAAAATTACTTCATTATATTTAATCATTTTAGTCTCCGAAATATGTTTTCCTAAATACGACTTTAATTTCTCAAATTTACTGTTTAGAGATTAAAAATGATTTAGGAAAAGCTAATTCTAGTTTTTCAAGTGTTTAAAACTAAATATATATTTTTTAAATTTAAATGCTAATTTTTTTTAAAACTTTAGGGGATTAAAATTCAGATCCATCCTAAGTTTTAAGGACTAAACATAATTAAGCTAAAAAAGTAAAAAATAATATTTCCACAAAGTAGATGTTTTCTTAATTTGTTACATTTTTAACAATATAATAGAAGAATTTGAAAACGTTTTAGGCTGAGTTCAAGAGGGGGGTGAATTGAAAATAGTTTTCGCAATCTGAAAAACTTTAATGAATCTAGGTGCTACGAATGAATCAATTTGTTATACTGACAGATATAAGCACACAGCAGATTCTCAATTATACTGAATTGCAATTTCACAGCAACACATTAATCAAGTCAGGTTCACACTCTTTTAATTTCAGTATACACTCAGAACATAAACACACAGAAATCAAACTTGAATGAGAGCAGAGAGGAACAAAATTACAAAATACTAAGTTAAACTCCTAACACAGCACTACACTGATTTGAATCAATATAAATCTGATAAAGTTTCCTACCACCAGTAATTGATGCAAAATTGAAAATTATTCAGAATGCAGATTCAATTGTTTAGTTTCACCAAGAACACACCACAATGATATCAATTCTGCAATATTACAGTAATTCAGCCAAAGTCAATTTTCAATGTCAGCACAGTA
>Ga0099825_1004985_pt1 | contig 17244 bp, 10 predicted proteins | sample SiratroredBW_FD_76838 | JGI IMG/M metagenome (GOLD analysis project Ga0099825, IMG submission 76838) | Root nodule microbial communities of legume samples collected from California, USA - Siratro red BW | ecosystem: Host-associated > Plants > Roots > Nodule | place: USA: California | collected...
ATTTAATAATAAAATATATTTAGCAAAATTAAGTATAAGTTGGATATTTGAATTTAGTTACTAATATAGAAATAATTTAAAATAAAATTGAAATTTAGCAATAAATTTAGAAAGAAAAATTTGTAATATTATATAATTTTTTAAATAAATTTATTGTTAGTTTTTAAATTATATCTAGGTAATTTTTCTTTACAATATGTAACCACTTTTCTATTCAAATTAACTTCACATTTATTTCATTTACTTCATTAGAATTAATTTCAACCATTATATATTTATCAATAAATAAAATGCTTTGTAACTGTCTATTTATTTAGTTGCACAATAGCAACACACCACACATGCAAAAAAACAAAAAATGGGTGGAGAATATCAACCATCCTAAAATGGTGCAGTACTCTCACTATTTTAATTAAATAATCTTAGCTATACAATTTTAATTTTATCTAGTAAACTAAAATTGTGTTCTCTTTTCACGAATTCATTTAATGTTAAATTAAATCGTGTAATAGAGTCACGCTTTCTTCACAACAATGATATAATTTACCCATGTTCAGAAATAAATTAAAAGAAATACACTATTTTAGAAATTTCAGATAAAAATTACACGACTTTGAAAAGTTTATCCCTCTTTTCCAATCTGATAAGCTCAATAGGTATATCCCAACCTGTCTTCTTGAAAAATTAGTTACTATTCATATTTATATTTATACTCAGTCAATATGAATATTTTCTACATGAATTTGAATAATACTTATCGGGATAAATTTATTTACCACATTTAATGTCTTGAAGTATTCTTCCTCAAATAGGACACATATAAAAGCATTATGCATTTTAGAATTGAGTACATATATTTATTTTTTCTCTACATTGTCAATTAGATATTAATAGGGTTCATATAATCATTTTAATATATCTTCACAAAAATTTGGTAAAACCAACAAGAGCTTGCATACGAGTAATGAAAAATAATAGTTAACACTTACTGATTCACTCAAACCTATAGGTTATATGTAATTCTCCTTTGTCAACCGTAAAAAGGTTCCACTAATTAAATGTTATTACAAGTATTATTTGTTAGCACTTCTGGCTTATATAAGAGTATACAAAGTCACTTCCTCGATTGTTCATTCATCTCCTTCCCGAGATAAAACATGAGTTCATTATGTCACTCTTAGTCAAGTACACAAAGTCATTCCAAGTTATACAATAAAAGTCATTTTGTGTTAGAAGGAAAGTTCTCAAAAAGATAATATATGAATTTAAACACTCCTTATTATAGAGTCTAACTTCATAGTTAGTAAGGATTTACAAATAAATCTCTCACTCTAAAGTCATTTAGTATATGATGTTTTGCAAAAGCACTTAAGAAACTTAACAAAACTATTGCATGAATGCTTCATGTCATGTAAATCGTATATTTCATTTCATTATTCGTTTTGCATGACTCTACTTTTATTTATAGTTGTTCTAAAAGGACCATTGTGATTTGTATGTTTTTGTTGTCCCTGTGTCAATGCTTTTCATAATACACTTGATTTTAGTTGACAATTTCTAATTTTAGACTAATGGGCATGAGAAAAGACATTTTTCTCTACAACTTCTTTTTGCACTTTTGACAACACTAAAATGAGGATACAAACTCAAAAATTAGATATGTTTTTGTATCAAAATCATCTATTAAAAGTGTGAGTCAACTTCTTTCGAGATAAATGTTTTTGTATTTTGTAAAATGTATATTGTGACATCTAAGTAATAATGTCGTTTACTAATTTAAAATATATATTATCTTATGACTTGAGTTCCATATTTCATTAGACTTCATTTAATCTTTTCAAACTTATATTAAATTCTTCATATAATAATATTTATTATTTTTATAAAAACTTTATATATATATATATATATATCAAGATAATTTTACATTATGTTGTAAAATAAAAAAGCAATTAAATAAGATTTTTCAAGACATTAACCTTATTTATGATTTAAATATAATTTATTTATTTATTTATTTATTTATTTACTTTTGTGTAATTTGTAATTATAAATAACTAGTAAAGAAGATATCACTTTATAGTTATTAAAACCTCTCTTCCGTATAACCCAAATATTCCTAAGTCTTTTATAACCCAAACATTCCTAAGTCTTTCCCTTAAAAAGCTCTTGAAGTGTAATGCAATGAATTTTGTAAGTGTTTTACGTAAATAAAATTTCCATTTATGTATTTTTTATTTTATTTACAATTCAAAATATGTCTATTTTTAATATAATTATAATTTTTATTAACTACTGCTCTTAGTATTTTTTACCTTCTCCATTTTTCATTTATATTATGCACATATGTTATTGTTTTAGTAGCCTCATTCATATGATATCGGATGTTTTAAAGTAATATATTTTATTAAAAATATTTATAATATATATATATATATATATATATATATATTTATATGGTTTAAAAGTAATATTATTTTATTAAAATATACTTATATTATATTTTGTATATAAAATTATTATAACTAAAATTAAAATTAATTTTATTAATATACCTTAAATTTTAGAAATACATATTTTATTTTTAACATGTAAACTTAGTTTATTTTCAAACAGATAAAAATGTCTCATTATCAAAACATAAAATTACATCAAATAAAAAAATCAAAACCTATTTATATTTCAATAATGTCATTGTAAATTTTGAAGTGTTAGGCTAACTTATATGTGAAAGTTGATAATGATAACTAATATGAGTTTTATAAAAAGAAATATAAAAAAAGTAGATTAAACTGACTTAATTTTATTAAGCATAAAATCAAATTGAACCATGCATTTTTTACAACTCTAAGCATCTCTAAAGAATATAATAAAATACACTTATTCTATTAAAATAATTAAAATAAAAAAATAAAAAAAGTTTCAAGTCAATTATTTTAACCTTTAAATGGTTTACTCATAAATACATTGATAACTAACCTTCACCATCATAAATCACCTAACCAACTTTTGTAGTTCACTCAAATCACACATTTGCACACAAAAATCATATAATTTTTAATATATTATTTGACTTGATATAATATTATTTAGATGTTAGTAAAACATGTTAAAATATGATATCTAAATTTAAGGATGATTTTGATTTTGATCATATGTGCAACACTTTTTATGATTTATTTACTTATTAATTATTATTTTAACATAATCAAAATGTAAAACATGAATTATTTTTTTAAATAATTTCACCTTAGCTTATTTTTTTTTTATCTTTATGAACATTATATAATCAATTATTTCAAATAATAATTGATTATCTTAATCAAAATTAATTTTTACATATTTTTTGTAAATAATCAATTTATTTTATATAGTAATTAATTATGTTTAACATTAATAACATAATAATCAATTAAATTTAAACATAGTCAATTATATCAATTATTAACTATAAAAAAAAAACTCTTTCAAGCTGTTTTATAAATAAAAGTCTTCATGTTTCTCAATAGAACAGTTTTTAATATTTTCAAAAATAAATCGATGACTTTGTAAAGAAGAATTTATTTTGAAGTATTATACATTACAGCATCTTATTCGAAAAAAAAATGTTTAAGGTTCATTAAAAAAGGTGATCATGTTACAAATTTTTTTATGGTAAATCTGTCATATTTCAGATGATAATTTTCTTTTTCTTTTATAATTTATATTAGACTTGTTATGTTATAGGTAATTGAGTATTTTCATTACCTTTGTTAATCTTCTTAAAGACTAGCTCATAAAATGATTTGTATTTTTGTTTTACTTACACAAGAATTTGTTGTTTAATAATTAAAGATTGTTACGAAAAAATCCAACTAAAATTATTTAAATTAATTAGATGTAGATCCATACAAAAATTAAATCAATATCAAATTTTGTGTTGTTTATTTATCTATCTAAATTTCTTCTAGTTCTTGATAATAATTAATTGTTTTTTTAATTATCCTCCTCAAATAACATTAAAAAAAAAATAAAATCTCTATTCTTAATTGTGTTTTTTAATCATTTATTATTATTACTATATATTACTATATATCAACTGTGTTATTAATCTTTTTCAATAAACATAAATAGAAAAAAATATACTATAACATTTTAAATTTTTTAATTTACAGTAATTTTTTTTCTTGTTATAATTAAACATTAAACATAAACGTATCTTACAATGAAAGTTTAAAACTTATGACTTTATAAAAGGCTATCTCGTGAGACTTCTTTCCTTTTCTCAATCAAAACTTTAAAACTTTTGAAAAGAAACTAGGAACAACTTTTATTTTCAAGTTAGTTATTTACTTTAGGTGAAAAGGGAAACTTAAAAGAAATTATTCATCATGTTACCACTTTTTACAATGACTAGTGATAGGTCAACCATAAGGATAATCTAGAAGTATTGTGACACTAGACCCATTTAACCAAATTATTAGTCTTAATATTTAAAAACTACATTTTTAATGAAAATAATTACTTTGTTATATTATTATTAAAATTTGTATAAAAAATTCTTATTTATTATTTAAAATCTACAAATAGTTTTGATATTAAAAAAAATTATGCATTTACATATTTAAATTAAAATTTATGAATACATATAGGCTTTATTTATTAGCCAAGAAAAAAAATGTGAAAACCCACCCTTTTAGTGATTAAAATATGGAAAACATCAAATTAATATAGTAATGCTTTTACCATAGTTTGCACCCTTCTTAAGCATGTGCTTTTGCTCAACACCACACAAACACATGCTTTGAATATCTAGGTCACTTTCATTGCTCACACATCTTGTTGTTGTCCACCAAATTCTTTCCCTTTCATGTTCTTTTATATAAAGAGAAATTATGTGTTGCTATTGTTTCATTAAATAATAAAGTTATTACATATTTTATTGTAGCCTCTAATTGACTGAAATATCTACAAATTATAATTATTTCAATTTAATAATTTAATTATTATTTTGAAAACTTATAAGACAAAGTTTGATTTGACATAGTTAAAGGTTAGAAAGATATCTACCTCCCTTATCTGAGTATTTTGAAAACTGCTTATCAACTAAAATTAGTTTATCTCGTTATTTATTTTACTATATATTTATAGTAATCATTTTAATAAAAGCATAACTTTAATTATTGTTTGTTGATATTCATCTTAGAGAGTTAAAAGTATGTATTAAAATATTTTTACGATTTTTTTCTTTTTTATATATATTATTATTTAATTTCTTAATTTAAACTTTGAAAAGTTTTGGATTGACCCCCATTCAATACTCAAATTATCTCTTTCAAAACTCGCCTTTTCTAAGCCTATAATTATGTATAAAGACTTTACATGTTCATCTGCTCATCTAGAGATACTTCATTTTCTCAATAAGACATTATATATATATATATATATATAATATTTTAATATATTACAAGTGAAATAATAATAATAATAATAATAATAATAATAATAATAATAATAATAATAATAATAATAATAATAATAATGTATGGTTGAAAAATGATATAATTATGATTTTTAAGTATCATCTATACCAATATAGAACCACAATCAAATTCATTTTAAAGATAGAGGGATGTTTCTAGTTGATGATTACATCTTCTTTATGTTAAGTAAATACCTTTGATAAGTTACTTTTCTTTAATCAATTGGGACCCCTTGTTTTATAGGTAGGTATTGCTTATTTAATATGTCTTGTTTTATTCGTTATTGTGTTTGAAAGTTTCATTTTGAATGATAATTAATGCGATATTAAAAATAAATATTTGTAGTGGAGGAGAAGATGTAGATTTATGTATATAAAATATCAAAGCTTTTTAAGTACTTTGAATGTCAAAGCTTATGAAATGTTGCATGAAATTAAGACTTTTGTATAATCAAAAGTCGTGATATTGGAAAAACAGAAGCAAAATTGAATTCCACTACTACTAATTTCCAACTTCAAAATTGTTATTTTACTATTTTAAGTTTTAGTATTTTTTAGATGAAACTAATATTTTGGTACAAACTTGGTCTTTTTCAGATTTTTTTTTAGATAATTCGTCTTTTACTACGAGACATGCTTGGTGAAAACTAAATTGATATTATTTTAACCTATTATTCTAATTCAAATTTAAATGGTAGATAACTTAATATTTAATTCACCATTTATAATTATTTTATTTCCTGTTCAAATTTAAATGGTCCCCCTTCCTCTTGTTAAAGCAATTTTCTGAATACATATGGTGGTGCAAGTGCTTTGTTCTATTCCTTGTTTCTACTCTAAGCAATTTCTTGAAATAGTTACATTTAACTTTTTTTTTCATCAACTCTTCTCTTCTCAAAGTGTTGCCACTCAAATAAAACAAAACTAATGATTAAAGAGATAAAAGAAGATAATATTTTTTTTACCTAGTAAACTAAAGGTTTAAGCAACTGAACACTTCAAATTTAGAGTCAAATAATTTTATGTTAGCAAAATGATAAATAAAAATATTTAAAAGGAGTATAAATAATTAAATATGTGTCCTAAAAATTATATAATTAATGAAATTAAAGTTCGTATTTCTGGAATCACAACACATCAAATGTAATTGAAATATAAAAATGTATAAAAAGAGAAATGAGTAATCAAGATTATAATAATGGAGATGTAATTTAGAAATACGAGTGAACCAATTTAACAAATCAAACAATTGAGAGAAGATGAAAAATTATGTAGCAAAAAAAAATAAAATTATGAAACTAAAGAGATCACGAAATATAAATTTTTTTAAGTTATTTAATAAATTATTAGTATGTTAATAATTTAAAAGGAGATGTTATAAATATATATGTACCTATTCTAATCTCCATACCAAATTTAAAATATTGTATATTATTCATACTCATATATATACATACTCGAGGATTCTCCATAAAAATTAAGACAAGTTCACACAATACTAAAAAAACAAATTACTCGTCCACCTCTTCAAATATTTCATTTTATTAAAATATAAAGAATTCGTTATAAAAAAAACTATTTTTTTATAAAATAATAATTAAAGATAATTGTGTTACTCTTAAACTAAAACCATCATATAATTTAAAAATAAATATTTCTTTTCAATCAGGAGTATCTATTGAGACAAAGATTTTTTTTTTATATTTATTCACAAATATTTTTTAATATATATATATATATATATTAACCTTCGACTACATGCCTAAAACATAATTATATTTTGGTTAAAAAAAAATTGAAAACTTTGTTATTCTTTGTACAATGGTCACGTTCCTTTATTAAGCCTCCTTACTTTCCCTCCTTTATTTTCCTTCTAAATATATATGAAATGTTTGGCGCATAATTTCGATCATATCTATTATTTATACTTTAATTAATTAAAAATTAATACTTCAATTAATTAAAAATATAAAATGTCTATATTTAAAATATTTTTTGAAAATTAAATAATTAAAAATACTGCAATATCTTTATTTACTAAAAAAAATTAAATAATGATATTAATTAAAAATATTAAATAAGTTGTATTTATCAAATAAAAAATAAATAATTCAATTAATTAAAAATATAAAATATTTGTTTTGAAAATTAAAATTAAAACTGAAATAATTTTAAAAAATAAATAATCATTATTTAATTTGTTTTGTAAAACTTGAATATAATAATATTATTGACATGATAATATTTTTTTATAACAACTAAATAATTAAGAATATTAAAATATCTATATTTATTATATAAAATTTAAATAATTAAATTACATACAAATATTAAATTATTTATATTTATTAAAAGAATGAAATACTTAAATTAATAGAAAATATTAAAATATATTTATTATAATATTTTAATTTAACTCTAGAGAATTAAAAAACTTAAAAATAAATCAAATTCAATTTTAGAAATAAAAGCAAATAATAAAAAATCGATTAATGAGTGGACGATTTCTCGGTTAGAATTTTAAGAAAATTTGACAATGCAAAGTGAGAAATGGATTCACATATAGCCGATTTCTCACCTATGAATAATATATGATATATTTAAGTAAATAAAACTAGGAATATATCATTTAAATATATATAAATAAAAAATAGGATATGTAAAAAAAGTCACATTACTTAGCTAGACTTTCTTCCTCCAATTTTTGTTAAAATCAGCTAGAAATAAAGTCCCCTTTATTAGGTGTTACAAAGCAGCACAAGCAGAAGTGCACAACAACCAAACTGTCCCTAAGAAGAAAACCGTTTATGTTTTGAATTTGATTTTGATGAGTGTTTGATCGTAGTTGGTAATGTGAATGTAAAATGGCCAACTTAGATTTTTCCTCACGGATAATACGGACACAACGCTGCCAGGTCCTTCAGAAAGTGACCCCTGAAGCGATTCCAGCCACCAAACAGATCCTTGGCGGGGCCCACACAGCTCACAGAGAAAAAAACCCCAAAACGACACCGCCGAACCGCGAAATCGAGAGCGTGAAGACGTAGCCAATGAAGTTGGAGTATTTGATAGGGCGATTCCTAGCCACTACTTCAGATACGTTTTCATTCACACGTGTCGCGTGTGTGGGACCCACTCTCCCATTCTAAACCATTCGCCTACCCACGTGACGTCACGTGCACTCGACCCCATACCAACCATACCATTGCCTCTCTTACTCTGTTTTTTCTTTATCGGAACTCCGTTACCGTTTTGCTTTGGTGAAGATCGGCGCTTCTTCTTCTTCGATTTTTCTCTGTTTGCATGTTTGTTTCTCCGCTCATCAGTGAAGTGTGAAGCGACGCCATTTCGTTCTCGGCTCGGTTTGATGGAGTGCGTTTCTCTGTGATCTCGAGGAGAATCCGGCGATGATTGTGTTAATTCGGTGCCTGGTGCTTGATTCTGGTTTCGGTTTTGCGGGTTTGTTTCCTCGAATTATATGAAATGTTTGATTGGAACGATGAAGAGGTGCGTAACTTTTTCTTTTGGAGTTTTTTAGTTTAATTTTTTGGTTAGTTTGTGACCAGTTTTTTAGTGTAACTTTAGGTTCTTGCTGTTGAAATGAATTTGATGATTTGTTGTGTGTCAGTGCGTGGTGGTTTAGATATGGAATATTACTAGATTGAGGTGAGGGATGTTGTTTGTGTAGCTGTAAAATTACTTTTCATTTTGGTTAATATATCGTGCAAATATTGGGAACCATAACAGTTTCTGTCATTTTTTGCTATGTCTTGGAGGCCTCTCAGCTGGGGGTAGGTAGAGAGAAACAAAGATTGCTTAATACCTAGTTTGTTTAGATGGTCATAGCGTTGTTTGCATTAGTGAGTTGGATGATGACAAAGTCGTGATATGGTAAAATACATGAGACGACCTATTAGCCTTCTGTAGGAAGAAGCCTCGGAAAATAAGTCAGCATCATGGCCATCTAATTTGAGATTTGGATCCAGGGGAGTGGAAGATGGAGTGGCACCAAAAAGCCACTGTCATTGTAATCAGGGCAGTAATGTACTTGGCTTAGTCATGATGAGAGCTTCTATTTTAAACGTCTCACCCCAATCTCACCGATTATGGTCATTGATACACTGGCGGAAAATGCTTTGGCAAGTCCTGGTCTGGAAGGTCCAAGCCAAGAGAAAGGACTAAATCATTCTCTAAATTGTTCAATGCAATTTTACTGCAGCAACTGAGATCCAAATATCCACCAGATTCTTCCTTCAGGTCCTGAATGGGAGAATCCTGAGCAAAGGTCGGTGGCAGGTTGAAGAAGGAGAGGAGAATGAAACATTAAAAGAAAGAAAGATTCTTTGGTTGTTGAAGGGAGCGACTGTGCATTGCCGACAGTTGAAATAGGTAGAAGAAAGTAGTGAAGAGAAAATTGATGGAACAAGTTATTTTCTAAGGAAAGTGGAAGGGAATTTTGAGTATAAAGAATGAAAAGAGAAGGGAAGAGGATAGAGATCTCAGTTAGCAGGTATTGGCAAAGGTAGTTTCAGGTCTGGAAGTGCATCCAAAACTGTGTAATGCGCAAGTAGTGAGTGGTTCCTAATCCAACACAAATACTAATCGAGTAAGATGGATGACTTTTCAGAAAGGCACTGTTGTGAAGCTTGCCTTAAGCCATGTAATGACTTCTTCAACTTGTAAACAAGATTTTTATCGTAAGTGGGATATCCTAATGGTAAATGCGTGTAGATTTCTTCAAATAATTCTCCTTTTAAGAAAGCGTGGTTGACATCTAACCATAAAAGGTGCCACCGTAACAGCTAACAAAACTTGAACAGAAGTGAGATTTGCAACAGGTGAAAATGTGTCTGAAATCAATTCCAGCTTCTTGTGTGTATCTGTACGCAACCAAACAGGACTTGTAACTATCATTGTTACATCTGGTCTTATATATCCAATGCAATTTTTTTGGTTGGGATGAAGTGGTACTATGGACCAAGTTTAGACTCTAAATCCTGTAACTACTCCTTCATAGCTCTTCTCCATTCTAGATATTTTACTAGGTGAGTTAATAGGTTGTGGAAATTTGGCACATAAAGCTTCTGTTAAATGGGGAAAGTTTAGTATAGACAAGACAAGGTAGTTTTGGTTAGGTTAAGAGATGTTATTTGAATGGGTAAGATAGGAATAATCTTTTGGGAAGGCTAGGCTTTTGGTTGGTCAGGTTGATTGTCATAATGTTTGGACTGGACATTGGATTGAAGCTGGATTTTAAGTATGCTGTGCAGGTTGCAATGTGCAAAGCTTTCTAGTTATCGTAGATTTATCATATGTGTAGAGTCTTTAAAATTAAGTTCTCTTAAAAGCAACTATAGCCAAATGAGTTTGCAAGTTTCACAACTTTATATTCTGACTTAGCGCTAAATTTTGCTACGTGATTTGTTTCTTGCTCATCTAGGACATCAAATTTCACTGAATTAAATAGTACCCTAGGGTGGATCATCTATTAATCAGTAGGGATGTTCAACACCAAACCGATCCAAAAGATAACCAAAAAATGATAACGAATTAGATTGAAAATTTCTAGATTGATTTGAATCTTTTTTTCCATAACTGAGTGGTTTGGTTCGATTTGTAGCTTGACACTTTGGAACCAACTCAAATCGAATTGAACGGAAATTAATTATTTAAATATTATTATATTACCTATTATTTCATTCACATATGATAGATGTGTATGTCTAAGTGGAAAACTTAATGTGCCTAACTTGGTTCATGCCTATAAATCTGTAGCATATTTTTAATATATGAACGAGGTGGATGGATAGTTATCTAGTGGTGTGAATACATTATTAGCTTTGGGAGAGAAAATTGTTAAAGCAAAATAAAAGATTAGCCTCAGCTAGAATAGAAGTTGCAGGTCTATCAAAAAGTTGAGGTACTATATAGGTCATCATTAGTGTTAAAAGCCAGTGTCTTGGTCCATGTTGATTCACATGTTACCTGTGGGTGGAAGGTGGGAGTTATGGAAAGTGAACAAGAAAACGCTACATAGTTGCACGTCAATTTTCTCCGTATGTGGGAAATTAGCTACGGGTACAAAATTAATGATACTAATAAGGTGAGATTTGTATCCTGTACCACTAATCCATAATATGATGTTAGCCCAAGAAGACTAGTTCAAACCATCCATTTTCTCAATAGAGGGAGGGAAGTTTTGAAAGATAGTAGTGTCTACCTTAGATTGAGGTAGAAGAGCCAGCGAAGGCCATACCCAAGAAAAGAAGTGCGAACCAAAAAATATAAAATCATTACTAGATACATGTGACACGATCGAACCGATTAGACGGAGGCAAAACTTAAAGCTGTGCACACTACCTGATTTGCATGAGAGTAACTAACTATTATAGCAGTGGAGTGCTGCAGTGACCTAATATCCATTAGTCATAACCATTTTACAATTTTCCATGTGATAATACCAAAATAGTTGGGTGTTTCACTGAAATACACAATTAAATAAAGCTTTTGTAAATTTTGTTGTCTTTTTCACTTGTTTTTTTTTTTTTTTAAATTTCCCTCTCTGAGCTTAGAGCTCAAGAGATGGGTATATAATATATATAAAAAAGGGAAAAGAAAGACACCATGTATCACCATGAGAACAAAACAAACAGTTAGGTGAATCTAAACAGAAAAGCTTTGGTATTTTCTCCATCTTTTTCACTTGCTTTGCACATTACTATTCTTCCTGATGTCTATTTATGTTACTACTGTCAACATCTAGAGTTTACTTCTGTCAATAATCACAATAATGTTTAATGATGGATTGTTTTCAGCTAGCTAACATCATATGGGGTGAAGGAGATGAGAGTGACGATCATATTGTGCCTTATCCAGAGGTAAATGAAGATGTTAGCAACAAGAAAGAATTCAATCAGGAAGCTTCTATGACTAAGCTCACCGAGTTGAAGAGACCAGAGGATAAAACTGATATTCATGAAAGAAAGCTTGGAATCAGTTCCAAACTCGATAATAGTGTAGAAATACCTGTCTTAGGATATGGAACGCATGCCTGGGCTGACTTGTCTTTGTCCAGTTCAGCTAAAATTGATCAGGGATCCCTCGGTACTGAAGTATCTAAAAATTTAAGAGAACTTGACAAATTCAGTTCATCAAGAATTGGTAAAATTGCTATTTACTGGAATTCTGACTAGATAACCTGTCAATTCATTTTTGTGTTTGTGTAGGCCTTTATCTGTTGATTTTTTTCTTCTTCTCTCACAAAATAATAAACATGAAAGATATGTAGTTATACGGGGCCATTTCTAATTGTACTAATGCTTGACAGAAGAATCTGAACAGCATGAAAAGGGTGCTGAAATTTTCCAAAGTGCTCACGAAGGTAAAGAGCAAGGTGATTTTGTTGATTATGAATGGGCCAACATAGGAAGTTTTGATGATCTTGATCGAATTTTTAGGTAAAGTAAATTATCTCTGTTGCATTATATAATACATGTGTGTCTGATAGCATTATACGACCAGTGTATTTAATATCATTTCATTCTTTTTACTGAATTACTGAAGTATAAAATGGTCTAAACTTTTCTCTTTCCTGTCATCCTATTTATGAGAACGGTGGTAGTATTAATCACTTTTCATAGCTGCTCTCACTTTGCTCATCATAGTTTTAGTTCCTTCTATGAAACATGAGGGGAAAATTATGAAGGTTCAGCGATTCAGTAACATCATTAAAAGTGAAAAAAGGGGAAAAGATTTTAATATGTATTTTTAACAATTTTACACTTTAAACTAGGAAGACTTCATTTTGCTAAAGTTTTATGTAGAAATCTAGTCACTCTATAGTTTTACATCCTATGGTTTTCTTCATGTAGTGCATGTGATGGATATCATTAGAAAGATGTTTAGGAGTCCTGATTAGCAGTGATTGTTTCTAGACACACATCTATTCTTATAGTTATTAGTCATTTATTTGACAGTGGCATCTATCTGACTGAGTATTCTCACAAGTGATGATTTTGCAGCAATGATGACCCCATATTTGGTAATGTAAGTCTTGATAATTCTAATGACCTTTGGTCCTCCAAAGATGTGAGCAACAATCCAGCACCTTTACCGTTGGATACACCAAGTTCATCTGGTGCTTTGAGGAACAGAACTGATCCTCTGGAAATCAAAGAAGAGTATGCTCAATGCAATGACAAATCATTGGACCTCAGCTATGAGAAGATTGGGATTCCTGCATCCCAAGTTTTACAAAATTCTTGCTCGATCACAGCTAATGTTGGAAATGATGGAGTTAGAAGCAGGCCTACTGGAAAGGAACAGCAGGTATGCCAATTTTCACAATGATCCAATCTTTTTATTATTTATCTATTTGTAAAGTGGACTAAATAAATAATTGTTTCATTTTTCTCCTTTAGACTATGTGTTTGATAGCTGTTCATTGTAATATCTGTTGGTGTTTGAGAAAAATGGCAAAAGTGAGGTCCTTGGGACAATTTATGAAAGAAATAGAATCTGGATTAAGTTTATAGGCAGACCTTTGCAGGGATTGAATCCTTTGTGTTGGATGCATCTGCCGTGGACGATCTTGTTTTTCATTTACACAAATGAATATGCAACTTTGGGGAAGCTTCTGTATCTGCATATGTTTACCTATAGCAACTCATGGTTATACTATGCAAATCTGATTATCAGTTCACTATAAAACCAAGGTACATTATATACAGCAGGGGTGTTGTAGTCAAGCTAAAAATTAGGAGATAAAAAGGGGAAAGAATCCCTAAACATTAACTAAAAACTAGATCTTATAAAAAGGAAACAGTATTCTCTCAATAATTAACCACTCCTTTATTATTGGGATTAACATAATCCACATTTAAACAAAATCAAACTTCCCCCTCAAACTGTTGAATAGACGTCAATCATTCCCAGCCTGCAAATATTTAAATCAAATTCTGACTTTAGTAATGACTTTGTAAACATATTAGCTTCATGTCACTTGGTTGGCACATGGTGTAGGTTGAAAGTTCCGTATTGTTCAATTTGACTTTATGTAGTTGAGGTCAATCCTCACATGCTTCATTCCATTACATTGAATAGGATTGTGAAATACACTCATAGCTGATTTACTATCAATGTAGAATTTAGAGGAACTTTAATGGAATAAATTAGTTTTGTGATAACCTATATATTGAAATAAGCTCACAGACATTGCTAGGAACCAAGAATTGAATAGAGAGAAAAACAAAGTATTGAATAGGATGAAAAGAACAAGAAATAAGACTCTCCTCCAAGGGTTCCCATTTTGCAAAGAATGCTTAATTTACACTAACGAAAATTCTGATTCACTTCTATCCTTCTTCCCTTATTTATATCTAACCTGTCTAACCAACTAACCCACTAATATTCTAGCTATCTTTATAAACTTCTCCTTCTCCTTATATCCTAACAATACAACCCTCCTAAAATCAACCTTGTCATTATTGTTGGAATTGTGGAAGTTGGATTCCAAGTTCATCTTTGTTACCCTAATCTTCATCTTCCCTCTTTGGGAATGAGAATCCACTTGCCACTACAATTGAACTCAAGTTCAATGGCTGAGGTGGTGGTGGGAACAAGGTGGAATATGTATAATAATAATCGTTAAGATTGCCTCTAAACCTTCCTTTTGTCTTGTTCCATTGCCAAACTGTTAGCCATAGATGCAACAAAGATTAATGATTAAAGCTAACCCAACAAATTTGCATTTGAAAGTCCTAACACCATTGATGCCCCACCTATCAAAATGGTTGAATCTTCATCTTGTTTCTTGAGCTAGCCTACTACATTCTTCACAATCCACATCTAGTAGAAAATGTCCAATTATTGGGATACGGGTCTCATTGGCACAATAATGTGGTTACTAGAAAGACAAACATATGATGTTAAGAGAGGTGAATGAGTGGTCATATGGTTTGTTGCACCAAAGTCTAGAATCTAAGAGTCCTCACATATAGTTTTAGAAGCACAAAAAGAGGAATTGGAGTTCTTACTAATTATGGTTAGAAAGCAAGTACTAGAAGATGACTTACCGATGGAATTTGTGATAGTCTTTCCACCTTCAACTTCAGCATGTAGTACAAGTATTTCTTCCTCAATTGAAGAGGATAAAGGAGCATTGTTAGAATTGTCAAAATCAAAGGTTACCCAATAAACCTTCCTTGAGGACTGACCTTTTAGTTTTGCCATGACTGATAGCTTTCTAATTTCTGTGTAACTTGAAGCAAGTCTCCTGGGTGGGACTAGAATTCTTACAATGACAACACCAATGATTCTCCTTGCCTTTTGAGTTGAGATTTCATGTTCCCAGGGTTTGGGGTCCTAGGTTTGAAAGCCTTTTAGTGGAGGGCTTAATCATCATAACCATTCAATGAGTCTCCTCACCTCAGACAATGTAGAAGACTTTAGAAAGAGAGGGAAGTTTTTCCTTGCCAAAAATTTATGCCCTAACATGTCAAATTCATGATTCAATCCTGATAGAACTTAAATATCCAAGATCGTTCAACAAACTAAACAAGAGTGACAACATTCTTGCTCTTTTCGAGCCTCAAATTTTGATATTGGTCCAACACAATCCAGATACCCTTCAAAACTCCATAGTATTTTGCAATAGAGAGAGTGCTTGTTCGTCCCCCAAAGATCTTGCTTTCTGACTAATAACATGTAGAGATGTTTTGTCATATGGAATAAGTATTTCCAAGGTCTTCTCAAATTTCTCGGGCACTCGAGTAGAACACATAATTTCTACTGACCTATGTAGTCAGGGATGCTATAGCCATGTGATAATTCGTGAGTCATCATTGTCCTAAAGTATATATGGAGAGAACTTTATCCCTAAAGTATTGATTACAAAAAGATTTCTAGTATCTTTACAACACCACACTTGTAAGATTGCAGTATCTTTTGTAACTTAACAAAATATTTTCTACTCAATAGAAGACATGTTTCACATCCATCAGGAGTCAAGATTTGCAAGATATTGCAGGATTGTAATGGAATTCAACTTTGCCATTAGTGTGTAGGTCCCTTCATAATCAATACCGTATGTTTGAATATATACCCCTTTTCTACCAACCTAGCCTTGGATCAATCAATCCATCAACTCTTAATTTTATAGAAAAACACCTTTACAATAAATTCATTTAAGACTATTTATTCTAACAATGTATAAGAAAAGATTAGTAGCTTAGGGATATACTCAAACATATGGGATTTGACTATCTTTAAACTTTTTAAGCAGTTGCGAAAATTAATATAGTTTGAATTTTATTGTCTCTGGCAGCTAACTATGGATGGAGTTTGTTGCAATTTGATGTAACAAATGCTTCCTGAATGGCAATGTTGAGGAAAAAAATTACATGGGTTCAAAGCTGAGGAGGGAAAGGTGAGTAAACCAAGGAAGACACTATATGGATTGAAACAATCTTCTGGAGTATGGATAGGCAGGTTCACTAGTGTAATGAAGACCATAAGGTACAAGTAAAGCCAAGGTGACGATGCATTGTTTATTATGCATTCAGCTTTAGGGGGAGTTATTGCACTAACTGTCTATGTAAGTGATATAGTTGTAACTAGATATGATTAGGCAGGAAAGAATGATAATAGAATTTGAAATTAAGGAGTCAAGCAAATTGGAATATTTTGTAGCATTAAAGTGACTCATTCCCATCATGGTATTTTCATCTCTCAACAAAAATATGTGCTGGATTTATTGGCTGAAACTAGTAAATTAAGATACAAAC
>Ga0099825_1004986_pt1 | contig 17244 bp, 12 predicted proteins | sample SiratroredBW_FD_76838 | JGI IMG/M metagenome (GOLD analysis project Ga0099825, IMG submission 76838) | Root nodule microbial communities of legume samples collected from California, USA - Siratro red BW | ecosystem: Host-associated > Plants > Roots > Nodule | place: USA: California | collected...
AACACAGGCGGATTTGGGTATTTGCTCTCTTTTTTTTTGCTTGTCCAGGGTTTTTTGCTTTTTTTTGCTGTTTTTTTTTTTTTTTTTTTGAACGGCTATTCACTGTGTGTAATGGTAATTTCAGATTGAAATCCTTAAACGGTTGCAGAGAGAAGCGTTTTCCGATATTATGAAACTCAGAGACAGGCAAGAGAAGGTTGAGCGGATCCTCTCTTTCTATCAGTCCACCAAAGGTGGGCCCTTTAAAGAGAGCTTCACTCACGTGAGGGGTCACCTCGAATTTTTGGGTTCTTTGTTGGTGCTGAGTGATGTTAATCAGCAGAACTTGGATGTTGTAGAAAAGTGTGGAATCAGAACAGGGGTTGATTCAAGGTTCATTTTTGAAACAACAATTGGGGAAAAATGTTCTGGTGCTGCTGAGTTTGTGGCCACTCATGGAGGCAGGGAACATTGCGATGAAAAGCCTCTTTCTCTCTCCAAGCTTAGTTTAACAGCAAATTTCAATGATTGGTTCTCTTTAGTTGCTATGCCTATAGGTGCCCGGGGCAGAGATGTTGCAATTGCTTCCAATTCCTTTGATCAGGTACTGTTTACCTTTGTATGTTTCTCTAGTCACTGTTAGAATTTGTGGTGTCTAGCTTCTTTTTTTTCCATTTGGTGTTCCCTTGAAATTAGATATGAAAAATCCAGGAATGGTTTTTCCATATGAAGCCCATATTCTTGAATTCTCACCCGAGGAACACCAATCTGATCGGACCATAGAAGTTAAATAGTTAGAGACTACAAGTTCAACAGATTGTCCCAATTGGGTAAAAATATTGAAAAGCATCAAAACAACATGCTAGTTGATAGAAACACAAAGGCTAGCCTTGAAAATTTTGCAGCAAAAAGTCATCTTAAGTGTGGATATGGCTTATCTGAAAAACACGGGGTCATTATTCAGAGGTCAAGTCCTGTGTCTACGTAGATGAATTATGAATTGTTTAATTTGCCTGCCTTTTATCTGGATTTGCTATTTTTTTTTGGCTATAAACGGAGCTCCATTGCTCACTTAAGATACAGTTCTTTTAAACTGCAAATATTATATTCTTTGGCTCTTTGGCTTGTTTGTTGATATCCATTTTTACTCTACCCTTTCCTAATTTGGCTATTCATATGCTGACAAGGTGTAGTGCTGCATTTAGGTTGGAAAAGGGTTTACAGATTTTTCGTATTTTGGACCACCTCTTCTTCACTTGCACAATGGTACTGCTATAGGCTTAACTGTGAGAAAGTCAAATGTTATTGCTTCATTGGCTCAACACGTAACTGGTCTGCAAAGTCTACATACATCTAGCACCTTTGGGCAACTTGTGTATCAATTTTCTAGAGGAACAAACCTGTCAATTTTGGGTCTTCACAGCATGCCTTTATCATCAAAGAAACTTGGAAATTTTGGTGCTTTTACCATTCCAATAGTATTGTCAAAGCAAAATGAAGTTTCTGAGGCAGCACCTGAAGTATTGCCATCAATGGGAACACGCACTTTGGGTCGTTCTATTGCCTTGATGGCGCAGTCCGAAATTGATGGTTTTACAAAACTTGGAGGTTGGCTTGAGATGAACAAATTAAATCCACAATCTGTACAATTCGGTGTAACCATATGTGATGATTCAGAAGATTCATTAGGCTGGGGAATAAGTCTCAGTAGATTCATAGTAAATTCAGCAAATGAGGCTCATTTTCAGGCTGAATCCTACCTGAAATTTAACATGGGTAATAAATTTTGCCTGAAGCCAGGTGTTGTATTGGGAACAGATGGGAAATCTAAAATAGCTGCTTTAATGCTTCAATCTAATTGGTCCCTTTGATGAATATGTATGTATTTATTTATTAGCCGAGTTCTCACTTTTTTTATCAGGTGATATGAATTGTTAGTCTGTTATATACATTTATTTGGTTCAAAATATGTTTGTTCTTTTTTATGCAAAATGTATTTGGGAGTTAACTGGTGATGTTTAGCATTAGTTGTTCACAATGAACGGGTACAAGTTTTTGGTTTTACACCAAAATGTAATTTGCGAACAAACAACCTTTTTATTAAAAAATATGAAATCTTAAGAAGATTTTAAACTACTCATTTTTTTTTTTTCAAAATATATTTTAACTCATAATAAACAATGAATTATATCAACAAGGTGTCAACTCTGAAATAAATAGCATTTGCTTTGCTTGCTTGTAATAGCCTATCAGCTTTACATTTCAATTGTCCTCGCTGATTAAAGGTGTGATAGTATCTGTTTAAAAATGTCTTGAACATAACCAATTTACTCTGTTGTTTTTAAATGTGTGATAGTAGAAAAGAAACACATACCAAGGTGGTAGGAGACCACACTAAACTAACCTACTACTTGTCATATTTTTAGTCTGCTAACTACTTTTGAAGCAAAGAATTTGATGTCGAATTGCCAACCCGTGTAAAAGACAGGATATTTAATTCCATCCAGCTACGACATTAATGTAATTGAAACACACATTTCATTATATGTGTGCAAAAGAAATTATATTTGAGAAGCTCAAGCAGTAATTAGTTAAGCCATATAAAGGGCAAATAAATAATAAGTACGACCAGAGAGAATAGGCATCATGCATGAAGAACTTTGCTTGCATTTATTAATCCTTATTTTTGTTTTACTATTTTGTTAATACAAAAGGAATTCGAACTGTATATTTGTGGTTGCTCCAAGTAATAGATCCAAACAAATGTTTCTTTAAGGATGTCGAAGCTGAGAAAATAACTTCGTAGCTTAGTTTTTTACTATATTTTGTAAATTTGAGTTTATCCGGAGTTAATTTGACAGTTACATTACTTGGAGCGTCCACAGTGGGAGAATACACTGTTTCATCTTCTTCACCAACATTTGTGACAGTTCTAATCACCTTCACATCTCCTTTGCCTGTGAGGCTTACTGCTATGGAAGGGTAGTTGATGTTGGAGACGAGATCAAAACTCGAATTCTTAGGACAACTGAAATTGTCAGGGGCAGTTCTGGAGATGACCTTGATCGCGCTTATGTTAAGTCCAATGTAACACAAAAAGTTCACGTAGTCCCCGGTGTTGGTTTCGTAAACCAGCCCTGGTTGTAATGATTCAGATGTTGCTATTTCCCCTGCTCCATAGTCATAAGGTGTGGCTAAGGATCCCAATTCATTTCTTATGGGACTCTTGAGGTTGTCGTTTTGAATTGCTGCATATTTATAAAATGATGAAAATTACACATTGTTATATCACATTACCTAGGATTACTAATTTAAAAATTTATATATGAGTACCCTTGACAAAGGAGTTATTGTTACCCTTAAGAAATCACAGGAAGTTGAATTTATATATTCATCAAATGGCTGACCTGAAGTCATGATGGCAGATTTGATTGCGGAGGGACTCCAAGTGGGGTTGTGTGTTTTGACACTACATGCAAGTCCTGAAACATGTGGACAGGCCATGGAAGTCCCTGACATTATGTTGTAGGGTGAGGGCTGTTTTCCTTTGGGAACATTTTTGCTATTTCCAATCCATGCAGCAAGAATGTTTACTCCTGGTGCTGCAATATCAGGCTACAGAGAAAGAAGAAAAGTTTTGTTTACTGTTTAAGCATTGAGCATCATGATATGTGTAATCCTATATCATCATATCATACCTTGAGAATATTGCTTGAAAGCCTCGAAGGTCCTCTAGATGAAAACTTTATCACCTTAGGAGCAGGCTTATAATCAAGAACTGTAACTGTTTTTCGTATTGTTGCCTTTGGGTTGCTTCATATTATATGGATAAACAGTTAAACTAAGCTGTGATCAAAGCAAATTCTGAAATTAACCAACCATGTTTGCTTATCATCCTTACCTGGTTGATTTGATATATTGGAGGACTGAGATGCCATCCTTTGGACTTATGAATGTTGCTGGGAAGTCCACGAAATTTTCTACTGCTAATCCATATGCATCGGTAATTAAAACCAGACCTATTCCTCCCAAATTTTTAATTGTCGTAACAACTTCGTAAGATCGAAAATCGCCATTCGGGCCATCACAGACCACTATTTTCCCTTTGATTTTATTTCCATCTATTGAATTTGCCTCGCATTGTCTGCACGTAACAAATGATTTTTATTTTTTATTTTTCTTGGGAGTGAGTGGTTTTGAATCTTGAATATAACTGATGAAAATACACCTTTTTTAGGCTGTCAAATTCCAAAATTTGATTATTTTGGAGTTTATAATTTTAAACCTTGACTATTTTTTCGTTTAAGACATAATTTTTTAAGAAAATTATGGATAAATTACAGGATATGAATAAGTTGTTTTTTAAAATATGACTTCTACCTAACAAAATTGTATTTTAAAACACAATTTTCCAAACTTCTTTTATTAAAGAGGCGGATTCTTTTATCTTTTTTAAGAAATAAAATTGGAGTCACGTTTTGGAAGACAATTTCAGTTTAATCTTTTTAGTTGATTGAAGCAGTAAAAATTAAAGAGAAGTCATACTTTAAAACACAGCTTGGTTAAATTAAAAAATGATTAAAAATAAATATCCATTTCACTAAATTTTTAAAAAAATGTATCTAGAAAAGTAAAAATTCCTTTGGCATAGGTTACGTTTTTTATCTATACGTACCTGGCATCAGTTAGTTTGCTGCCATTTGACTTGGCAAACTCACCAGCTATGATTGGATACTCGGGAGAACTTGAGAGAGGAGAGAAATTTATAGCTCTACCCTAAAATTTAATAATCATCAATCGCCAACAAAGGTGATATTAGTTTCACCCAACTAATCCAGAATACTAACAAGAAAAATAAATTTTAATACTTTCTAATGTCCATTTTTTTTTGCTATAAAACAAAATTAAAATTACTTTTAAGGTCCGAAGGCTAGTCTCATTAAATTATTAGAATTGTATTGATTTCTTCATTAACCCACTTATAAATGTTTAATACTGATATTATTATATTATACAATATTTCCAATCTTTATTAAAAAAAAAATCAGAAGAAGTACTTTGCAATTAAGTAGAAAACATCTTTCAATCACATAAGGTAATTTTTTTTAATTAAGAAATAATAATTGATAGTTTAGGGATACCTTCGCCTCCCGTGCTACTTTTTACACTCTTTGTATAGTATAACTTCACCTCATATACTTTTGCTTTGTCTCTTTACTTCTATTTACTTTTTGAGGTAAAGAGGTATTTACAGTTGTGAAAAGTGTCATATTTTATTATTATTATTTTTAATATGTACAAGAAGAATCTAAAAGTTTAACTTTTTATAATTTTAACAATATATTATTTTCTTTTAAAAATGTAATTGAAGAATAATTAAGAGAAGAATATAAAAGAATAATGTTATTTTAACCCTATTATTCACCATTTATATTCATTTGACATGATATATATTATTATTTTATTAAAATATAATATTTTATTAATAAACACAAGTGTGTCAAATGGGAGTAAATTTGGTACAGTGTCAAAATATATTTATCCAATATAAAGTTTTGTAATTTAGAAATGAACAGAAAAGGTACCTTGATGACTTTCTGATCACCCAAAACGAGGTCGGACTCGAAATCCCGGTCGACGGTGGAAGCTGCAACCGTTAAAATCCAAGGCGCGTCGTTCGCAACCGTGTTCAAATACGGTCCCGAATTGCCGGCGGCGCAGACCACCAGAATGCCGCGCTCGACGGCGTGGAATGCTCCAATGGCAACGGGGTCGTTGAGCAAGTATTTCCCAGGCAACGAACCCAGCGACAGCGACAGCACATCGACTCCATCGGCAATGGCATCGTCAAACGCCGCCATAATGGCCGACCCGCTACACGATATCAAATAACACACTCTGTATATCGCCAACCTAGATTCTGGGGACCCACCCCTTGCGTCCCCCGCCGCCAGACCATAGAACGATACGTTTCTCACGACGGCACCCACCGCCGTCGACGCCACGTGGGTACCATGGCCATAAGAATCCCTTGGCGTGTTGGGGTAGCGGCCAACATTATCAGGATAATACCTTGCCCCGATTAGCTTCCTAATCAAATAACCAAAATGCAAACAAAGCTAAATCGCTTTTGGTAATAATAATAATTATACCAACATTTGCCTTTATTTATTTTCATTTCCAATATCTATGGTGTGTACCTCCAGGAATATAAAGTGACGGTGTAACATCATATTCAATGACCGGTTATTTATTTATTTATTATATAAATTTTAAAATTTAAATTCATGACATTTTTATGTAACAGGTGCAATTTCATTTGATGACCATAATTTATGGTGTGATTGAGATTTCACCTGTTGCAGTGAGAGGAATTGAAGTCATGTGATGTCATGCACTTGCCTTTCCAATGGGATGGAATCGGACCCATTCCATGGTCGTTGAAACTCGCAGCCTCTGGCCATATCCCTGAAATAATAATTAATTCCTTTTTTAATAAGCTAACTTCTTAATTAAATGATTTAACAAGTATATATACAGTACAATATTTAGTAGGTACGAGGATATATACTATTCGGTAACTATTTGTGATGTCGACAACAATAGTACAATAACATGTACGTATATTTATTTACATAATACATATCATTTGTTAGTTGTTGATAACCTGTGTCTAAGATGCCAAGGATAACGTCCGAGGAAGAAGAGAAATTGGGGAGCGTGTTCGGTTTGACACGAGTTTGGTGTGAGAGAAAATACCAGGAACGAGTTGTGTGGAGCTTCAGAATGGGGTCAGGAAAAACAGACACAACACCAGATTCCTGAGCAATTGCGTTTGCCTCCTCTTTTGATAAACGAGCTGCGAACCCTGAGAAACCATGTTTGTAGTTTCGTACCAGAGCATTCTTGTCCCTTCATTCGCATTCAATTATGTAAACATTTCATCGAATTGATAAATAAGACATGGAATTACGTAAACACCGTAATGGTACCTCGTTAGCACTGAATTAAGAATCTGAGCATGGTCAATCCGAAGAGAACCATTTGTTGAATCCGCAGCTCCCATATAGACTATATAAACTTGTTTGGCGTTGGTATCATGGTTATTGTTACCATTCCCTGCTGATGATAACCTTGATGCTTCAAGAAACAGCAACAGAATGTAGAATAAATGCAACAAAAGTGTGTTCCCTTTCATGTTTTGTCAGCTGGTATTCTCTGCACACTTTGTTGCACTCAGTGGTGTGATATGCATCACCCTCGCATGTCGCTATATATAATGCAATATTGGGTGCTCGATTTGTGTCAGCACTGAGCAGCGATTGCGATTTGCTGTTGAAAACGCGCGATGATAGAATGATTGCATGCTTATTCCTTACGCGAATTGCAATTACCCGTTTAGCACTGAGTCCATGGAAAGTGTTTGATATGAAGATAGAGGAAAATTTTGTTGTTGGTGCCAACAACCGTAATATTCGATAACCAAAAGGAGGTAGCATGCAGTTAGTAACATGTGACGCGGCAATGTCAAGATTATATAAACAACATTGTATTATTGCAGTTAAAGCTGGGAAAAGCATGCTATGAATGTCATTATAAAGGAATTAAGGTAATCTACCTCGCTAATTACACACTCTTTTAGAAATTAAGGGTCCCTTTGGTTTACAGCTTTCGTAAAATTAATTTTAAATGCATAAATATAGTTACCCAATGAACACGGTAACCCAACCATGTCGCCATGTGATTCATCAGAGCGAAAAAGATTCCTTAACCTCCACAGTTACATTCATATTTGTTAGCTTAGCATTCGTGTCCCTGGGATTCATCAATTTTGGTTTCTGTATTTATTTATTTTTAAATTAGAAGTTGTCATAGTACTTTTCCAAATTATAAAATAAATTATTCAAGTTAAAATCATTGTGATTTTAGTCCATAATTAACGCAGTCTATTGTTAATCTCTACACTTTATAATTGTTTTCAAATATTAACTTGTATTAGTTATCTGAATTCCAGTTGAGCTCTTAAATTAAAAAATATTTTTTTTTTTCAATTTGATTTAGATAATAATAATATTATTAATAATAATAATAATAATAATAATAATAATAAATGTCGTAGAATTGTGATAACATTATGTTGTATTAATGGATTGATTTAGATAGATTGTAAAATCAAAATTTTAATTCAAAATTAACATTAGAAAAACCTTAGTTGAATTTAGTTTGGATTAGTAAAAAAAATGTCCCTTTAAATCTTTATTTTTAATTTATTTTAAAAAGCCCATCAATGAAAGATAGAATATTAGTTTTTTAAAATCAAAGTTCCTGTTTCCACAAGGGTCAATTCCTATCCATGTAGGAATTGATTATTTATTACAACATTTTCAAAACATAATTCTTCTATTCTAAAATTGATTATTTCTCAAATGGAATCGATTTCATCAAATAGGAAATTGATTCCTTTCTCTATTTTTTAGCTTACAGAAGATTTTTAGGCGAAAGTTATTTTTCTTTTCAATTTAATCTTTAAAAAATAGTTTGTATTTATAATAATTAGAGGAATCAATATATTATAAACATGAAGCTGGATATTTTATCTTAACACGTTTTTTTTTTTTTTTTTAACTATTTCGAAGCTGAATTAGCTTAAGAAATCTAAGGTAATTAAAGATTTATATAATACATGACCAATATAATAATAATATCAAGATTTAAATATGCTTTTAATATCTAAAATAGAAGACTTTCTTTCCATTTTATTCTTTTCTATTTTTAAATTATAACATTTTTTACAGTAATTTTTTAATCCTTATCATCGACAATAATTAATTTAACGGTAAATATAAAAAATATTAGTAAATATATTTAAGTTGAAAAAACTATTATAATTTAAGAAAACTATTTTACATATTTAAGTAATATATCTATTATTTAATATAAATAAGGTAATTATATCTTTTTTTCGTTCAATAATTTATTTTCAATATTGCATTTTCATTTAAAATAATTATATTTTACTTAAAGATTATAATTTATTTATATACATATATATATATATATATATATATATATATTGAATCATTATTTTTTTAAATATACTATAAACCAAAATTTTACTCTAAATACATAAGTAATAGAAAATGTTTTCTATTTCTAGAAATAAAAATTATAATATATTACACTTATATGTAATGAAAATAGTTATTACTATTTTTTTTTTACGTTTACAGAATTTAAAATTAATATTAAAAATTGTCTAAAAACAAAATTAACATAATTATAATATATTAAACTTATATGAAATATAAAATATTATTATTATTATCAATATTATTTTATTTTTACCTTTACACAATTTAAAAGCAAAATAAAATAATTTGATTAAGTATAATTTAAGTTCCTGAAAATATTGTCATATTAGTCTATAATTCTTTTTGTTATTTTTAAATCTTTCACATTTAGTTGATCTTTTTTTTTTAGTTTTTATTATTAATTACAATTAATTTAATATTAAAATATAGAATAATTATTAAAATAAATAAATTATTTATAAGTGTACGATGAAATTAAGTAGGATATTTAAATATCTCTATAAATAAGATAACCATATATAATTGTTTTCTTTTTAATATATTATAGGCAATAGTTTTAATATTATTTTAAAATAATATAATAATAATAATAATTAATTTTTATTTGTAAAATATTATTAAAATAAAAATCATTATATAAATTTTATTTATATATATTATTTTATACGTAAAGAATTATTAATGACAAAAAATATATTCATATATGATTACTAAAATTATTTTATATTAATTTTAAATAATGTAAAGAAGAAAGAAAATAATAATAATTAGTTTTGATGTTATATATAATTTTCATATACTATAATTAGTCATTCCCAAAAGTATAAAACATATGTTATTATTTTTATCTATATAGATAAAATTCCTATTCATGACATATTGGAGAATAATTAATTTTAATATATAAAGAAATTACATTATAGGTGTCCAAGTAAAATTATAATTATTTTTAATAAAATATAATTTTAAAAGCAGATTATTAACTTAAAAGGAATATAAGTATCTTATTTATATTAAATAAAAAAGATATCACTTCAATCATTAAGTACCCGAAAAGATTAAAAACAGATGTACTATACTTATATTTGACCAAAAATAAATTTAAACTTAATATTATTTATTATAATATAAAATATGTCTGAAAATAGGAGTGATGATAGCAAATGATTAGGTGTAGTTTGTAGACAAGTAGACTTGAAAGATGGTGATGAAATGTTATTATGGATGTACCCTTCCTTCAATAATTAACTCTTATAATAACCTCTTCCTACTAAAAATCTTAAGAAGTATAATTATTCTTAAACTTTTAATGAATTAAAGGCATGAAATTTTATATCGATAATATATAGAAATTAAACTGGCAATGTTTACACAAAGGGATGAAAGAGATGATGAAATTGGGAATTAATGATGATACCTATTAGGCCATTTGTCCTTTCTCGTGAAATTCTCGTCGTATTTGGCCACTTATAATTTTTTTTATAGTTTGGTTTCTCAATCTCAAATCTTCAAGTGTTGCAGTTTGATGCATATTTTCATTTTATTTGTTTTCTTTTCTGCTATTATTGTGTCGTATGCGTAAGTCATCGGGAATATACAGTGTTATTGTTCCACCTGATTGATTAATCAACTAATTAATTAATTAATTAATAGAGAATAAAATGTCCCACATGAGTTCAGTATGAAATATCGATGGCGTTGGCGTGTCAATGTTTCAAGTGTATGTTAAAAGAAATCCATCGTAATAGTAATAACGATGGTGTCTTATGGGATATTATGAAGAGTTTGGTAGGGTGGAATAACAAAACCAGGAATATATGCGTTATTTATTTATGTCAGAAAAAGGCAGAGTAAGCCTACGAATATTTTTAATTAGGCTATCAATTTTTTGATACGATCCTTCGGTTGAACTGTTATTGCATAAAATTAACCAGAGTGACTAAATTAGAAATATAATATATAAATATGGATATTTCTATAATGTATTGAGCATAAGTGAGTTAATTATTAGTAAATAGTCATAATCTATTTGTGAATGGAGAATGGTAGTTTAAATAAAACTTAAAGGTAGGATAATTTTTCATGAAAACAAGTTGAGAGGAGTTACTTCATTCATAACAAAAAGCAAAAGTTTCGGTAGTTATAGGCAGTAAAAGAAAACAAAACTATGGGAATCACACCATTCGTTATCTCAATTTCAATTCATCAACACTTTATTCTTTTTTCAAGAATAAAATACCATGTTACAATACAATAAAAATTATGTTTAACAAGTATTTCAAAATCACTAAAATATGTATAAATAGAAAAATATCATTTGAATAAACTATTTTTATTTTTATTTTTTTTAGCAGCAATTATTTTTATTTACATATTAGATCATCATATGAGTGCTGATAAAACTCGCTTTAAGTTTTATTTTTACTGTCAATCTCATCTCACTTTAACACTGAATGTGATTAAAGGACATATACATTAATCCATCATCAATATCATTGTTAATAAAAATATAAGAAATTAATACAATACTTTTAAAAACTAAAGTCTTATATCTCTATTATTAAATTTTGATCATTTCATAAATTATTCTTACTTAAAATCAAATAATTCTATTACACTTTTATTTTCATCTATTTTTAAGAAGTTTCATTACAATATTCGTTAGTGCAAAATGACTATTAGATTAATAAATAAATTTGTTTTAAGTAAAAGTATTATAATTAAAAAATACGGTGATACTTTTGTAATTTTTAAAGTAGATATTATATTATTGATTAATTAATCGATGTAATGTATGTAAAGTTTAGAATTTTCTATCAATTTCCTCTTTAAACATTTTCCACTCGTTGTTATAAACAATTGGATGTACTATCTTCTTAAAAAAATCATAACACATTTTCGTACTTTACTTTTTTTTCATCGAACGCCGATCAATTTTATTACACTACGCGATAAGTTAATTATAGTACCACCTACACCTACCTATTGTCACGAGTTTACGGTGACACCATCAAACAATATCTTAATAATTCTTGTTTGACTACCGTATTTTTATTGTGTCCGCAAATATACTTAAATTTACTATAGTTATTAACAGTAACTTTATTAACATTTTTTATTAAAATTAGATTAAGACTTTAATATTATCAAAATAACATTACTATTAATATTTAAATTAAAAACTAATATAATTGATACATATTACAACGGTTATTTTAAAATCCCGATGTAATTTATCGTTCATTTTTATTGTATAAGATTAGATATTATATAAGTTTGTCTCATAATCAACTTAATATTTCTCAATTTATATCAGTTTAACAACTAATTTAAAAGCTATCATACTTATTATCTTGTTTATATCAACTCTAATATTGATGTAAATATTAAAAAAGCCAAAGTAAAATATATTATTAGATTAATAATTTTACCAATTTAACTAATAAAAATAATAATAGAACAAAACTTGAACTCTAGTTTCCATTATGTAAGAATTCTCTAAATGCAACTATTAGAGTACATTAGAAACTCACGTATACAAAACTTTAACGTAGAACGACGAACTCAACTCATTGAACCTAATAATCAAAATCGGATCCAATCAAAATTAAAAAAAAAACAGAAATATTATTAAGCCTTAATTATACTAAAATAGAAGGCAAATGAATGCTAAATAATCAATACTCAAGCATAGACACCACGAAGAACTTGGCTTTGCATTTATTTATCAGTACTTTACATGTGTTTACTTAGTTAATACGAAAGGACTTCGAACCATATATTTACCGTTACTCCAAGTAATAGATCCAAACAGATCTTCCTTGAGGGAAGTCAAAGTAGAGGAGAAAATCACTTGGTAACTTAGTCTTTTACTACTTTTTGTAAATTGCAATTTATCTGGACTTAACGTGACTTTTACTCCACTGGGAGCCTCAACCACGGGGGAGTACACTGTTTCATCTTCTTCACCAACATTTGTGACAGTTCTACTCACTTTGACAGTTCCTTTGCCAGTGAAGTTCACTGCTATGGAAGGGTAGTTGATGTTGGAGATTAGATCAGAACTTGAATCCTTGGGGCAGCTGAAATTATCAGGAACAGTTCTGGAAATGACCTTAACCGTGGTTACGTTAAGTCCAATGTAACACAAGAAGTTTAAGTAGTCAATAGTGTTGGTCTCATAAATTAGCCCTGGCTGCAATGATTCAGATGTTGTCATCTCCCCTGCTCCATAGTCATAAGGTGTTGCTACTGACCCTGAATCGGTTGTTATAGCAGCCTTCATGTTGTCACTTTGAATTGCTGCATTTACATAGAAACATAGGAGTTGATACATTGGTAGATCCCATTGATTAGAAATATTGATTTAGAAATATTAATCATATATTTTTTTTACCTGAAGTCATGATGGCAGATTTGATTGCAGAGGGACTCCAAGTGGGGTTGCGTGTTTTGAGAGTGCTAGCAAGCCCTGAAACATGTGGACAAGCCATGGAAGTGCCAGAGATTATGTGGTATAGTGAGGGCTTTCTTCCTTTGGGAACATCCTCTGAGCTGTTTTCAGGCCATGCGGCCAGAATATTAACTCCTGGTGCTGCAATATCAGGCTAGGAACAAAGCAGAATATGTTTAGTGTTGAGCACTGAGATTAGTTTATCATGGTTTTGTTCATGTCACCACATGTTTGTATCATACCTTTAGAATATTGCTTGATAGCGTTGAAGGTCCTCGTGATGAAAAGTCTGGAACAAGAGGAGCAGGTTTGTAATCAAGAACTGTAGTTGTAGGTAGAATTGTTGCCACTGGATTGCTTTGATGTTATATGCACAGAAAATCAAATTAAGTCGTGGTTAGATGGTAAATTCAATCTTGGTCTCAAACAAGATTAAGAAGCAATTTCTAAAATTATCAGTGTTTTTTCAATTACTTGGATGAATTGATATATTGGAGTATTGTGGCACCATCTTTTGAGCTTGTAACCGCTGCAGGGAAGTCCCCATAATAGGAGGCTATTGCTCCATCTTCGTCGGAGATATGAACTAGGCCTATTCCTCCCACCGCTTTCACCGTGTCCATTATTTCACTAGTTGAATATTCATCATTTCTGCCATCACATAGCACAATCTTCCCTTTCACTTTATCTGCTTCTAATGAATCTGGATGACATTGTCTGCATTTAAAAGCTGATTCAGTATTTTGCTGAGAGGTTTTTAATTATGAAACCAACATTTATTTATCATTTCTTTGTTCATTTTATGCTGTCCAATTCCAAACCCCAGAGGCTTTTGAGCACCCAACTAATTGCGAGTTTTTTTTATAAGTTATGAGATTTTTGCATACCTTGCTTCAGTCAAACTTGCATCGCTCGTCTTGGAAGTCTCCCCGAATACTATTGGATACTGAGCCGAATTCGAGAGAGGAGAGAAATTTATAGCCCTACCCTGAAATTTGATAATAATTAATTATGATGAGCAAATATTATTATATTAGTTGCATTGTACCCACTTATAAATAAAACAATATGATAAAATATAAAAAAATATTCAATAGAATTTTTAAGTAACTTAAAATCACAATATGATGCACTGAATGTTCTTTGACTAATACCTTACCAAAAAAATATTATTTCAATAATAATATATACTTTTAAAACCTTTATTCAACAAAAGTTCAATAATGAATTGTTTTTTATACGACCTCCACCTTTTTTTAATTCAATAATTAAAGCAAGACAGAAAGTCGTCAACATACTATTCTTAGCCCTGATGAAAACGAGTCCACGAGATTATTCAAAAATAAAATCCGCATGGCCCAAAAGATTGCATTCTAAGTTCCATAGATAAATTAGCTTTCGAGAAGTTTAATTTATAAATTCTCATTTAATTTTTTTACTATACCTAAAAATTAAAGAAAACAAAATGAAAACATTTAATTAAAGTAGGAGTTTTACACTTGAATAGAACATGTACCTTGATGGTTTTGTTACCACCCAAGACCACGTTGGACTGAAAATCTCGGTCAATGGTGGAAGCTGCAACGGTCAAAATCCAAGGAGCATCGTTCACAACCGTGTGCGCGCTCGGTCCAGAATTCCCAGCAGAGCAAGCCACCACGATGCCGCGCTCCACGGCGTGGAACGCTCCGATCGCAATCGGGTCGCTCCTCAAGTCGGGTAGGAACCCCGGTGAGGCACCGAGCGACAGCGACAGAACATCGACTCCGTCGGCAATGGCATCGTCAAACGCCGCCAGAATGGCGGACCCACTACACCCAAAGTTAGAACACACTTTATAAACCGCCAATCTTGATTCCGGGGACCCACCCTTGGCACTCCCCGCCGCCAGACCGTAGTACGATGCGTTATTCACGGCGGCTCCCACCGCCGTCGAGGCCACGTGGGTTCCGTGGCCAATCGAGTCCCGTGGCGTGCTGTCCCCCTCGTCGTCCCCATTAGGGTCAGAGTAAAATCTTGCGCCAATTAGCTTCCTATTCAAATCAAAACGAACTCTAAGCTAACCGTTACTTATTTATTTAGATGTTTATTATTTTTTATTATCGTACAACCTGTTACAGTTAGAGGAATTGAAGTCTTTTGATTTCATGCACGTCCCTTTCCAACGCGATGGAACAGGACCCATTCCTTCATCACTAAAACTCGCCGCCTCTGGCCATATACCTGAAAAATACTCCCTTTTTTCTTTACATTAATACCTTTCTAAATCATCAAACATTCATATATTAATATAAGTAATTATTTGTGATATCGACAATGACTAGTTAAGACATTATATTAACATGCACGTGTATGTTATGAAAATATCATTGTTTTGGTTATTAATAACCTGTGTCTAATATGCCAAGGACAACGTCTGATGAGGAAGAAGAATTGGAGATTGTGTTTGGGTTGGCGTCGATTTTGACGTGAGTTTGGTATTTTAGGAAATCCCAGGAACGAGTTGTGTGGAGCTTCAGAACTGGGTCAGGAAAAACAGACACAACACCAGGTTTCTGTGCAATTGAGTTTGCCTCCTCTTTTGATAAACGAGCTGCGAACCCTGAGAAACCATGCTTGTAGTTCCGTACCAAAGCCTTGTCATTCCTTCGATTCATTCGCATGATTTTTTTCGCGACACAGAACATGCAACGTATCATCAAATTAGTTAGTTGAAATCCACGTTACATGTAACTACGTATACACAGTTATGTACCTTCTTAGCACTGCATTGAGAAGCTGGGCATGGTCATTCCGAAGAGAAGCATTGGTGGAATCCGCAGCTCCCATATAGACGATATAAACTTGTTTACTGTTGCTATCATCGTTAACACCATCTTCCGCTGATGAACTTGTCGCTCCATGAAACAGAAAGAGAGTGAATATAAGCAACAAAAGTGTATTGGCTTGCATGTTAATTAGTTCAAACTCAGTGTGTGCCTGGAAGCACCCTTGCTAGGTATTATATATAAAGCCATGGATGGATCGGTTCTTAAATGTGTGAGAGCACTCAAATAGTAATTGTGATTTGATTTGCGGTGGAAGAGAAAGTGCAATGTGCGATGGTGGAATTATGGCATGCTTATTCCTTGTGCGCACTGCAATTACGCGTCAAGCACTCTGTCCACGCAAAGTGCGCCATTTGAAGATATAGTTTCGATATAGGAAAATTTTGTAGTTGGTGCTAACCACCGTATATTTCATGACTAAAAGTGGAGGCATAGCTTAAAAGGGTAGGGAAGAAGCACATCTTACATGCACTATTCTTGCTCACTAATTAATTACTGGACTCTTTAGAAATTAATTTAGTGTCCATTTTTGTTATCAGTTTTAAATAGAATTTATTTTGATAAAATTAATTAAAAATATATAAATATACCTAGCCTATGAATTCTGTAACCATGACAGTGAAAGAGTTTCCTTATCCAGAATGAACTTTTCAAATTTGAAAAAGAAAATTATGGGTTTTGTAATTAAAAGCTAAAACCAGCACTACACGTATATTGTTATCATGGAATGTCCATGGATGTGTGCCCGAAGAATCATTATACGACAAAGCTAATATAACTAGACAAGGATTTTAAAATCAAAAGTAAAAGTTTTTTTAGATTTTACCGTGTTATTTTTTTATATACTTTTATTCCATAATGCAATATGACGATATTAGCTATTCTTACCAAA
>Ga0099825_1004989_pt1 | contig 17232 bp, 12 predicted proteins | sample SiratroredBW_FD_76838 | JGI IMG/M metagenome (GOLD analysis project Ga0099825, IMG submission 76838) | Root nodule microbial communities of legume samples collected from California, USA - Siratro red BW | ecosystem: Host-associated > Plants > Roots > Nodule | place: USA: California | collected...
ATTATTATTATTATTATTATTATTATTATTATTATTATTATTATTATTATTTGTTTGAATCTCAAATCCCCTATGATAGACTCGTTGTAGTCAATTACCATATATAAAGTATCATATCATATGCACTCGAATTCTTAAAAAAGTATACTAGATGAATGTTCCCTTTTGTCTCTAAAGATGGTACCTGTGTTTCAACTTGATGTTAGCTAAAATATTATTATTATTTTCTATTTATTTAATTATTTGTTATTATTATTATTATAAAAGTGAACGTAATTTGATAAATAGATTATTTACTCTATTGACAATAACACTAATAAATTGAGTGTAGACTACAAGTTTAATCATTAAAATTGTAGTAGTTTAGTGAAGAAGTTAGCACAGTAATGGACCTCATCAGACATGAAAGGGGTTAAGTGAGGAGAAAAAGCAGCCAAAACGGCGGAGGCGGTGGCGGGACCAACGCCTTTCAAGACAGTGAGTTCAGCGACGGCTTTGGATACATCGGGAAGGCTCTGAAACGCCTTCTCAGAAGCGGACTTCACAACGGCGTCGTCTAAGGACGAAACGAAATCCAACAAACGCGGCCTGAAAAATTCAACCAAAACAAAAACGCGCCCAAACAATCACCACCGTATCATACAGAGAAAGAGAGAGAGAGAGTGCGTAGTGACCTCCACTTGCCGCGCGTGAGCTTCCATTGCATGAGATTGGAGAGTTCCGAAGTGGTGAGAAAGGGGTTAGGGTTTCGTTGGCGAAGGAGGGAAGGGAGGTGGTTGCAGTAGAATTCATCGAGAGAAACCAAATTAGGTTTGGATTTGGTGAGAGAGAGTGTTTGAATTCGAGATTGGTATGCAGAGAGTGCTTCCTTCCACACACTCACTTCTGAACATTCAAAATCCATTCCCACCAAAACCCTCGGTGCCTCGTGTTTTCTCTCTAATTTCTCGGCTAAAAAAGTCTTGCAAATTAAAAAAAAAATATATATTAAATAGAGAAATTTTTAATAAAAAATCAATTCAAATACATAGATTTAAAAATTATTGAAAACTTAATTAAATATAAATAATTACTCGATTTAATCTTTAAATGTGTGAAAATAAAACAGTAAAATGTTGTTCTCAAGTTTTTGTAAAATTAATTATAATATGTAAAGGTGAATTTAACATTAAATTATATTTTAAGGTGTAATTTGTAAAGTTGACCAACCAATATCTACTGTTTTTTATACACTTTAAGCTAAATGGGACTTTTTTCATTCTAATAAGTAAGTAAATTATATTATGAATTATGAAATTTATAATTATATTAACATATTGTTTTTCACTATGTAATTTAAAATATGGTTGTAAATTACATAATTCAAAATTATATTCAATATTATGTAATTTAAAAATATATTTTGAATTATATAATTTATAATTATATTTCATATTCTTTAATCTAAAAATATATTTAAATTACATATCTAAACTATAACTTTGAACTAATTATGAAATGTTGAAAAATGAGCACATTACTTATTTTTATACTATAGGAGGTGTAACAATAAGTATGGGATTGTATAAAGAAAATGTCTAAGTCCCTTCGGTACACGGCCTCAATTTGGCAATTGGACTCTTCTGTTAATATGGCCCATCTTCTTTAACATATCATTTCGAAAGAGACTAAATTTTACACTTTTTTTTTTTGGGATAGATATTTGAATTAGATTTTTCTTTTATTTTAAAAATATGACTTAATTTTAACATATGAATGCGAGTACTTTAATTATTTTCTAAGTATAAATGAACCTTTTAACATTCACTATCATGTTATAAACTAAAATATATAATTTAGAGAATGAGAATTTTATTATTTTTGTTATCTCAACTTGATATTGCTAATATGTTTTGTGTTCAATCATTTAGATGTGCATTTCACATGTTACCATAGTAACTTGTCAAATATAATTTCACAAAATTATCTTAAATTATTATGCGTCCAAATAAATAGTAAATATTATGATTATTTTTTTCAACCATATATATATGTTAAGACAATTTTTTTTGTGTATGTGAAACTTGTACCCTCGAACAATCTGAAATAAAAGGAATATGAGTTCAAAATAAATTATGTATTTGATCTAGAGGACCAAAGTTCTAATTTCTTCTGCAATTGTCATTTATAAAAGGCCTCTCATTTTCACTTACATTTAAACTTTTTATACTTAAATCTCTCGATTGAATTTTTGTAACTCTTTGGTAATATTTTTATATAGTGGAAAATTATAATATAAGGTTATTTTTTATTATTAATGACTGAAAAAAAAAACACTGAAATTAAAGATGAAAATAAAAGAGGATAAATAGTTAAGAGCAATAATATAGATATATTAAGTTATAGGAAAAAATCACACACACACATATATAACCTTTGATTTCTTTCTAAGTTTATATGATAATATTTTTTTATTACTGATAATCTGATAAGTAAAAGAACCTACAATCTGGTGAGCTCAATAAATCAGAAATTAAATTTCTTTGATTTGTTACTCATAACTTTTTTTTATCTACTTTAAGTTGCTTTCAATTTTTGATGAATTCAATCTCATCTTAAATATTGTTGAAAATTGAAGCATTGGCTGTGTTACGTGTGTCTTTGTTTTGGTTTGTACGTAAGTTTATATCTAGATAGTTTGATCTTAATTACTTATAAGAAAATATTTCTAAAGTTTTTTAACATAAAAAATAATTGGGTAAAGGTTACCTCATTTAATAAAGTTTTTCACTTAGAGGTGATCACGTGATACAATTGATTTCAACCGAATTAATGTTGCACTTTAAAACGTATATTTAAAATATTATACGTAAATACACATGCCCAATGAATCAACTTGAGGCAATCTAAAGAAACAACCAAAGCCTCAGTGATTGAATTTCTCCTCTGGATTTTTCGCAAGATAAAAGTTAAGTATGCAAGAAAAAAATTCTTTTATGAATATTATTCACCTTCCAATGAAGGATTCATTCATTAATGGTCATCTGTGGAATATAACAAAGTGGTGGAATATAACAAAGTGGTGGAATTTAAGAGAGAAAAGATTACAATGTCTCAAATTCAACTATCGTTGTTATCAACCATATATGGATATATGTAAATAGCCTAAAGTTGTCAAAATCAACACCTTGTAGCCGAAGGCATAAAAGAAAAGTGTTTCATAAGAAACAACTCATATTTCATCTTTATTCATCATGTATTTGGAGAATTTCAAGATTGGGATTCCCCTTCTTTTTTTTTTTTTCTCAAAATAATCTAGTGCTAAATTCACTAAAAAGGACTTCAAGTTTTCACTATATTAGGATCCAACTTTTAGAAATTTCGTGCGATAGATCATTAGGTGAACTTTCAACAAGGATAATTTTGAGTAAATTGGTAATTAATAAGAAGTTCATTGTTTCGGTTTTCATCATCGAATTAGCTTTTAAATGTGAGATTTGGTCTTGTGATTGAAATTTTTCCTATGCGTTATTTCTCTCACGTGTAAATATTCCTTTAAGATTGTGTGTTTTGGAAATTGGATTGGAACAGTTTAACTACAAATTGGATTTGTTTTTTGCCTGCTTGAAAATAATTAAGGCATAGTACAGATTTTTCAAACACTAGAGCTTGATTTCAATATTGCTTAGTTGCTAATTTTAACATGCTAACGCGTAAAAGTGCCTTTTTGTGGTACCCATTTGGAATATAAATAGTGCATATGAATGGTACAAGTGTTAAATCATCTATTAATATGTGTTTTACACATTTGAAATACCCCTGAAACAGAAAGCGATACGCAAATATAAAACAAAATAAAACAAGTAGGGAAAGTTTTGAAAAGGAAAGAAAGAAAAGGAGAAAAATGGAAAGTGAAATTTGTTTCTTAACGTCTTTTGTGATGTGAGATTTTCGTGCTTTCGAGTATCTCGTTAAACTTAGCATATGGATATTGTAAGAAATTTTTATTGGAGATTGTTAATATAAGAGATATTTAAAAAAAAAAAAAGAATACCTTTACATTTCTCATTTATATCATTGATAGATAAATTCCAGCTATATTATTGAGATCAAGAGAAAGAAAACAACAATCATATATTTAATATAACAACAAAGTTAAATATAAAACTAATATACCTACTGAAAATATAAGGTAAAAGAAAAGAAAGTCCAACAGAAAATACTAACAACAGAACATATACTAACAGCTAACAACAGTAAACCTAATAGACCTTAAGGGTGGTAGGAAAAATATTATGAATGACCACTTTGAAAATAATATTGAGAAAAGTGGTCTTAAGCAAAACTTTAGTGAAAGTATCTGCAAGTTAAAAATACTTTTTAACTAAATGAGCTTGAGAATTTTATCTCTTTTTATATGTTTATTTCTCTCATAAAAAATAGGATTTGAAACAATTTGAATGACAATTTTAATATCACCATAGGTAGTAGATAAAATATTTTTTAGCCAAGTTATTTTGTTTGAAATAGTTTATAAAGTTTTATATTCCCTTAGCAAAAGATTTATTGAAAGGGTCTTATATTTTGGATTTTTATGAGATTAAAGAATTTTCCAAAAAAAATATAGAATTTCTTGGTAGATTTTCTGGTTTCATGACAAGGAGTCCTAATCAACATCAACATAAATATGTAATCAAGTATCAGAATTATTTTTAAAGAGGATGTCTAGTCTATTAATATCTTTGAGGTACCAAGCAAAGTAGTAACATCATTCATATGATTAATATACAAGGAATAGAAATAAATTGACTAAGTTTGTGCACAAAGAAGTATTATGTATTTAAGTGTGAGTCTAGTCCTGCATGTTAGGTATTTTTGTGTGTGTGGGTCTCGCTAATGTCTCATTGTTGTTTGATCTCCCCAGTATTTTCTCCTTCGATTTTTCCAACAAGAAGTATAGGTTAAGTATAAAACCCTCTCAATAAACCTTTGGTATTTTCCAGGATCAACTAATTTAGTGTCAAACTCAATAGTAAGCTTTAAGTTAGATTCCATAAGGATAGATGAAGTTTTGCACCCGAACATACCATAATTTTCAAGATAGTTATATTATAGTACCTTTGACACATAAATATTTCCTTCTTTTAACATGGATAATTCTAATCCAAGAAAGAATTTAGGATCTCCAATCTCTTTTAACTTGATGTTTATGAAGAATAGTCTTTGTTTGGGAAATAATATCATTGTTTGGTCCAACAATGATAATATCATCACATAAACTAAGACAACAACAAAATTTGAACTGGTTCCTTCCATAAATAAAGAATAATTAGATTTAGATTGTTTGTAATTGTGACAAAACAAAATTCGGTAAACCGAATCATTAAAGCTTGTTTAAGGTTATAGAAGAATTTATTAAGTTTGCAAACAAAAGGAGTAAGAGAAGTGCTTATAATAGTGGGTTTATATCCATGAGAAATTGGCATATAAATATATTCCTCATGGATACCATTTGAAAAAGCATTATTGACATCTAGTTGAGCTATATGTCAATGTTGAGAAGCAGCCAAGGACAAAAGTAACATGAGCATGGTGATTTTAGTCATAGGAGAAAAAATTTCTTAGAAATAAAGGTTATATTGATGTGTGAATCCCCTGTCAACAAGTCTGTCATTGTGTTTGGCCACAATACCATCTCAGTTAAGTTTAAGATTAAAAAGCCACATATAACTGATAGGTTTTTTTCTTTAGAGAAAGAGGCACCACGTCCCAAGTATCGTTGACTTCAAGAACAACCAATCAACCAATTCATTAGAAATACCCTTTTGTAAGGACGTGTATTTGATAGCTTGAGCATTAATTTATGGTTCAAATTGTCTAAAAATTTGGAAAAGGTAGTATCTATAATTAGACAAGCTAGAGTAGCCAAGGTAGTTTTGTATAGGGTAATCAGTAGTGGAAGAATTAGTGACACTATAACAATGATAATCACTAAGATATTTAAAAGGATCGGTAACCCTGGAGCATCTAACAAAAGGTTGATCATTAAGCTAAAGACACGCATCAGGATTGACAATTGTATGAGGAATACAAGTAAGAGGAGGAGTAACATAAATTAAATTTACACTATCCTTAGTGAAAGATGAATTAGTGATATTTAGAATAACAAAGAAATTTTCAATTTTGGTTTGATGAGATGAAGTAGTGAAGTGTATCTTATGCATTTATGAGAGTTCTATTTATAGAATATATAATAATCATTACTTCTAGTTACATTCTAAATATTTGATAACAATTTAGTTTGATCCTAAAGTTTAGTTTTATAATTTTGAAGTGTAGATAAAATTTTGAAGTGTGACATTGATTATAAATAGAGTTTATCTTTAACATTTAATGTCGGTTCAGATTTTTATCTTTCAAATCTTATCCTCTTCACTTAAAGACTAATGAATTTGTCTATCCATAATAAAATTACTTAAACAATTAAAGAATGACTAAAATAAAGATTATATGAATAAAGATAAATATTTATTTGACGATAATTTTTAGAGTTCTTATTCACAATATTTAAGATTTTAAACTAAAATTTTGATTCCAAATTTATAAGGACTAAAAGAGAGATAAAAGAAAAAAATAAACACAAACAAGAAAAACGAATCAAGAATGTAAATAATATCCTTCTATCAAAAAATTTACAAGAAAAAGAAAAGGAAAATAACAAGCATATATTTAAGATAAAAACAAATCTAATATAAAGCAAATATGCCTATTAAAATATAAGGAAAAAAACAACAACAAAAAATACTAAGAGCTAACAATACTAAACCCAATATATACGACTAATATATCTTAAAAGGGTTATGATTAAATTACCTTTTTAAAATCTAATTTAGACACATTAATTAAGTCATATTAATCCTCAAAAGACTAATATCTAGTTTTAAATGTATTTTGGTTTCTTGGTTTATTTATTCCTAATATGAAGATAACTTCAACTTCCTTTTCTTCCTTCATAGGTACAACTAAATGTGATGTGTACCAAAGTTAACGACAAAATTAGCACACCAATTTAAAATTAATAATAATTGTACCTGATATCTTAACACTATTTGAGTATTTTTAATGCTCAATTATTTAGATTTTAGACCTTTCATTCCCATTGGTGAAATATGGTCCCCTCCGAACCCTAACCTTATGTATTAACACAAGAGTAAGGACCAGTCTGTCCTTAGACATAAATGTTCCATTTATTCTAAGAAAAATGGACAATAACCTTACGTATTAACAAGAGGAAGGACCACACTTTGCACTTAGGCATAAATGTTGCACAAATTTCAATAAAATTGGACCCTTTTAATGGTCACCATTATGAATGATATAATCAGCCATAAATTATGCTAATAAATTTTTTTATTTAGAATCAGGTTATTATTCCAAGACCTTGTTTTCCATTGATGCATCATTCTTAGATATACTAAATTTCAATGTCATTTCTTACATGTTTACTTAAAATATTTGAAAACTAGACTGACTAGTTGTCCCATGAAGAATAAGAAAAATCATTCTGAATAAATCAAGATTAGACAGCTAAGCTCTAAACTCGCAAATTAGTTAGTGGATAATTTATCTCAATCATTTTTCTTATAACTTTCCTTTGTATTTTATTTATTTATTTTAAATATTACAATGTTTCATAAAAGATACAAAATGTTATTAAGGAAACAATGAATTTATAAAGTGAAATTTAATCATTCTATTATCTTATACATTTTAAAATTGATTTACTTTACTTTTTTTTATTTTAGTGAGGCGTTTAAATTTTTTTAAATATAATTCTTTTAGCAAGTGAAAAGAGAAAGTCGAGAATTCCAGTTGAAAATAATGTGTAAATACTTTCTTTTTTTTTCACATAAACAGGAAGAAGTTGTTATATTTTACATATCACTTTACATGATGTTTGAAGATGCTAATAACATATGAAAAATAATAAATATTCAATATGGTTTCAAATTTGTCTTTGTTTTTTAATCCTTATTGGTGAAAAAAAAATACTATTTATTATTTTGTTGTTCTTTTTATACCTGGTAAAGCTATGTTAGCTGGATACATGCAGCCCCTTGGTTTCACTTTTTTTAGTGGTACACGCAGCCCCTTGATTTGCAGCCTTTGGTTTTCCTTTTGAAATTTCAAATTATTCCTTATTATTTATTTATTTATTATTATTTATTAAATTCACCAACTAACAAATTTAAACTCATGGGAGGAATTAGAGATAAAAGAATAAGCCATGCTTTGCACGCAGAAGGCAACATCAACTAAAAAATAAATAACCATAGGGATCACCACCATCATTAAAAAAAAAAAAAAAACTTTCAAAAATTTCATCTTTCAATATATAATCCATATTTTTTTTGACTATACAATACTTTTAAAAAAATTACAAAACAAAAGATCACAAAAAAAATTCCTTCGAGGAATCGCCATTATTTAAAAAGAAAGTCTGATAAATTTTAAGAAACCAATGTTTGTTATGACTATTCAAGATTTTTAAAAATGTTGGTTTACATCTCAGAAAAAAAGTATTAATTTTTTTATTTTATTAATATGTTAATTATTTTAACTAATTCATGGAACATTTTCAAATTTCTCTTTTGTTTATCAACTTATTTTAAAACAAATTTTATTACATGTCACTTACTTATCTTGATAGTATAATGATAAAATATAGTTAATACTTAAATAGAGATATTATATGTTTTATTTGAAAAACAAAATATTAGTTATTCCAAATATTAATTAATCATATATTTAAGAACGAAACTTGTTTAAATATTCAAAAAAAATTATAATTTCGTCTGAAATTTTTAAGTAATATTTTTTTTTTCTGTATAAATGCATATTTGTGGTTAGTCATCATTTTGTTTTACATAAATCAATATTAAATGTTAACAATTTTTTGGTGAGTCTAAAAATAATGAAATAGTCTTAATTCATATTAATTATTAAAAATATACTTTCATATAACATTGTGTTTGAAAAACTATATCAAAATTTTATCATTATTGTATGAATACGATAAAAAAAAATCAATATGTGAATAGAATATAGTTATTTCCTACATCTTATCTTCTGAATGTTAATAGATTCTGATTAAATCGCGATAGGTGAAATAATAAAAAATAATAAAATATGTATACAAACTTTTTGTGAATATAAAAGCACCTTATTTTTTTATGGAACTAAAGGCTTTGAAAATAAGTTTTAATCACGTTTGTCTTTAAATATATGATGGTATCTAATGTAAGTTAAATTAATATAATATTTATGTTGTTGATGTTGTACATACTTCACGTGTACCTTTAAAAAGTTATCATGAATTGTCATAATACATCAAATTTATTCCATATATTAAGAGCACATTTTATTATTATCAATGGATCCAATGGAATCTCCATTTTATTATAAGCTCTCCGTGTCGTTTTCTTTAACGTAACCCTTCAAAAGTACATTAAAAACGACAACAATTACGTAAGAACATGCACACAAAATAATCCACTTCATTGGTATGTTTGTTACCTAAAATGTTGAATCCGATTTGACTTTTTTTATTTTGAATATCAAAATTTGTTGATGAAGATAAAAACATATTTGATGATTTATCGAAAGAGTTATTCTATGATAAGGAATTGAAAGATACTTTTAATATTGTAAAGGATAAGAACATATAGTCGAATGTGACGTAATGCTTAAAACAATAATTTTACAACTTTTACTTCAGAAACCTCTAACAGAGAATAAATAATAATAATAATAATAATAATAATAATAATAATAATAATAATAATAATAATAAGCTTAATCTCTTATTTAATTATTATAATTTAAAATTAATATACACATCAATATATAATAAAATTATTATTATTATTATTATTATTTGCAAGAGGCATTTCGTAGCTTATGTGTTAAGAAAAGCATTTTCAAAAAATCTCGGAAGAAAACTAGTTGAGAGAAAAATCGCGGGACACAAAAAAATAATATTTCCTTTATTAGTAGTATAGACAACATAAAAATCTTGACTTCTTATTCCAAAAATAATTTGAAACAGAGAATCTATTGTGTGGTTTTACCACGACAAAATGAAAAAAAAAAATGGTCCTTGCATATTTTTATGATTGAAAATGAAAAAATGTTGACAAAATATGAATTTTAAACTTTTATTTTTATACTTACTTGCACAATTCGTTCTATCATATATGGTCTTCATTGCATTATTTTATAATATAAAAACTCACATGATAAAAAAAAAGTAATAAATATAAAAACATTAGAGTGAAAGGTTTAAGAGATCTGAACAATTTGAACCTTATATATGAATTGTCTTTATCAAACAACCAGCCTCGACAACATTTAAAAGGGAGACAATAATTTCCATTAATAGTTATGGTATAAATAATGTTTTAGCATTAATCCTATTTTATCTACGCATTGTCCTCACAAATTCTTTCACTAAAAATAGTGAATTTTAGTTCTATCTTAATAATGCTAAAGTTTAAAATTTATGTTCTATTTTCTCTATTTATAAACATAAGTAGATTTTTTATTTTAAAAAATTATGATTTTTTTTCTAATTGTTCCTTACTTTAATAACTTTTTTTGAAAAAAAATACTCTTTATTATTTTAGTTTATAAATAATAAGTGTTATGAATTGTCTTATCCTGAATGGAGATGGGAAAGTTGAAAATTTTGATTTAAAAAATTAAGAATGTTCTACCATAATTCTCCATCTATGCTTTGATTGTTTAAGAGTAGATAATTTGAAAAATATTATCATCGCAATAACGCTACTAGTTAAATTAACCAATTATTTTAATGTGTGACAATTAATAATTAGTGTCTTACATATAAGTCTTTGAACAAGACATTAATTTAAGATTATCTTTCTATCAATTTTTAACAGAAATTAGGGATGCAAATATGATATAACATTTCTAAAATAATTTTTTCTAGATGTTGCTCATATATATATATATATATTACTCATGAGGAAGAATAATATGACGTTTAGTTTTTAGAGAGAACTAATAGAGAATTAGAACATGGTAGAGTGAAAGTAAAAAATGATTTTGTTGAGAAAAATGGAAGTTATCTTCTTCTTGGATCACATACCTCTTCTATTATACAATTTAATTTTACATAGAATGAAAATTGTTTTCATCATACACATATTTTTAAAAACTTCAATTTATTTAATTTCATTTTTTATACATTTTTTCGTTTTAAAATTAAAACAAATTGTATTAACCTATTTTTATTTTGTGATGTTATTTATCCATTCAAGTCTTTATACACCAATAATTAAGTTAATTATATTCAATTTTTACGTGAATCATATGAAATTAGTTACTATTTTTAAAGTATTTTAATCACCTATTACATTTTTTCTTATAAAAACATAATATTTCAATTTTTTTATAATACTAGCTTTATGTATTTATTGTTGGAAGCTCTGTGACTATGAACATTTCCATCATTGGCAGTGGAAGACAACGAGTGTAAGAAAGAAAATCATACTTATGCCTAGTTGCATATCCTACCAGCAATTATTTCTAGGTCTGCGAATCAAAATCAAAGTCATGGTGTTTACATCAATCTTCTTACGTTTGAAGCTGAAATTGTTTCAAATTGCAAGAAGAAAAACATGAAAGCTACTACTATAGTAGCTTCCAGTTCCATATAAAAAAAATTAAACTTAATATAATTTTGAGAGAACAAAACCATATTAATTTTTAAAACATTGAAATTAGGGAGGTGATAAAAACTCAAAGTACTGATAATGCTTGCTATATTTAGAAAATTAAAAAAACTATTTCATGGTAAATTATTTTAAATAAATTAAAAAAACTTTTAAACAAATTAGCAAGCTTAAGTTCACATTTAAATAGTAGCGCGTTATAATAAAATTAATAAAGTAACAATAAGGTTATGAATATTATTGGCCTAAGTTTTAAATACATTTAAATTATTTGATAAAGAATATTAAAGTTAAGCAATTTTTAACATAGTTTAAGATGACTTATTGAATAGAAATTTAAAAAAAAAAAACTAATATAATGTCATCATGAACTCCTTTGAAATTTGAACCAAATTATTATGCTTGAGTAGTACAAGTGATAGTGAATTACCACTAATAAAAATAAAAATCAAATTGAATAAAGAATTTATAAAATACTTTAGTGTGTTCTTTGTTGAATTATTTTATTAATGAAAAATTATGTTATGTTATTTAATGTATTTAGTTTTATGTTGTGTCTAGAGGATTATCTAATGAAAATGCACGATGAGTTTGATAGAGACTACAGTGAACTTTATATTTTGTTTAAACTAATAGTGTCGGTTGGTGATTGTTGTTATATTATGTTGTTTATACTTTTCTTATTCTATATATAGGTAATATATTTTTATCATTCTTATAATTTATTATTTTTGTTTAACTGTTTGTACTTTATATTTTGTGCAATCAATGTGTTCGTGATATGTAACTGTATATAAATGTTTAGGATTTAGGGTTTACATTAGAATAATTTTGTTCTCTTATCTCTTTAATTTTTTTTTCTTATCCTTATCTTTATATGTTAATTATGCATTTTGACTATTTTTATTCATTAATTATTATTACTAATAAAAAAATAATATTTTATGTTAGAATAATATATCAGTTAAAATAGAATCGATGTAAACAAAAATGCGATAACATTGTTGTAAATATTTGAAGAGATATTACGTTGGTTAATTCAAATCCGATGTAATACACCATATTCTACATCGGATATCACTCATAACCGACATAACAAAAAATTGGAAAAAGTAAAAATTCAAAATTTGAAATCTTTGTAATGACACTAAAGATATTACGTCGATTGGGAGGTGCTAACCGACATAGTATGTAGTCCATATTACGTCGGTTGGGACTTTCCAACCGACGTAATATCCTCCCCTTGGCACGTGAGTGAATTTTGAACAAAATTTGGTCATATACTACGTCAGTTGGGAGCTCCCAACCGACGTAGTATGTCCCTCAGGTTAACATTAGGTATTTCAAGAAGATATAAACTCTTAGGGTATCATTTTTCGCTTATTCTTACATTTCATTCTTCTTCACCTTTTCCTCACCCTCGCTTGTTGCCTTCTTTTATTCTCACTAGTTTTCGTTTATTTTTCGCGCAATACAACTTTCTCTTCTCACATTTGCATATTTGTTGTTCACTGGTTTTGCTACGTCTTGTTTGGCTCCATTTTCGACTTCTTCCATGTTCGTTTGGTGTGCAAGATTTAAATGCCTGGTTCGACAATCTTTACCTCTTCTCTTTACAAGAGGTTAACAATTTTGTAAAATTCATTAAAAATAGTTCGAAATTTATTTTTGACTCAAATTTTTTATTAGCGTCTTGATTTAGTATATATTTGACGGTAGAGTTCTTATATTGTACAGGTTTATCATAGATTTAGGGTTTGAAAAGTTTAGGATGAAGAAATTTTAAACGACCTTAACTTTTGAGGCATAGCTCAAATTGAGACGCTCAAAAAATGAAAGTTGCTCGAAATGGGGTAACGAATTCGCTGGCCACCTGTCGAAGGCGGTTGGGCCTCCGAAAATTCCAAAAATTTCATCGTTTAAGGTTTTTTTTTATTTTTCTTATTATTTTCACATATTTTTTAGATTGTAGCATTTTATTTCACATATCTATATTTGCTAGAAAATTCTAAACTTTTTTGGAGTATTTTCTTGTATCGATTAGAGATTTATCAACCCATTATTATTATTTTTAAAAAATTACTTTTTACGTCGATTGTAAGCTACAACTGACATAATAGATGACTTTTTATTTCGGTTATAGATTACAACCGACGTAAAAAGTCCTCTTCTACGTCGGTTACAACTCCAACCGACATAATATCCACCTCTTTCAATTGTTTTAGTTGGGTATATGATGTCGGTTTCTATTTTCAACCGACATAGTGACGTACATATTATGTCAGTGGCATAACTGACGTTGTATGTCCAAGACTTTCTACATTGCCTATATCAACGTCGGTTGCATAACCGACATAAAATGTCTTTTAGAACCGACGTAAAAGGTCATTGTTCTACTAGTGTATACAAAATTTTAATTTCTTAATTTTAAGAGAGGTTTGTTAACGGAGATTATCATAAAACCTACTAAGACATGGATGTATCAAAGGTTTTTCAAACTTTGGTTAAATGTTCACATTTTTTTTATATAAATTGCAGGAAGTTTTAATTATTTTAGTTTTTCTCTGTTAAGAAACTCCAGCACGCGAGATTAATATATTTTGTGAAAATGTTTTTTAAACACTTCCCTTTGACAAGGTGCGGGGATTCATTTCAAAGGTAAATTGCAGTTTGCTGCTCATGGAGTTTTATTTTAGATACAAGTTGCATTTTTTTGCTCGTGGAGGGAGTTCTTTCGTGTGAATAATCTCCAACTGTTATGATCTTCATCTCTCAATCAACCAATATTATGTCTGCTTATGTTCTAATTACTATTTGATTTTCTTTTGCCATATTTGATTTTTCCGAATTGGTTTTCACTTTTCCTATTTACCACGCCTTAGGTCACTTTTATGACTAATTTTTAGTGTGTTGTTTGTTTTTGTGAACAAATTATTTTTAAGTGGCATATTTTCGTTCAAGAGGTTTAAAAACTACTGACTGTAACAGGGATTTCAAGATCGCAAGGAAGTAATTGTCATTCCAAGGGTTATCAGAAACAATCGGTAATCCGTAACAGGGGTTTATTAGAGGAAAGATAAATCGTGAGTAACGTATTTAGAGAGAGTTAAAACCGCCGAAAACGCTAAATATAAACCTAGTTCAAAATTAATTTTTCTTGTAGTAAGCTTCTTGATTATGATATCTAATATATTGGTATCATGGTTTCGATTTTCACCAGTCTCATAATAATAGGTGGTTAATCCCTTATTGAGATTAATCTCTTCTGTCGTACAAAAAAAAAAATCTCTAAGAAGATAATTAACACAATCAAGATTGAAAAATATACAAAAAAAATAACAACTTTGACATGCGGTGCACCAAATGTGTGGTATGTTTAGGAAAGAAGACATTTAAATACCTCTTTGGCTGATTGACAATCTAGAAGAGTCATATTATGAGAATTCAATAGAAGAAACTTCATTCCTTGACTCTTTTAGAAAATTTTTATGTGGTTGCAAATGAAAAATGTTCCTCCAATCTCATTTGGTTACTAAAGGCTATGTATAGTTTAAGAGAAGTAGTATAGTTAAAGAGTTTAGAGATTTACTTACTCCTATGACTTTTATGAATATAGGCCTATAGTGGCTTCTTGTGAAAACTTACTATCCTTCATGGAGATGTAAAAAAAATTATAATATTTAAATTTGAAGGTTTTGGAAAATCAAGAAAGGAAAACTAGGTTTATATTTAATAATACTTAATATAATAAATCTATTGGTAATTTTTTTAAATATTGATTTATATTTTAAGTGAAATATGTGCCATTAAATATATTTTAAATATATTTTAGATTAAACAATATACAATTGCGTGAAAAGAATGAAAAAGAAAATCAATCCTTTCACTCAATTAAAATTTATTTATGTAATATTTAAAAAAATTTATTTTATTAATTTCTGGACTGTCTCCTTGTTTAAATAATATTTAGTGTTTAAATAAAAGTTACTGAAATCCAAATAATAATTAGAAGTGATTGAGGTTCAAATAATACTCGTCTTGTATCTTATAGCATTAGTTTGCCAATAAAACTTGACTTCTATGGTAATGTAGTCTGGATTTTCAAATACACAAGTATAAAACAACTTAGTGTAAATATCTCTATTCTTATGTTAGAGATCCCACATCGACTAGAGATGATATATTTCAATAGTTTATAAGTAGAGCCTATCCTAGCAACGTTGTTGGGCCTACGAAATGTTATCGGACCATCCTTAAATATAAGTGTCAACACCCAATTTCGTCCGTACAAATAAATTATTTCAGATTATAAAACAATATAAAAATAAAAATAAAAATACGTGTTATTTAGCTTTATTATACGTTGTCATTTAAATAAAAAAAGAGAGGCTTTGGTCCCATTATATTCGATGAATAAAGTTTTAAAATAAAATTCATAAAAAGAAATAGTAAGATTAGTCTATTAAAAATTTGTTTAAAGAAAAAAGATAGTAATTAAAAATATATTGAATTTTTTCCATTAAGAGAAAACTAAAAAATGTGATAATTAAAAGATAATAATTAAAAAACAAAAATAACAAATAATAAATAATAAATATTTAATAATTAATGATTAAATAATAAAAACAAAATAAAAATAAATATATATTAATAAAGGAGAATAAATAAATAAAAAAGAAGAAGGAAATACTGTTTTCAAACTGCTTACTTGATTTGCACGTCCAAGATAATAAATAAATAATAATAAAAAAATAATAATAAAAAGAATGAGTCAATGGCAGTAGACTGCCATGTTCTCACTCCCTAACTCCACGTATTTGTTTTAAAAAAAAATATTTGCAAATAATAATTTTGAAACCTCTCAGATAACAACCCATGTTCTCCACTTAAATAAAAATAAAATTAATAATAAATAATGGATTATTACCGTTGAAAATGATTTAAGTCTCATTCATGGGTAGATTCGTCTTTAATATTAGTTTAAAAAAAATTAAAAATAGTAAATATGAATGAGTCAAAGAGTGGTAACTTCTTTGAACTGAACCAGTGGCATTTTAAAAAAATATCAATTAAAATAATGAAAAAAAAGAAAAAGAGATATATTAGTCAAAGAAAGAAAAAAAAAGGGGACGAATCATTTTGGTGATGGAAAAAAGAGAACGAGAGAGAGAATATTGAGAAGAGAGAAAAAAAGAAAGCACACTGAGAAAGAAAAGACTAGGCACCATGTATGTTTTTTTCCTTTTTGCTTGTACATTCATTCATGGCATAAAATAAAAAACACTCACAATTATTCCTATTTCATCAACATGCATCTCCATGAACGCATAATTATGTAATGTTTCTGCATTATGTTTTTGCCCTGCATCTCCACTGTACATCCCACCATGAACCTCCATCACCTTTCCATTCCATTCCAATAATCATCAACCAAACCACCTTCTATGCCATGTTAACCCCACTTCCTAAATACATAAACCAAATATCACTCACGGAA
>Ga0099825_1004996_pt1 | contig 17229 bp, 5 predicted proteins | sample SiratroredBW_FD_76838 | JGI IMG/M metagenome (GOLD analysis project Ga0099825, IMG submission 76838) | Root nodule microbial communities of legume samples collected from California, USA - Siratro red BW | ecosystem: Host-associated > Plants > Roots > Nodule | place: USA: California | collected...
ATATATATAAATATATATATTTTTAAAATATATATAAAGAAAAAAAATATATTTAATAAAATATAAAAAAATATATATATATATATATATATATATATATATATATATATATATATATATATTGGATAATAATCGTTGAAATTTTGGTAGTTAATATAACGGTTAAAAATATATTATATATAGTTATTAAAAAATATTGTTATTTGAGAGGGAAGGAATAAATATGATAAAAAATATACTTTATAAGAATCATTTCTTGTAAAGTTAAGAATTTTAAGTGACTGGAAAACTAACAAATGTTAAATTAATAGTTTCACAATTTTACCTTATAGTCCAAAGAACAAGAGTTAATTGGTCCACAAAATGTAAAGGGAGTAGGTTGAAAAAATATAAAACTATAGTAACGCAAATTATACGTCAACCCCCTTTTTTTTAATTACCATAATTAGAGATTTTAGCTCCATAATGGAACTTTAGGGTACTCTTACAAGTTTCAAATCTTTGGGCCAATTACTTAAAGTTCGTCTCTTACCCTTCTTAAATTATTTATTAACGATATTTTTAAAATATAGCAATTATATGACAAATGATATCGAGAAAAAAGGAATTCAGTATTTTTATATGAAAAGTTCCTTCATTCTATTAGATATTATTTGACTTGATTTATTTTGGACTTTTTTTAAGGAATAAATTTACCAAATATAATCCTATTAAAGTTCTACAATAAATAAGAAGAAACTAGCTTTTTTAGGCAAAACACGTAGAAAATATCTTTTGGACAGGGAACTCACGTACATCATAGAAATATTTATGTATTTTTGTTTCAAACAAAATTTAAATTGTAACTCGGTAACATACGTCGAACTTTACTGTCAACTTTTATTATGCACATTATTGATGTGGTGCTTTAATTGAATAAGATACAAAAATACTTATGATATTATATGTAATTTGTGTCCTTGTCAATTAAAAATTTTAAGAATTTAACATATGTCGAACTTTATTTAAACTTTTATTATTCACAATATTGATGTGGTGCTTTAATTGAATATAATATAAAAAAAAAAAAAAACTTTACAATATTACATGTATTTTTTTTTTCCTTTTGGATTAATGATTCAAACAAAATTTCCTTTCCCTTCTTCATTAATCCAAACATTAGGGCTTTTATAGCATACAACAAGAGTTAAATATAAATTCATCCAATAGCAACATCATCATCATTATCATCATCATCATTATTATTATTATTATTAATAATAATAATTTAGTTCCTTATTTTTTTTTCACCAGATTGTTTTTCTACTAGTTTATTTGTGATTCATTAATTTGATATTCAATATTCAATGAAAATGTTGATACAACTCTTTATTTACATTATCACATCAACAAATCTATGCTGTGGTGACATTATACTGTACTTTTATTTTTATTTTTTTAAATGTTAGATATCAAAGTTAATGGATAAACAAAATTTGTATAATTAAAATAGTAGGAAAATCAAATTTGAGAAAAGAATATAGGGAATAAATTTTTTAAATAACAATAGAAGAAAATACAACTAAGATTTTCCATTAAGATTTATATTGTATAATAATTTGAATAAGTTGTTTTTATTAAATTTTTGAAAGAAAATCTTCTCATAAAATATTTCTAAACGGACATAGATGCTGGGTTGGCTCGAAAACATTTTTGAATAGCCGTGGTTGACTCAAATCATAAGAATCCCTTAATTACATTTATAATTTTTTAATGTGGGATTTGTCTTGGTTCAAGGAGTGAGAATATAACACGAATTTATATATATAAAAAAATAGTAAGAAAAGGGAATCAAAATCTAAGTTTTAAAGGATTGAAGTCAAAATTGTATAATTTTCCTTAATGATGTTCAACGCATGATAAAAGTGAGTTGAAGTTTGTTTGATAATCAATAATCAACATATCTATATATGAATAAAGGACAAACAAATTGATATGCCCATTTTTGGTTTAAGTAAAAATTAATTTAAGCGTTTTTTAAGAAAAAAAGTCACACATTTTCTATTCCATTAACGTTAAATATTGTAATTGCTTATTAGTCCATTATCCTCAATTTCTTATGTCAATTGAAATTAAATGAAATAACAGTGAGTCTTTATTTTGGTTAGGTTATATTTGGATATGTTTAAATTAATATAAAATTTATGTTTAATTACAAAATAATATAGAATTTAATGCTAATGATTTTTTTGTTTTGAGACACTTGTATTTTAAAATATCATTTTGAAATTATAAAATTATCTATTAAATTGTGAATTTAAATTGCATTGAAGATGATTTCGTATGTAATGAATAAGCTAATGAGACAACTCCAATTAACAATGAAAACAATGATCTTTGAAAAGAGGATAGGAAAGCTAAGATTTGTACAATGAAATTTGAAAATATCTTTTTCTAAAGTTAAAGATATCAAAGAAAAAGCTACATATAATACATGTGGGAAAAAAGTATGCAATTTTTTTTTTAAATAGACATTTCAACATTATTGGGTCATTCGAAAAAAAAAATGTAATAGATGCATAATAATTTATCGTTTGTAAAAATTAAGAAATAAGGAGCTTGATGACAATGACTAAATTGACAATATCTTAATGTGCTTTTATTATTGTTTTGGGACATATTGAATTTTACTTTATTATCTAAATTTAACAAAAATGATCAATAAGATTTTCTCAACTTTCTCAAAATGAACAAACTTTTATGTATAAAATTAAAGATTTTATTTTATGTTTTAAATAAAAATATGTTAACCAATCCACATATAATTTTTGTAATTATACACATACACCTTCTTCCACTTGAGAAATATACATTCATCCTATGATTTAAGGGATAACAAAAATGTGGAACATAAAAGTAATAGGGTCTATTAATTTTCATAAAGGGGCTGACAATCTCTAACGAATAAAAATAGAAAGAAAATATAGATAAACATTACTTGATGACAACAGAGTTTAAAATGTGTATAATTTGAAATAATATTTACACAATAATAAAAAGTATAATTTTGTAATTTTAATTCAGTGATTAACATCGTTGGTAGATATATGTTTGTGGGGTTGTTTGATGTCTCACACTTCCTCTCTACATGACAAAATCGTGGGGAAAAACTGTCCTAAAAAAGATGCTTTGTGCAAACATCATATTAACTTTAAGAAAGCGATATTTCTCAATGTCATGGGCACTGCCGGATACGACCATCCGCATAATTAGATGACAGTATATGGAAATAATAATCATACATACCACCTACCTCCTATTATTCACACATCAATCATTAACCTTTACCACATTTTTCATCTTCTAATTTTTTTAAACAAAATTTGTTCTTCAAATCTTTTTTTAAAAAAAAACACGATTTTAGGTTTTAAATATTATATTTTAAACTGAAAAGAGTTTTAAGAAAAAATTGTTCCTAAACCTAAAAATATGTTTTCTAAATTTTTGAAAATACTAAAATATATTTTTTTTATTTTTTTAAACTGAGAGATAAATAGGTTTTCAAAATATTTTAATGCCAAAATATAATTGAATCAATATTTGTAATAGAAAAACGTGCCCCATCCTTATCACAACCTTGATAGGGGTAGCTGATGTGGTCTCCTTTCTTAGATCTTTCAGCGACACCTATATTGTGAAGCATAAAAAAACTCATTTGATTTAAAATAATTTCATGGAGATGCATAATTTTCAAATCTGTACATAAAAGAAAGCAACTCGATCAGTCAAAAAAAAAAATAAAATAATACTCTACGAAAGTCCAAAACAATAAGATAATGAAAAAAGAAAATTTTTTATTTTTTTGAGATGTGTATTAAAAAATAAAAAATACAAATATAATTGCATACAATCTTACAACCTAAGCTACGTTCAAGTAGATTAGACATTTGAAATCAAAATGAGTTGAAAACAGTTTAGCAACATATACAAGAGCGTACCAATAATTTTGTATTTGAAGAGATTCTCAATTAAAAAAGAAGAATTATGTGAGAAGTATTAGTTCGTACATGTACTGGGAAATAAACAAAACAAAAAGTAGGAGAGGAGAAAAATGGATAGGGACATGAAAAACAAAAGAAAAGAGGGAAATAAAAGTGATGGAGATGGATTGAAGCAGGAGAGATTGGGTGGGTGGACAAAATCAAACTCCTCTATCCCTCTTGTCTTGTATTAATCCCAGGGATTCCAGTGTCCTTATTTTTGTTAACACTGTGTTCGGAGATTGCAGTTTTAAATTAGAACACGGCTCCCCCAACCCCTCTCAATAATTTCCACCCTAATAAACTAATTTAAAGTGTTGAACCCTCTGTGCAGTTTGTTCCGTTACTTTTGTGCGTATTATAGACAGCATTGGTGTTAAACTAAACCACTGTCACATCTCACCGAACTTATCAAACACATCAATTGTTAAATTAATCAGAGGGAATAAAGTCAATGTAAACCAATATCATAATCCCCTCCTCGTGGGGCATTGTCTTCTTTCTTGCTTTCTTTCTCCGCTGAACAAATTTGAAGTTGTGTTAGATATTTCAACACATTTTATCAAAGTGCACACATACGAAAAGAAAGGTTGTTGTTCTTGCTAAAGCACGATCTAGTGCGAGCCCTTTTGGGCAACAGAAGTTGAGGCCTAATCCATTTGAGAAATTGAATTTGTTTAATTAATAAAAGGAAAGGGAAAATGGGGGAAAAAGAGATGTGATGCATACATAGTCTTAGTCCTTAAGCAGGAGAAAAGCGGAAAAGCGATTGAGGAGAGGGAGAGTAGAGTGGAGACCACCCGAAACGAAACGGTGCGCAAGGGTGGCTTTAGAAGGGCGAGAATCATGGGATTGGGATATGAATGAATGAGTAATGCGATATAGCTGGCAAGTGTGGCCCATGACTCCGACTTCCCCATCACTTTTACTAGTTTACCATTGACGCTTCCAAAGGAAACACCAACAGTTTTCGCCACGGAAAACCAAGCCTCTTCTGCCACGTAAAAACAACCTCACTTCCCAATACAGCTAAACTAAATCAACACAACCACAATATTATCAAAGGCCAAAATATTTTTAGTCTCTCGTGTTTTTTTTTTAAGTCTCTAAATAGATATTTAATTTAACTGTTATTACTTTCTAAACTTTTTCTCAGTTAATATCTCTACTTCCAGTTGTTAGAGATGACGGGTAAGTGACTTACGCGCTAACTGTATTAACTCTATCATAATTTGTCACGTGTCACACGTGGTTCATTTTTTGTATTTTTTTTGTTTTTTCGTTTTATGATTTATAGAATTTCTTTTTTAGCCCTCTCCTTTTTTTTAGTTTTAATTTTCAACACTTTATTTTACTAATTTTAGTTCATTAATAATATTTACTTCACCAGTTTTAGTCTTTTATTTTTTTTGTTTATTATTGGTTTTATATAAAATTGTCAAACACAAACTTATTTGCTTTCGGTATTTATTATTATTCCTGGACACATTCATTAGGAGATTTAGAAATGCAAAATTGTTAAACGAAATTTTAAAACATAATAAAGATGAAAAAATTAAAATCACGAAGATGAAAATAAATAAATCAATCCAAATATTCAAGAATTAAACAATACTCTCATCTTAATTTTTTAAAGATTTAGTTCTAGAACAATTAATCAACTAAATCAATTATAAGAATCATATCGATTTAATAAATTTTTAATTTGATTCTAGAACCAAAGACGTAAATTGTAATTACAAAATTCAAAATCGAAATTAAAAAAGAAAATAATAAACTTAGTGTTAAGCAATTAATGTAAAATTTAATTGGATTTATTTAATCTTGATTTTGTGAAATTCTCAAGATTTAAAATTTAGTTATTTATATATGAAGAGCAACAAATGAATTTAAGAAAAGAAGATAAGAGAAAAGGAAAAGGTCAAAAATAAAAATTAAGAGAAAAAGAAGACGAAAAAAAGACAATTCTTAAAAGAGTAGTTATACTTTGACAATCACATGTGGCACACACTCACTTTATAACCTTATGTGGCGCTGATATGACAAAGATAAATGACGTGTAAAAGAACATTCTAGCGTGGCACTGAGAGTCATAGGTTTACATGTTTGGGATTTTATCTAAAATGTTGAGAAGCAGCGAGTTTGAATCTCAGATCTCTTGAATCTCGCCACTACCGTCGTCGCCGCTGCAGTCATATCCACTGCTGTCACCGAAATTGCTGTCGCCGCCGTCGATTTTCGACCACCGTCACTCGCCACCTCAACCACTCTCACAGGAAATCTCCCTTATGCAAATGGGTGCACTGGATTCCTATCACGTTTCAAATCTTAAATTTATATACTTAAAATTTAATTATGCCCTTTCATAACAAAATACTTTAAATATCTTTAAAAAAGAAAAGTCTTGTTTTACCCTTATCCATGTGTACAATTAAATCACGTCAGCAGTTAGCATCTGGTTGTATGCCAGCTGTGGTTATCAAAACAAATTTTTCCTTCTTAAAACTCTCAAATTTAATAAAAGAAAATGAAAAAAAAAAGACAATTCTTAAAACTCTCAAATTTAATATATATATTATGTTTTGAAATTCTGATGGAAAGATAAATCTAATTATTAACTTTAACTAGATCCATAAGTTCAATTATAAAAGTTTAAGCTAAGATAAAGAAAATATAATCTTTATGGATTCCTTTACAAATTTCACATAATGTGTTTCAACTTCAAAAACACATAAAATAAATGGCAGAAAAATTCAAATCTTGCAAACCATATGTTTATTTTGAAGCCATAGAAATGTATATCTAATGCAATTAGAATCGGTTAAAAATAAAAATCAGTGAGTAAAGATTAGATAAGCAGAAAATATAAAATTAAAATAAATATATGATAAACTCAATTTATTATTATTGAAAGGAAATAAGTTGAAAAATAAAAATAAACATATGAAAAATATATTCATTATACAAAAAAATTATAAATATGTACACAAAATATGTTATGAATATATCAACTCAATTAAAATAACAATAACTACATCAACATTTTCATATAGTCAAATTCAAATAACCACACACATGACACTCATCAATCATATATAATACAATTTTAACTACTTAAATAATAATGAAAGATGAAATTATCTGTGTATGAAATATAATGTTATCATAGGATGTTTTAAATAAATTTTATTTATCTATTTTAAGATCATGATTAGGAAATAAAATAATTATTTAAAGATAAAAAAAATTAATAGAGCTACCACAATTTTGTCCTTTTTAAGAGAACTAAATTTATATGTAAATCATTAATAAAAAAAATTACAGTTATAATTTTAAAATTAATTTCATGAATAAATAATTTATTTAAACTACACTTAATTTTGAAAGATAATTTTTATATTTAACTTAATTTGACCAATAAGTATAAATTGTTTCTAACATATACATTTTTTTCACAAAAAAAGTGCTAAAAAAATAATATAAAATTTACATTCAATTTTGTCTAGTGACCCAAAAAACTACAATATAATATACACTGCCCATATTATATATATAATGTATCAAATACTACATATATACGTCATTTTTCTTACTCGTCGTATATATATTATTGTAGATATCTCTAATTCTATATCTCATATATAAAATTAACCTATCAATACATATAAACCATCAATTCAACTTAATATATATATATATATATATATATATATATATAATATTTTATTGTTTGAGTGAGCTCATTTTATGTAAATGATATTTCTTTCTTTAAACTTAAAATAGATCTTTTTATTTGAACGATGATAAGTCGTTTAAGCAATCATCAAGTGAGCGCCTTGCAACGTGCATGTGTTGAACTCTCAACAAGTTCTAGAACATTTACCTATCTCATTACTAGTGTTTCAGTGACCAACCTTCACTTGAACATCCTTTCACACCATCTCAACGAAGTTTAAGCAATATGATTTTAGAGAGAGAATTGACTTCTCCCTGACTTAAACTACCAGCTATTACTTGACTGACATACTTCATTGCTTGACTATCCACATGATAAGATCTTCTCATTTGAACAATAATAAGTCGCTTAAGCAATCATCAAGTGAGCGTCTTGCAACGTGCATGTGTTGGACTCTCAACAAGTTCTAGAACATTTACCTATCTCATCACTAGTGTTTCAGTGACCAACCTTCACTTGAACATCCTTTCACATCATCTCAACGAAGTTTAAGCAATATGATTTTAGAGAGAGAGAATTGACTTCTCTCTGACTTAAACTACCAGCTATTACTTGACTGACATACTTCATTGCTTGACTGACATACTTCATTGATTGACTATCCACATATCGCTTAATCGATAGAAAACATTGAGTATAATAATTATACACCTTCTAGTTATTGCTTAAGTGTTAAGAGGTTGTTTGAGCAACATTCAACCCAAAAACAATCATTTTCAAGAAAACAAAAAAAAATTTAACATCTTCACTAAAATTAATTGTCATACGTCAAATATATTTTTACATATCGCTTTCAACTCCAAAATTAACCAACAACAACATATATTCTTTAATCCCTACCAAAACATGCTCCAATCTAATCATTGAATAAAAGTAATTATTAATTTTCTTTACCTAAATTGAAATATGTCTAAAGTTTTCTTAACATTCCGAAAAATCCAAATCCAAATCAAATATGGATAAATCTTCAAAAATCAATCACCTCTTCTAAACAAACAATTCTCTTAAACAAACAATTCAAAGAGAAGAAGAGAAAAATATTTAAAATCTTATTAATGATTTATTTACCAAAGTCAAAAATTGATTGAATTAGAATAATCTTTATCTTTCAAGGTACTTGGAAAGATGTTATGAGAGAGTAACACTGGTCAAAATCTTGTATATATTTAGAAAGTGCTTAGAAAGAAAAGTTTTAATAAGATATAATGTCAAAAATATAAATAATAATTTAACTCTAACTTTTATTTATAGATTTTTTTATTTTTTATTTATTTAAAATTTATCTTAAAATAACTCAAATGTTATATAAAACTTTCAAAATAACATGAGAATCATTATATATGAATTTTAAAATATTAATAAAATATAATAAAATAGAAGTATTTGTTAATCTAAGAATAAATATGAAAAAGTTCCTTGAATTCCTAATCTAGACCTAAATTTATTCAATATTTCTTAGTTAAATTATACGATTTTTCCTTTATAAACTTTAATAACACCTATTATACAGTAAAAAACGTTTTAATTCAGAAGACAGTAAATGTTCAAATAAATTTGGAGTAAAATACAATAACACTTCCAATAGTTTTAGTGAAATATACATCGTGTATTTATCCATTATTTGGTTATAAAAAACTCCCTGATTTTTTTTTTCACGTATAATAGTGATAACTTCTATCTCAAAATGTTGTGAAGAGTTGTGTGTTTTTAGTTATATGTCCAATATTGTTCTGTTAATTTTGTTAATATATTAATTATATAAATATGTAAGTATAGTATTTTTTTTAATACAGAATATATAACCTCATTTTCCTATTTTCGTTTTGTTTAAACTTTAAACTCCATATTTTTAATTTAACATTTGTTTTAAAGATTTTATTTATGCATGGGTTATACATATCAAAGTACTCTCGTCAATCAATTATTTTGTAGACTTGGAAAACTTAAATATAGAGACAACTATCAGGATTTTCCTTATTACAGTAAATCAAGATGAAGGTACAAAAATTTGAAAATATTTTTTATTATTTGATTAAGAGTAAATAAACTAAAAAGACGTATGGAGTCGATAAAAGTCTATTTTAATTAAGCAACAAATTACAAACTACAAAAATAAACATAATATTTTATATATATATATACACACACACACTTATTTATTCACCTATTAACCAACAATTTGTATCTAGAAAATATTATATTGTGAAGCGTATAAAAATAATGTAGCTGAATATATTTAATTTCTAACAGTTAAACAAGAAAAAAATATTTTGTTTCAGTTATTTAAGTAAAGTATTGCTCTAATAAATTATTTTCATTTTTCTCTCTATTATGGATAATTTCTTCTCTGATCTTTCTTTTCCATCTCTTATTTTTCTCCGACTGTCTTTATATAAGGGTTTGATACACTAGACATTGTCACCAAACATCCTAATTAGATTGACACATCGTTTATCAATGATAGTACGTCAAAATATGAAAAAGAAAATAAGGATACAAAAGACATCAGAAGACTCAATCAAAACTCATACGGAAGTTAAGTGAATCTAATATAACAGTTTGACTAATCCTGATTCTACTAAGGTCATGAACTATGCTAGAAGGGCATTATCTCACTAATAAAAAATAGTGTCTATTGTCTAAAGGAAAGTTAGGGCACAAGTTTTTCTTCCTTTTTCTTTTTCTTTTCTCTTTCTTATCTACTCTATATTTCCTCTCTCCTTTCTCTTCTTCTTCCTCCCCCTTCTCTTCTCTCCTAATCAATATTAATACAAAATAATGAATATTACTACTTTGAAATTATTATATATGGTTTTACGTTAAATTTTATATCATTAAATATCTTAGAATTGTAAAATATTTTTGATTAAATAATTCATTTAAATAATTAATAAGTTGGACTCGCTAGGCTTGATCGACTAAACTTGAATTTAGAACTAAATTAGCTTCGAGAAATAAGTTGTCTTTTTTTTTTCTATTTAATCAAAATATACCAAATTAAAAAATTTAAACTAAAATCTCTCAAATTAAATAAATTGACTTTCATAGTTGATTACTTGTGTAACTGAAAAGTTATAGTTTCACGTCCCAAGCTAATTCGTGACCCCACATTTAATTTATATCTACAAATGGAATTAACGAATCAAACTTATAAGTTAATTATGACTATGTAGACTTTAAAAACCAATTCATTATCCGTGAGGATTATGAACTTAACACACACCTGTTTACATACACAGCCTTGGATAAATACCATGTTACTGTCATGTATTTAAGAGCATGAATGAGTCCTAGGAGTGTAGGTAGGTCATATAACCCTCATTAATCTAACCCATCTGCATCCCAATAGGTTGAGTTAATTCATCAAGTTAGGCTGGATTTAAATCTGAACCCCACTAACCCCACTGTTAACTCACAAATTCTGAGTTTCTAAACCAATAAACTCCTTCTATATTAATAATTATTTTCAATATTTTAAGATTTGGATCAAATAGACTAATCTGACTCTTCTAACTAGGAATTAAACTTGCTTTACTCTCATTGTGTTATATATCAATAATACAGTTCACTCGACTTGACATCATTGACTCAACATGTTTTGCAAGATTTGTTTAGACAGTAATTTTTTTCCATTTATTTTGATGTCAAACATTTGGCTTTTGTACATTAGACTCCATTTCTATTAACAAATTAACACTAAAACTTATTTATCTTAGAGGAGGTGTTATGTTTATAGATGATGTTAACTTTTAAGTCTTCTTAAATCATCTACAAAGATTGAGATTTTTTACTTTTCTAATATTTTTTATTTTTTCATTTAATTTATTACTTATTCACTCAACGTGAGCTCATTAAGATTGAATAGGGTTATTTAAAAAAAATAGTAAAACTCAACCTAATTCAACTATGTTTAGTTTTAAATTTTCACACTTAAACTATTTAAACAGTTGGGAAGTTTGCAATTTACTAAGAACATGCATTAAGTTGGAGATTATTGAGTTTTTTATGAACAAAAAATGAATTAAATAAAATTGGATAGTTCAGAAATGTTTCAATTTGTATAAAGAAAATGTGAGAAACTTGATCAATTTATTGTCCTGAAACAGATACTCCACATTTGTAAACAGAGTTACAATCAGACTCAAGCCCACCTCTATAATTATCTACTACTAGAACAAATAAATTAGCCTCCCTGATTAAAAATTAGTTCATGGCTATGTCCTATCGCGCTAAGAAAGATTGATACAAATCCATTAATGTCTTTCCAACTATGAATTTACGTGTCGAAGAGGGATTTTTCATATAATTTTGATCGAGATCTACCACGTTCTATGGCTAAACCTATGCACATACAACAAACACCTTTTCAAAAATCCTTCCCGCTTAAATTATAAATAACACCAACGATACAAAACCAAAGAAAATTGAGTGAATTAAGGATACATAATACTATAACTGAACACAAATGTCAATCAGGTCAGTTAACTCCTAATACGTTACCCTTGCTACAAAGCATAATCAGTTAAAATTACAAAGATCACTTGAAAACATCTCACATCTCTATGCTCTAGTCTTTTGCCTTTACCATATTACTATTGTACTCCTTTGCCTTTACCATATTACCATTGTACTTCTTATATGTAGCCTGCAAAACAAAACATACATTTGTCCCTCCAAAAGATGTTATTGTATAAGCATAAAATATATTGATTATTCAATTGCAAATTATGATCAATTCCCTCTAAAACTTTAATATATTACTTATCTTGATAATATACACATTTTACTTCTAACAATGTGGCATTCTATAGTAAGTACAATCTACTATCTTTGACATATAGGTTTTAAAGTTAGCTGACATTTAAGTTAATGTCTTGAGACTATGTAAAGGACAATAATACCAATCACAATATGTGAAGTTTATGTTGGGAATTTTATGTATCATACAAAAGATTTCATCTACATCCACTTTTCTTTTTTTAAAAATAATTTTACTTTTATGGTTCCATATCTCCTCTATAACTGTTTCCCACACCTATCTCCACACCAAATTTTGGTCTTTATTAAGCTTAGTCTTACCTACTTGTCACATTTATCTATTATACCCACACCCATTTCCACACCAAATTTTGGTTTTTACTATGCCCAGTCCCACCTACTTATCACATTTATCCCAAATCTTTTGCACTACCCTGCAATTAATGAGCAAGTGAAAAGTTGTTTTTAACTTTTTTTGGATAATAAGTTTCCTAATACTAATTCCTTTTTTTTTTCAAATTTCTCTTAGTTGACAATCTATCCAACATTACTCTCCATGTAAAAAACTGTGTGGAAGACAGGACTTTCAAGCTCAATAGCTAATTCAATAAATGCTAATTCAATAAATGTATGTTCTTGTCAAAACTAGGGTTTTGCAATACTTTATATCCTGACCTCACAATATACACTCCTTCCTTCCTTTTCACTTGTCTATATCCAAGAATACATATTCCTTCTTTTTCACTACTGTGATATTAATGCTAACAACTCCTACTTCTTTTGAGATTTCCAAGAGAATATTTCTCTTCTCTATATTAGTTTCAAACTCTATCATTATTCAATTCTCTTTGATCCCTCACTACATTTTCTTTACATTGTGAAATTAGGTACAATCTAGGAAACTTTTCTTTTAACACTTAGTACCCAACATACCTATCATCCCAAAACCTTATTATTTTACTATTACCTAACTCTCATTTGATTCTAATATCAAATCAATTTGATTGGGTGCTTTCTCCACACACTTTACATAGATATCTTTTTGATAAGTTGTATCGTCATTCATATTCCTCCACAAACCATACATAAACTCCATCACCCCTATATTTTCCATTCCACGCCTTCATTTTCACTTTATTAATAAGATTATGTTGAATTATTCTATATTTTTTTATACCCAGACCCCTCCATTTTAGATTTGAATACTTTTTTCCATTTCACCCATAATATTTTCCATCCTTCTAAACTTTTAGAATACTACTATCACTCATTTTTTATTTTATTTAAATACCTTTAAACTTAACCCAATTCAAATTAATGAGGATAACGACTTTAGTCATCATTCCTATATATAAGGAATATCTAAATTCTTACAAAACACACTTTATTTATATATAAAGTCAATAATTTGATAAAAAATATCAATTCAAAATAATACTATCCACTTTCACCTTTGAACGTAATCAGTTTTTTTTTTTTTATATGTTATGCATGTTTACAAATTTGTTATCCAAAATATTTCATTAAAGTTATTACAGAAGTTTATTTATTTCATTTAATATACTTATTATGTAACACATCTTTGTAACTACAACCGAAACTTTATGTTAATATTTAGATAAAATTTATGTTAATATTTAGATAAAATTCATGTAATTCTTCCTGACAAAACATCTTTCTAATGTTCATTCATGTATTATTTTTGTAAATAATTGACCATATATTGTATTTATATATGACATTAATAGAAAAAGCCCATTCAATAACAGTTTTGGAGGGCCTATAAAAGTGGTTTTGCAACCGCCGTCGATTTAACCGTCGTAGAAAGTATGTGATATATGCCGGCAGTTGTAATGGGCAACAAATAACAAAAAATATATGACGGCAGTTGTTTAACCGCTGTCGTTTAACCGCTGTCGTTTATATGCTTATTTTGGAAAAGTTGCATAACAAATAACAACAAAATTCATTATCATAGATCACGATAAAATAAAACATTATATTTTATATAAATATAAAAAATCAAAGAATAAATATTGTTTATATGCAGTTATTATTGTTTTGTAATCATATTTTTTCTTAATTTAGAGATTAAACAGTTAAAGAAATTACATTTTATTGTTAAATTTCTCAAAAGTAACATTAAAAACAATAAAAAGTAACACTTACAATATTTAAACACAATATTAAAAAAACATAATTTAAAATAATTTAAATATAGCTTTAAATTAAAGAATGTTGTAAATATATCTTGGTAACATAACAATGTTTTCCTTCAAAAAGGAAAGTTTTAAAAATGCATCTGAAAAGTTTTGTCAAATACATCTTTTAAGGGAAAACAATGTCAAACTTTGTTTATTTGTGTTTGTCCAGATACATATTTGTAATTTTTTAAAAAAAGAAGGTTGATTTTGTAATTCTACTGTAGACTGATTTTTGTAAAATAGTTTATGTTATCTATTTTAAGCCTATTTCAATAATTTTTTAAAAGTAATTTACAGAAATAGGTTAACCAGTCTCGTGACATCCAATTTTTAAAATATCCTTTCCTGCTAACTGTGATTACCAAAATTCAATTAACCATATAGATTTAATCAGTCCATGAATCTAATATCACTGTTGTAGGTTTACATTGAATATTATCCTAGAACACTATCATTTTTATCTCTACAAGTTTTGAATCCAATACTTTGAATCAAGTTCTTTAACTTGGATTCTTACTTTTGTAGATCCACTAAAGTGTTATTTCACAAATTTCTTTAAACTACATCCTACCATAACTTTTCCTCAAATACGCGCCATTGACTCAATAATTAATTTTTCATATTAATTAATTGGAAGGACTAAAAGAATACAAATTTCAACTCTAATTAGAGAAAAACTTATTAAAAAATATTAGTTAGTTGAAAGACCTATGAAGTCCTTTAATCAATACCTAACCCGACAGATAAAAATAGTTTAACCATTTTTTACTTTAAGTATGAAAGCAAATTAAATATAATTACTTAATTGATAAGATCTCCATTTAGTAAACTTTTCAATAAATATTATAAGGAATAAAATAAACATATTAACTTACGAATACATCAATCTATAATAGATATATTTAGGTTATTTAAAAAACAAAAATTAACTTATAAAAATAAACTAATTAATTTTTTCCGATTATTTTCTTCTTATTAAGAAGATTTTTCAGGTAGACCCTTATATTTTTTCCTTAAGCATGTCCTTCTATTCTCTTTTTCTCTGCCTCAAAATTAGTTTGACTAATTCATTAAAATATAGTTAGTTAATATAAATTTAAAATATAATTAATTTAATTTTTAGATATTAAAAAAGTATTTATAATACATTTTCATTTAAAAAGTAATTGATAGTGTGGTTTAATCATAAAAGCAATATAAAATTGTTTCCAGTTTCCTGTGTTTATGTAGATCTGATACACCACATGGTGGATGAAAAATTCTTTTTCCCCTTCTGTGTTTAGTTCCCTTCCTAGGTGCTAAAAAAGAAAATGGCATACACGTGCATTTAAATAAGAAAATCACAAAAAAAATAAATTACTTCAGATACAGTTAGAAAAGGTGGCGAAAGAAATGAGTGTTTAAAAAACTAAAAAAAAAAAAGAAAATTTAATTTTAAAACATGAACCCTTCTAATTTTTACTTGATAAAATTAAAAAATCATAAATATATGTGTGTATATATCCATTTAAATAAAAAAAAAATTATAAAGAAAAAAAAAAAGATTAACGATGCATCACGTGATGTGGGAGAGAAGAGATGAAATGAAATTATTCACCTTCCGTACCTCATCATCGTCCGGTATTAGACCGTTTTGTTTTCCACTAAAACCAAGACACCCATGAATAGACAACACATAGCCAGATTCAACGGTTTTCGACTCCTTTTATTTTATTAAAATGCACCGCCTCTGGGGCACCTTTGTAATTTATCACTGAACCTTAAGTTTTTCTGCCGCTTTCAGGGGAGCAAAAGCCACGTGTGTCTACTTTGCACGCAACGTCTCGTCACGTGACCAAACCACTCCCTCACGTGATCTACCGCTGATATTTCTCTAACATTTGTTTATGACCTAAGGAAATATTAAAATAACAATTTTAAATCATTATATAAATAAATTTTTAAATTAAAGAAAAACATGCTATATATTTGTTTTTAAAATATAAAAATATTCACATTGTCATTTTATACTATTAAAATTAATGAATAAAAAATATTGTATATGGTATATAGTATTTTAAGTTCTGTGGAAAAAATGTAAGTTTTTTTATCTTTATAAATTGTAACAATAGATCAAAATCTCCTTTAACTACTTTTAACTTGAAATCTGACAATAAAGTTACCAGTTTATTGTTTCAATAAATTTTTAATCGGTTTATTGGTTATATATATATATATATATATATATATATAATCTTTTTAAAAATATATTGAATAATTTAAAATAGTTACAAAGTAAAAGACACTAAATATTTTAGCCAAAACCCCTGTTTTCTTCGAGACGATAAAATGAGAAAAATTGTAAGAAGCACATAAATAAATAAAAAACTCGTAAAAAAAATCAATAAATATAAAATAAGAAAAATTTATACGTTATACTTTTAGTAGAAAATATATCTGTTTATATATATATATATATATATATATATATATATATATATATATATATATATATATATATATATATATATAT
>Ga0099825_1004999_pt1 | contig 17227 bp, 5 predicted proteins | sample SiratroredBW_FD_76838 | JGI IMG/M metagenome (GOLD analysis project Ga0099825, IMG submission 76838) | Root nodule microbial communities of legume samples collected from California, USA - Siratro red BW | ecosystem: Host-associated > Plants > Roots > Nodule | place: USA: California | collected...
AAAAAAAAAAAAAAAAAAAAAAAAAAAAAAAAAAAAAAAAAAAAAAAAATATAAAAAAAAAAAAAAATATATATATATATATATATATATATGAATACCTAAGTAATTTTATATATATTAGCGTAATTTATTAATTAAAATTAAATGCTTAAGTTATATATAAGTACATAAAAATAAATTTGATAAAATTTAATATAAAGCATATATTTTTTTTATTTTAAAAAATAAATATTAAAATGAGTAAAAAAATATAAAAAATAAAATATACATGAAATTAATTATATCATTTTTAAACTTTATCTTATTTACAAATACACACATTTTCAACCTTAAATATATTCCAATTTATCTTTAAACTTTACCTTTTGAAAATTAGACACCTAAATTTTTATTTCCTATATGATTAATCTTTAAAGCTTATCAATTTTTTTTTATAAAATATGTTTTCTAAACTTTTCAACTTAAATCATTTTCATTAAATGTTAACATAATAATAGTTAATACATTTCTTACATAAGTTAAATTACTTATTAGCTATTATGATAATAAATATTAAACGTTATAAATTCAAGTTTTTACTAATTAACTAATATATTAATATTTATAAAATACTTATTAGTATCATGTTTACTAATTAACTAGATATTATTTTTTATTAAAAAAATATCTAAATATTAAAATAATTAAGTAATATATAATTTATTAAAAATAAATATATTATTATTTATTAATTAAATAATAAAATAAATATATGTATAAATTTAATAGTTAATAGATTATTATTTACAAAACTAATACCTTAATATTTTTTCATAAAATAATTCATACATTAATTATTATTAATTAAATAATTTATATATTCATATTATTATAAAAATATTTGTTAATTAAAAAATAATTAAATTACTATTTATTAATTAAATAATAAGTATATTAATATTTTTAGTTATATAGTTAATAGATAGTTATTTACAAAAATTAATAAATTAATATTTATTGATGAAATAATTCATACATTAATATAATATTAATTTATATAAAGATATTTATTAGTTAAATAGTTTATATATTAATAGTTAAATAATTAAGACATTATTATCTATTACTAATTAATTATTAATTAATTATTAATTAATTAATTAATTATTAAGAATTTATATATTAATTTTTTTAATCAATTAATTATTAAACTAATATTTTAATTAAATTAATAATACGTTAAAATATATTAATATCAATAGTTTTTATTAGACAATTTACCAACGGATACTTTGTACAATACGAAAATAAACATGATCTAAAACTTTGTCCATTCGACGATACTCAAATCTTACCAACAGATTTTTTGTTGAGAAGGATTAATATTCGTCGTTTATCAATAATTCTTAATTTTCTTATAATATACCTAATTTATTATGTAAGTTAATGAGTATGGGGTTTTAACTTTTTTTCACCCCATACGAATTTGGCCAAACTAGATGTAAAGGGCTTGTTTTGCTTCTTTTTTTATGTAAGTTAATGTTTTTAAAACTTTTTTTTTTTATCTAATCATGTTTTAATCTATTTCTCTTGTTATTTTTTATTCATCAAATAATATTGATACTTAATGTTCTCCTGAGATCCTTATTAGGAGATTAACTAAGTAGAAATTAAATTGTTTAAAAATTATTAAGTAGAAATTAATTCATCCTCATATCCATGCATTTTGTGTGATCCAAAACTGTATCTCTCCCTTAAATCCATAGTCTTTCACATATAACTGAAAACAAACGGAACATAAAAAGATGAAAAGAAAAAAAATTCAAAGAAAGTTACACATAGTTCCAAGTGTTCCTCTTTTTAAACTTAACGGTACTATATCTAAGACAATAGATTCATATACATATGAAATTAGAAAATCCAACAATTGGATATTGAAAATGAAATAAAATGTACAAAAATAGCATAATCTCTTACCATGTGTTTGATGAAAACTTCATAATTTCAAAGAAATTAAAATACATTCAATTTTAAACTGTTTAATTTATAAAATATTATGTCTATACAAGAAAATTTAAATTAATTGAGTTTTAATTTTTTTATTTATATAAAGTATTTAACTTACCAATTAATAAAAAATGTATTTGTTGATGGTAATTTTCAATCTATTTTTTAATATTTTTTTAGCTAAAGTCTTCCAAAAACCTTTTTTTTTTTCAAAAATTATGGCCAATATGAGTGGAAAAATAATCCCAACAAAGTGAATAAAAAAAAAACTCTATTACCTTGGATTGAAAAACCTTTACTTGTATAGACTAAAAAATAATCTCACTCAATAAAAATTTGTAATTAATATCAACAAAAAGTAATTCATCTAACTTAAAATTCTAATTAACATCAACAAGAAGCAGTTCATCTAACTTGGACTAGAAAATTCTAATCAAATTATCAAGAAATAATTTGAAGTTACATTGACTAAAAACAATAACTGTAATAAACATCCGTCTATCATTAATTAAAAAGTAATAACTAAATAATTTTATTTAAAATAAATAAAAAATAATATATATGAAGATTCACGTATATCTAGAATAATAAACATAAACATAATAAGGAACAAACTTTTATTGAGACTTAATAAATAATTAGTCATCCAATCATGAGAATTTTTTTTTTCCAAATAGTACGGTTCTAAAAAATATTCTCAAACGACGTACTATTTACTATATTTACTTAAATAACGCCGTTTATTGTTCATGGTCAAAATCGAATTTTAAATTTTATTTTGACACGTTATTACAAAAATTAAGTTACAATTTGATTTTTAGGAAATCTAAATTTGACTTAATTTTTTTTTTATAAATTTATTTATCCATTTTGTAAATATTATTGTTTTTTTTCTTCTAATTTGAATTTATTATTTCTCTTATCATTTTAATAAATTATATTTATAATATTCATTTTAAATTTCAATTAAATCATTTCAAGAAACAAACTTTCTAATACATTTAAATAAACGCACATTTACAGTATTAACTTAAATAATTAATTTAAATTACAACTTAAATTTTCAATTTTTATTATCAAATAATTTTATCACAATTAAACAACTTAAAGTTTTATTAATTTTAAATAACAAAGTTTTATTATAAAAAAAGTAATATTTTTCAAAAATACTATATTACTTAAAAAAAAATGTAACACGTTTTCTCACTAACAACGCAACTTAATTCAATATATCATTTCATATATTACATAGTTAACACAATACATTTATTAAAGTTATTACAATATTTAATAAGTGTGTAAAATTTTCATAATTTTAATTAATATATTATTTATTTCCCTTTTAGAGAAATTTATTTCTTTATTTTAAAAACTCTTTTATTTTTTTGCTTCAATGAAATAAACTTTACAAATATCATTAAACCCAGATTAAATATATTTATTCAATTTTAAAATATTTATTGCACTTGACAAAAACATATATCATTCATCTACTGCAATAAATTTAATTTCATAAATATGTATGCATTATTTCATATTCTATATAATTAAATTACTAAATACACTCAAATCATTAGTTTAAAAGAATATTTAAAGTATTAATTTTATTATCAAATAATTTAATATTTTTTACAAAATCTTAATGTTAACTAAATTTAAGAATTTATTTAAATTATTACAAATATTGTAAAACAGTATTATATCTGGAAATTTTTGGGAACGCGATACTTGAGAACATAATAGTCTTCCCTCTCACTCCTTACTCAACTCACCATTAAAACACACTCCACGTACCACTCACTGTTCACCTTTTCACATTCTCAACACTCCATAGCCTCATTCTTCAACCATCCTGTTCTGTCATCATAAATTAACATAATTTACAGTCAATAATAACGTTTTTGCAAATAATAACACAAATAAATGCAGCTTAATAATTAAATTAATAATAACAAAAGTGGCCACTCCTTCATCCCTCAGACCAACAACCAAACCCGTGAACCGCTTCCAAATTCAGAGTCACGAGACAAAAACCACAGCCATCAGATTCACACCACTCCCATCTTTCTAATACAAAAACAAAATCTAAATTATATCAATTATGGATTACCACATACACCTATAAATACCTTCCACCATCACTCATTCAACCAACATTCCAATATGAATAATCTCTTCTTGCTCTCTCTCACCCTCCTCCTAACCCTCTCCGCCGCCCACCGCAAACCCCCGCCCGTCGCCGCCCACCGCAAAACCCCGCCCGTCGCCGCCGGCAAATCCGTCGCACCGGAGATCCAACAAGCCTGCGCCGCCACGCGATTCCCGGAGCAATGCCAAACCTCTCTCTCCCAATACCCTAAACTCCCGCCCAACCCCTCCTCTCTCCAGTTTATCCAGTCCGCCATCGCCATCTACTCCGAAAACCTCGCCACCGCGCAGTCCATGGTGAAGTCCCTCCTGGACAACGCTGGCGGCAGCCGCAACCTCACCGTGGCCGCCTCCACCTGCTTGGAAGTATTGGACAACTCTAATCACCGCACTTCCCTCGCCAGCGACGCGCTGCCACTAGGCAAAATCAAGGACGCGCGCGCGTGGCTGGGCGCCGCGCTCGCGTACCAGTACGACTGCTGGAACAGCCTCAAATACGCGAACGTGTCTGCGGCCGTCGGCAAAGCGATGGCTTTCATCGACTCCCTCGAATCTCTCTCCAGCAACGCCCTCAGCATGGCCTTCTCGCTCGACGCCTTCGGAAACGATACCGCTTCGTGGAAGCCACCCGTCACCGAGCGCAACGGCTTCTGGGGCAACGTCGCCTCCGGCGATTCCGCCCCCGTGGGAGGTGTTCCTCCCAATTTGAAACCTGACGTTACGGTTTGTAAGAACGGAGCTGACGGCTGTTATAAGACCATACAAGAGGCCGTTGACGCTGCGCCAGATAACGGCGACGGGACAAAGAGGTTTGTCATACTTATAAAAGAAGGAGTTTACAAGGAGACGGTTAGGGTTCCGTTAGTGAAGAGGAATGTGGTGTTCTTGGGTGACGGCATTGGCAAGACGGTCATAACCGGTGATGCTAACGTTGGACAACAAGCCATGACAACTTACAACTCTGCCACCGTCGGTACGTTTTCAATTATATACTTAAGGGTAAATTGGTCATTTTTCCCCTAAGCAGCTCTTCCAAATAATGAAAAATCACTTTTCTTCTCAAATGTGTAAAAAAGTATAATTTACTACATTAACTTTACTGCTTAACATTAATTTGGTACTAAAAAAATTAGAATGCAGAAAATAGTTTCATAAAACTTAACTCACTTTTTACATATTAAAATATTGGATAATAATATTTTTATTTTTTCTAAATTGACACTATTTATACTTTCAGGAATTAAAATGATTATTTAACTTAATTTTGTAGAATAAGTTACATTTTTATAATTGTATGAAAAATGTAAACTAATAATTTTAAAACTTAAAAATATTTATCTTTAATATAAAAAGAGTGACACTGTAGTGCTTTTAAAATCAAGTGCAACTTTAATAAATAAAAGGAGATGTGAATGTAATTTACTTTATAATTTTTTTAAAGGAAGAACAATTGAATTATGTGAAAGATGTGATTTTTGACATAACTATGACGATGGCAGCTATTCTTGGGGATGGATTCATGGCAAAGGATCTGACAATCGAGAACACGGCTGGTCCTGACGCACACCAAGCAGTGGCATTCAGATCAGACAGTGATCTTTCTGTGATTGAGAATTGCGAATTCTTGGGCAACCAAGACACTCTCTATGCTCACTCCCTCCGCCAATTCTACAAGTCCTGCCGCATTGAGGGCAACGTGGATTTCATCTTTGGAAACGCTGCTGCAGTTTTCCAAGATTGTCTCGTCCTGGTTCGTCCCAGGCAACTGCGTCCAGAGAAGGGCGAGAACAACGCTGTCACTGCACATGGCAGAACAGACCCTGCTCAACCCACAGGCTTTGTTTTCCAGAACTGTGTCATTAATGGCACTGAGGAGTACATGGGTTTGTATCACGGCAACCCTAAGGTGCACAAGAACTATTTGGGTAGGCCTTGGAAGGAGTATTCTAGAACGGTTTTCCTTAATTCAGAGTTGGAGGTCATTGTGACACCCCAGGGTTGGATGCCATGGAGTGGTGACTTTGCCCTCAAGACCCTCTACTATGGGGAGTTTGGGAACAAGGGACCTGGTTCTGATTTGTCTCAGAGGGTGTCCTGGAGTAGCAAGATCCCTCAAGACCATGTCCTAGCCTATTCAGTGCAGAATTTCATTCAAGGAAATGCTTGGATTCCATCATCATCATCGTAATTAATGGAAATGCGGGACTTTTTATTCATCCCCTCTGTAAATCACCAATTATCAATCGATACAATAAAAATACCTTTCCAGTTAGGAAGAAATTTTAAATCAATTTGAGTCATCCCACTCACTTTACTGGCTTCACTATATGGATGATTTAGAGTGTTTGGTTATCAGTTAAAATCATGGAAAACAACGTTGAACTGAATCATATATATTCAAAATCTTGTTCATCGATCTTATGCTTTAGAAAATGGGAATTTTCTTTTGCCTGTATCATTACAAACGGGATTTCGAAACACGATACTCTGTTCTAAGTTTACATGTTCCCCTAATATATATGGGTTGGGAATACTCCAATTCTTAATTGACAGTTTTGCTATACGTAAGAAATTGAAAGAAGAAACCATTTTAAGAAAGTTTATGCGAAAGATAAATTATTGTAAACATATCAATTTTATTTATTTATTTTAATTTTTAAACCATCAATCAAGTATGCACAAGTGGGTGTTTGCATAGCTCGACATGTTGAAGTAAATTTGTTCCTTCTAGCACTTTCCGTCCAAAGAAAACACAATGTGGAGGGAGACCATTATGGGCACCACGATCTTCTAACAAAACCACTGATTTTTCAATTTCTATAATTGTTACATGAACGAAACTTTCAAACCATCTTCCATTATCCAAATGTCATGAAATAAACAGAAATGTTTTGTTGTATATAATTAAAGCAAATATTTGGCGGTGAGAAGGAGGTTAGAAATGGTGACCTTTATTGAAAGAGGTTAATGGGTGTAGTACAAGTGGCAGCCGTTGGCCTCTACTTTGAGCTTTGGCAAAGGGGTCATTTAGTTGGTTATGTGACCCATTCCTATTAATAAACTATCCATGTTCACATAGACTTGCACGTGAATGACAAAGGAATCTGAGCTCAGACAATGGTAGGAGCACTCGGGAATTTGATAAAGAAACTACTCTGCCTGGTCATTTTCACATGATTTAACTTTTAACCACGGACGCAACTATAGGCAGCTGCTTCCCCTACTCTCTTAATTATATTTAACTTTTAAAATATAATTTTTATGGATAGGTATCTAATAATGGTTTTATACACAGTGACCAACAACAGTCCACAGTTATACCTACCATAACCATTTTCATTGACTTGAGCACTGCAGAATAGCACCACTATTCTTGTTGACACGAGGATCTGATAGTGTTGGCAGTAGTCACATGTTGCGGAAAGGTCTTCAAAATTATTTCAAATCAAAAAATTGAATGCTTCACAGTTCACGTGAGAGTTTGTTCACCACTCATCCACAGCAATACTATTTCTTTTCCAAAAGCTATAATTCTTGGAAGTTTTTGAGACTGGACAAAACTATATATTTTCATAAATTTGTCCCAGTACTTAGGCTATGTAATAAATAAATGAAAGGATGGGCATAGTGCTATCTTCACCAAAATTTGCATTGATGCAGTAATGCTATTTTTTGGGGTGTGGCTAGGCACTGTAATAGGAATCAGTGGTTTCTCCACTACCTGCACTACCTGCTTTAGGATGAATAAGCAATATAGGGCGTATCCACTTCCTATACAAATGCTGTTATTATTCCTCACAGATCAATATAATAATGACCAGGTTTGTTGGTTCCATGTGTACTTGGAATGTTTGTGGCTAATAATCACCCATTGAACTAGTTTGTCAGAGAGTGGTTCTGCTAATAGAATATAGTTGAATAATATGTGTGTTAGTTCAACCATTTTCATCTGTCCCCGACCATTATGTGTGTTGAATTTAAACCTGAACCACAACTGTACCAAAAAAGCCTGAGGCAGAATCCCACTTATCATTGTTGTAATAATCCCAATATTGTAAGTGTATTAAGTGTAACAATTAAAGTCATACAATTTTGCTTAATTTTAAATATTTGCATATTTCAGCGTCTTCTTTACGTGTTTTGTTATTGTTTTTTTAAATGAGTTATATTATTATTTTATTACGATGGTAAATTTATTTTCTTTTATCTTTCAGTCCAACTAAATGAGAAATAGTAGTTTGACACTACCGATGTTAATAACATTCATTTTACACTCTATTATGTTAATAAAATATTATATACTAATAAAGTAATAATATTTTATTAGTATCAAATGGCTACTAATGATGTCAAATTATCTTCATTTTTAAAGTAAATCCTCAGCAAATATATTTTTGTCTTTAAACACTAATTCAATGCCATTTGATATTAATAGGTGAGAATATCTTAAAGTAAAATTATGTCAGGCCGGAACTATTTATGCATTTTTCTGACTTTTCTTTTTCTTTTTTAATCTGTAAATTTATGATACATAAAATTGTAAATCTTTATGTTAACTTTTCCAAGGACGGAATCTACTTGATTCAGTAGAGATGGATGGTTAGTCTCTGAGTGGAAAATTTATCTTGATGGTCTGAATTCTAAACGAGCTAAATTTTTTCTCTAAATTAGTTATATTGAATTAACGAGTTACTTTGACTTATCTTAAAAATAAAAATATTAAAAAAATACTTCTAGGTTTTAAAATTTAAAAATAATATATATATATATATATATATATATACTTTTGAAATTTAAATTATAAAAAGATAATTTCAATTTTTAAATGTAGCTAATTAGTATATAATAAAATATAGTTTTTTATTTTCTTCAAACTATTCATTTTAAAAGTAAGTCTACCTAGTCTGATTTGTTTAAATTTATTTGAATAAAAGGTTTAAGTTAAATCAAAATTGATCTGGTTCAATTTAGTTTTTCTTTAAACTTTGTCTTATTAATTAGTGAATGAGTTCAGGCTTTTCCTATTTTTTCTTAAATTACTATACATAATTACAAATTTATTTTGATGTAACATTGTATTCATATTTTGACTTTAAAAATGTACTTTTAAGTTTTCTGTCATAAAATATTTAACTCTTTCATAATTTTTTAAAATGAAATATTTTATTATATTTTTAATAGGTTGTTTTCTTAAGTTAGTATTTTCAAAGTTACAAATGATTTGTTAGCGCTTCCTTTATATTGATTTGGTTTTAAGTGATTTAATAGCTAATGAATATGTATTCTTTTTAATGGAGGAAAGCCTGACAACTTATATATATTACATAAATACCTTTTTCTCCAATCACTATTATTTTTTATTTTTCTCACTTTGTCTTGAGGTCAACCAAAATTTACTTTTAAAGCATAAGTCCAATGAAAAAAAAAATACTCTTTTTTTTTTATTTTCCAAATATCCAAAGCTAAAATCTTCTTTAATAATTATTCACTACTATTGTTATAAAAGATATTTAATAATTAATATACATAATTTCAATTTAATATAAGTTTTGAAGTTTTCTACAATTATATTATTAAAATAAAGATCAAGTCATTGCAAAATTCAGGAAAGCTCTTCATGGCATGAAAAAAGATGATTAACATTTGTAATATTCGATCTTAATATATATATATATATATATATATATATATATATATATATATATATATATATATATATGTGTGTGTGTGTGTATATATCATGTTTTTGGATTTACAATACCCACAAGTGATTTTTCTCTAGCTTTGAAATTGAATCGATGAGATTTGTCATCGTACATGATCAGATTGTAGAGTAGACTCAGCACACACACCAAAATAGAGTGTAGAAAAGACCATATTCATTCAAAACTAAAGCAGAATAATTTTCTCCCTTTATGCCATTTTTCTGCACCAAGAAAATTATTAACATTAACAAGAAAGGTAGAAAGCTAAATTTCAGATGTCACAGATGAGAAAGTGATATTGTGGCAATGGCAGGTGGTGTTGGAGTATAGTAAGACTCATCATCAGTCCAATTGGTTTCACCCCAATGCTTCAACATGTTTTTCCATGAACACAAGTTATCTATGCATTTCTTCAACCTCTTATCTTTAACTTTGATTCGCCAATGCCCATCTGAGTAGTTTGCAGTTTCAGCTTGCCTACGATCCCATTCCAACTGGGCCTTCTGCTTTGACTTCAACATGCAAAACTGTTGCAAAAGCTTAGGCATTGCATCATGCACCTTCCACCACCTTTCATGAGCAACATCACTTGCGAACTCGTGAAATATATCAGCATTCCAGTTACAATCGTAGTCCCGAAAGCACAACCACGGCTTCATTCCTAGATAGTGAAGGACATATAGAATTGGAGGGTCTGCACCAAATAACAAAGTCTTCATTTGCTTCTTCTCTTCCTCATCTCCAACCCAAAAATGCTTCAAAAAGTTCATGTGTCTTGGTATTCTGTGCCACCATGTAAATATTTCATTTAAGTATCCCTGGTCCCCTCCATTGTAGGACTCAAACTCATTAATGTCATCCATCAGGAGCTTGAATGTGCAATTTGATGGCTCAACCACCATGACACCCGAGTTAAAAAGTGTGCCGTCATTTCCTGTTGCAGTGACTTCTTGCATTCCAAATAGGAAATCTATATTTCTCAGAATGATCAAATCTGCATCAATGAATATTATCTTGCCGTAATCTGTAAGCTGCCACAAACGGAACTTGCTGTAGTTCCATTCATTGTAAGCATCTTTTTCAGCCTTTGGGTTTCTGATCCTTTGAATTGTCCTAATTTTCCACCCTGCTGCTTCTAAGCCACTTCTGTGGTACTCACCTAATGTCTCATCAACAAGTATAACCAGGTCTCGAGTTGATCCAGACATGCGAATGCTTTGTGCAGCAGCAATAGCTCCACAAACATAAACGTGAGCTGAATGGAGAATGGTTACATATGCTTCTTTTCGAACATTTCCCGTGTAAATCTGCTCTGCTTGCAGTTAATTCAATTTTATCCAAGTCATATACTCGATAAAAGAAATATAACGAAGATACAATATATGATAATGTTCTATTGCTCATGGTTATGGATGAGAGAACATAACAAGTATGTTTCAAGTAGAAAAAAAGTTATTTTTCTTGGTTGTGCAAATATATACTGAGTTTTCCACAGAAAATTTGATCATTTTTGTAGATTAGAATTGTGTTTCTTGAGTAATTATTAACATCAAAATCATCATTTTGTAAAATGGAAAACTGGTCCCGAAGTATGTGTTACTAAAAAACGAGTCATTGCTGATAAAATAATTGGTAACTGTATACAAGTTCCCACAATATGTGCTTGTGATGTTATCATGCTATGTCTATGAGTGTTTAGATAAAAGAAATATATTTATCATAGCACTGCTATGCCTATGAGTGTGTTAGAGAAAAGAAAGTAGAACTAACCTTTGCCCCTCAGAGGAAGTGAAAGTTCACATGATCCTACTGGGAGAAGGAGTTTTTGTCTCAAAACAATCAAGTTTGGTTTGTACAACCATACATTTCCTTCATGTCCCACAAGTTCTTTGCAGGTAAACAAATTGGGTATTGGAAAGAATTTGGTAATAAAAAGCACATACACGGGATAATTGCCTTTGAAAGAGGTTGCAAGCCTAGCTGCTGCTAGTTGCAAGTGCAAGCGAGCAACATCTCTAGACCAATTCCCCCCAGTGGCATGAGGAAGCTTCACAGATATGAGATTGAGCCTTATTCCAGGAGATCTAAGACTTGGAAGGGAAGGACAAATGGGAACTTCGGTCTCTTCTTCCTCATCAATCCATTCTGGGTATAGGGATTCCCATGTCACATTTTTTGCAGCATACTCTAAGTCCAAAACAACATGTGTAACATTAGGAATAAGATGTTCCCAATGGTCTAGTTCAGTCTTATTGAAGTTTAGAAGGCCAACCCCTTGAAATTCTTTTTTCCCTGTCAGTTTCTCTGTAATCTGTAATATATCATCCCAGTTAATGTCTGCATCCGATATATACCGAGGATCTGATCCACCCCATATCCACCTGTTCTCAAAATTTCACATAGTGAGTTCAGTATATTCCTAACTCCATGTTTACTATATATATATATATATATATATATATATATATATATGAACATAGTTAAATGTAGCATATGCATACCCGGAGCCAACGCTTGATAAATGGTTGCTGTTGTAAACTTTTGTAGAATACAGAAGCAGTAGATAAGTGCCGCAGATTATGAATAGGAGAAAAGATTTTAAGAAAGAAAAGTTGCATCTTGAGTTTCTGTCTTTGATGGATGATAATTGAGGCTTCTCATGCCCAACATCTTTGGCATTACCTTTTGTTAATCTTCGTCTGTATAAATCTACACTGTACCACGTTGTTATTCAACATCAAAATAATAGATATGACCAAAAGAAATAAGAAAATATATTAGAAACAATGGCAAATTAGAAAATATATTAGCAAGCCTACAAAGTTATGGAAGGAAAATTGAACGGTAACGATTAGTCATTTTGAATTGTGAGGAATAAAAATGTCAATGTAAATAACGTTTTCGATTGTCCACTATACGGAGGCCCATTCCTTTCACACCCATTTTTTCTTCTTCAACCCTCCTTCTCTTTTTTGTTTTCAATATGTATTGTTTAACTGGTCCTTGTTGTGGGAAAAAATTCATATCAACTAAGGCCCAATCCAATCGTCCAATTTGGGTTAAAAAAATATATTTTGCTCCAATGTTATTGACCTAATCCCTGCAAACATTAATTAGACTTGTTATATTTATACACTACTTTTAACCTATGGAAGAAGTTAAAGTCAGAGGTCGATTGTAATGTTTGCAGTTTATTAAAGAAATATTTAGAGTCATTACATTAAAGTAAATATGTTGATTAAAATATATGGTTTTCTGTTATCTGTAGCTAACTTTTCTCTTATTAGCATATTAAAACCCCATGCAGGTTTTGGTGTCAGTGTCTGCATTCAGTATATGAAGCACGAAATCGATATTAGACCTTATGAAAATGAAAAATGGACCTAAACAGTGATTTTCGCTTGGAACTTTTGAAACTAATGGAGGGAACACCCTGTTAAGAGCTTAATACCAATGATAAGTTGAGAACGTAAAGCAGAAAGTGTAACAAGAAGGAACTCACATGGATGCTGGAAAACGGTGTCTACCTTCAAGGGCACGCGGGGAAGTAGCCATTGTTCTTTCTTTTCACTTTTCAGCTTACAGGGAAATGCAACATCTGGACGAGTAACCAATATGAACTGATCATAGCCCAAGATAATATAATATTATATATAAATAGAAATATAGTTCAAACAACTATTGTCTGTGTAATGGAGTTGTGGACAAAACTACATAAGAACTTGGAAACTATCTTTACGTGCATTCATAAAGCGATCAAACAAAAAACATCTGTGTCTAATGCAGCTTGTAAATTTTCACGTCCTCTTCAACCTCAAAACCACAATCCTCTCTAAGAGAATTTGACACGCAGAGAAAAAGGTTATTATATTATAAAAATAAGAGAGAAAGAGATGGAGGTTGAGATATCTCGAAAAAGTAGACTAATTTAGAGGCTTGTGGAGAACAAAGATGAAGAGATGGAATGGACACATTATGACATAGTTGGGAAGTTTGAGTCAATGTAGACACTCTGACAGAGTAACTTCTCCGAGAATTTTTCTCATTTCTTTCGGTTTCATTTTACTTTTGGATAGATTCACCAACTTTGCTTTATCTTTCAATATATTTTTCTAATTCCTAGTTTTTCTTCTACTTTTAGCCCTTTCAATTTCCACCCAAGTGTTGGAGTGAAAACCCTCCTGCTTGCATTCCTACGTAATTATCCAATTATAGATTGATTAACACTTCACAAGACACTGTAATAGTTACTACGAGGAAGACATGATGCGTTACACATTACGCAGTAAAGTTCAAATGTGCACTTTTAGTCGTTTAGGAAGTCAATTAACAATCAATTAGTTAGGCAAAGTATCTATGGTATCAGCATGGCTTAATTTTAAGATCTGCTAATCAATAAACTTCTCAGAAATTTTCGCCCTGACCAAATAAATAGCACCTTTTGCATTTTAGGTGCCAAGCATCAGCAGGCTTGTGACATTAAGTTAACCGTTAACGAAACAAGTTTTATGAAGAATCCATGCACGTGTGTTTTATGTCAGATAGGTTATATTCTGAAGTATTCCCTGAAAAACGCGAAATGAAATGCTATTATCAGACATATATTTGTCACCTAATGTACACGTTTTAATGCATAGGACTCGTTTCTTTTCCTAATACTCTTCTGTCTTCAAAACAGCCATACCATAAATTTCTTATCCACTGTTGGTTAAGTCTCTCTTCATTACAATTTTCACGTTGAACTAATGTACGCTAGCATTTGAAGAAATTAGTGGCTGACAGCATCCAACACCTAGAATTATCTTCCAAAGATAGCTACAAATTTAATTGATCAACTTTACTATTTTGTTGTGTTTTCTGTATTATCTTATAAAAAATTAAACCTTCCTTGAAAATGATTATATTCGTTCAAATGTCCTTTTATACTATTTCACTAACCAAATCTATGGTTTAGTCACTGTCAAACATCAATGTGAAAAATACAGTAAGAAGGTTAAAAAAAAAGGAAGAAATTAATTTTATTTTCGACCTTGGATCTTTGCTCTTAAGGCATACACTGAGAAAAAAACAGTACGAAGAAATGACCATGTATGTATGCATAGTGTTACAAAGGGCAAATGCAATATTGTAAGAGTGCCAGGGCCTCAATCACAGAAAAATTCAAGCCTTAGAAAATTATTGTTTTAAAAACCAGAGGGAGATGGTAACATCGATACACTTTTTTCATGAACATGATTCATCAATATTTCAAGACTTCATTTTAGATTAACTTGATTAAAACAAATAAGTAAAAATTAACGTTTTGCTCGAACTTAACATGTACTATTTGACAGACATGGAATAGTATTCATACCCCAAGAGCGAGAATGCATGAAAAACAAGATCCCAATAATACCAAGGGAAAAAGAATATGAAGGCCCAAGACTACGCCATAGGACATTCTCAGACATGCATGATATAAAAATCAATTTTTTTTTCTTTACCTCTTATCTCGGTTACTTCTCTTTTTTTTTTTTTCCTTTTCCAACTTTTGTATATGGGTTGACACCCTTAAATCTATATATTCTCATTCTCTTTACTGATAAAATTAAATAAAAAATAAAAATCAAGATCTATTGCACAACACCTTGGAAGAACATTGTCTTAAAAGAAAGATATGCTTGAAAAAAAATATTTATACTAAAGAAACATTTTTATGTAAAGTTTATAGCAAATAATCATTTTAAATACATAAATCATATATCAGCTAAAAGAGAAAAAAGAGAAAATGTTGAGAAGTTTAATTAAAAAAAAGTAAGAAAGATGAATTTGATTCTGTAGAATGTATATTGTAATTTGTAATATCAGAATAAATTCTTACATGTGATTCGTAGGAGAAGACAAACATAATTGTTTTAGCGCTTGGGCACCAAACGTGGGTTAAATTTGTTTCAATTGTTTCCGAAGCACATTGATTCATTTGGTTTGGCGTTGTTATCATTATGTCCAATGCCATTATGCTGCAAACAGTTAGAGGTTGGGGGCGAAAGCGAAAATTCGAAGCTTTTACATGCACCTTTTGCCATTAGAGAAGTAAGTGAAAAAACTTCAATTTCAACAACCACTCTCAAGCATATGGGAACAGATGGGAAGATGACCCTAACGGAGGTAAATTTTTGTTGGAGACAAAAATGTTTTGAAAGAAAATATTAACTATTACAAGATTCTTTAAAAATATTGTATTTTTTATAAATAAAAGGTTAGGTTGGATCAGAACAAGTAAGGTATATAAGATTATGTTAGATTGGGTTCAATATAAGGTTGAATTGGGTTTGACCTAAGTCTTGTTAGTTTGGGTGGAGCCTATGACAAGTTATACTCGACCATGCCAAAGTCAATTTGTGTTAGGCCAAAATCCAGTTTAGATTGGGCCAAGTTAGATTGTGCTAAGTTAGACCAAGTTAGATTGTGCTAAATTAGGTCAAAGTCAAGTTAGGTTTAGACCAGTCTAGGTTAAGTTGAGTCCAAGTCAAATTAAATTGTTTAAAATCATGTCAAGTGTGTCAAGTTGGACCTAGGTCAGGATGGGTACAAGTTAGGTTAAGTCGGATCAAGCCTAAATTAAGGTGAATAATAGCGAGCCATTTTACGCTAAGTCAAGTCAGGTAGGACCTAAGTCGAGCTAAGTCAGGCATGGCCTAGAGTGAGCCAAGTCGGTGGGCCCCAAGTCGAGCCTAAATAGGTGAAGCCTAGGTTGAACTGAGATAAGTTAAGCTCAGATTGGACTGAGTTGACTTGGATCTACACCGGTTGAGTTAAGCTAATCCTAGGTTAAGCTGAGTGATTTCAAGTCCACGGCTTAATCGACTCGGGCTAAGGTTAGGTTAGGTTAGTCTAGGTCTACATTATGTTTAGTTGAGTTGAGTTCAAGTCAAGCAGAACCTAAATGACAAGTTGGACCTAAGTTAAGGTAAGTCAAGAAAGGTCAGTTTGGTCCAAGTCCAGGTCCACATTGGATTGAGTGTACCAAAGTCGACTTTCGGTCAAATCAGCTTGGACCATGTCGAACTGAGTTCAAGTCAGTTGCTAGTCCATGTCAAGCTAAGTTAAAATGGATCAAGCTAAGTTGAAGTGGGTCCATGTCAAAATGAACTGAAGTTATGTGGGATTAAGTGGGGTGTAGGTTACGATAAGTTGAGTCGAGGTTGTGTGGCCTTGGTTGGGCAAAGTTAACTTGGATTTGGGTAAGGCAATATTTTCTTGGGCCCTTATCTGGACGAGTTGAGGAGTGATTCTTCCTGCACCTCCATGACGACTTCCTGCACCTCCATACTAATTGCAATTTTACGAAATTAGCCTTTTAAAATTTGTTAAAGGGCATAATTACCCTTCTTCCCATTTCACTCTCA
>Ga0099825_1005000_pt1 | contig 17227 bp, 9 predicted proteins | sample SiratroredBW_FD_76838 | JGI IMG/M metagenome (GOLD analysis project Ga0099825, IMG submission 76838) | Root nodule microbial communities of legume samples collected from California, USA - Siratro red BW | ecosystem: Host-associated > Plants > Roots > Nodule | place: USA: California | collected...
AATATGATAAAAAAAAAAAAAAAAAAATAAGAATATAATATATAAATAAAACTAAAATATAAATAATATAAAAAAAATAAAAAAAAAAAAAATATATATATATATATATATATATATATATATATATATATATATATATATATATATATATATATATATCATGTCTAATGCATTTTTTTTTCTTATTTTCTCCTCCTACAACTCTTTTGCAGAAGTTTTTCTAAATGATACCATTTATTATCTTCTGCAACAAGTGCCTCTGAATCCCACATATATCCAAACATAACATAAATAAAAAGCATGCATGGCCTTTCTGACCTTAGTTTAACAACAAACTCCATAAAAACAAGAGCAAGAAACCCAAAAAAGAAAAAAAGATGCTTTTTTTATAACAAGAGGGTGAAAAGATGGTAAATCAACGAGAGTGAACACAGAGAAGAGTAATGAGGAGTAAAGGGGGGCGAAAATTAACCTAGTTGGAGTGAGAGTTTGAGTGTCTGAGAGATCCATGGATGAAAGAGGAAAAAGGTCGCCGATGAATTGGGGACACCGAGGAACATGAAAGGGAAAAAATCGGAAACCGTCGTGGAAGGTTGCCGGAGATGGTGTCACGGCGTTTCCGGAGGAGGAGCGATTTGGGAGTGAGAAACCAAAAATGCTTCACACATCATTGTTCACATAGAAAAAGGGGTCCAGAGAATCTCGAGGATTTCTAGTCAGGGTTCAAAAGTAGGAATATAGAAATTTCAAGAGTGGAATATATTAATTTTTTAATATAAGAATTAAAATAAAATAAAAAAGTTAAATATTATAAAAGTATTGTTTTTATTAAATTTTATTGTTGAAACAAATTTATTTTAAAACCACATAATATAAAATTTTTAGAAGACAATTATGTAATAATTAGCTTTTATGAGAAGGGTAAATTCAACATAAATCTTATATAAATATGAATAAAATTAAAAATCATTCATAGTGTTTCAACTGAAATTGTTTATGAGTAGGTGTGAATCTCTCTAATTTATCTAAGATAGTATACATTGTTTTTATTTTCTAGTTTATTTTTTAAAAAGGTAATTAAAATTATAATATAAAAGTTATTATTATAATTCTATAGAAATATCACTTATAATTATTAAAAATATCATTTAAATTATTTGAATTTTGTTTGCCTCTTTAGAAAAAAAAATATTGATATAGAATTTCCAATTTTTTCCAATACTTTGAAAAATAAATATTAGATTGTCTACAAGTATCTTTTATACATTTAAAAGACTTTTAATCTAATCAAATAGATTTTTACAAGTTTTTTAAGTTTAAAGCTTTATCAGGATAGACAATTTATAAGTATAATAACAAAACAATGACTAATTTATTCTATATTAGTGCATTCCAATTTTTTGAACTCCTTATATTTAAAATTTTCATGCATTCCAATTTTTTTAACTACTTATATGTAAAATTTTCATCCTCCATGTTTATATTTTAAACACATTAAGATATTTTTTATCGTAAATTTAGAGAAAAAATAATAATTTTTAAGAAATTTGAGGTTATTTTTTTACTATTTTTTTTGTGGTTAAGAATATAATAGGTTTGAGTTTGAATTTTATATTGACTATAAATAATATTTAAGAAATAAAATTTAAAAATTTATTATATTAAGATTTTGAATTAAATATGATATTATAACTTTTTTATATGAATTTGTTTCTTGTTTATTAGTATAAAATCTTACTATCCATATCTGTTTGATCTATACTTAAATAAATCTTAATGGTTGTTTTGGATAAATAAATAAATTTTAAAAAATAGATTTGTTGGATTTGAGAGAGTATATTAGATTGTTTAGATTAAGAGAGGTAGGATTAAATTTAAATGAAGAAATTCATAAATAATATAATGATTGATATTTTGATTTTTTTTAAATAATAAAAATGTAAGATTACAAATTTAATATTGTAGTTAAAAATAATTAAAAACAAATAAAATTAATTTGAATGATATAGTATAATTATCCTCACCAACCATTTTCATATTGTTAGATAAATAAATCCAGTTCAAATAAAATATAATCTTAATTGAATATAAGATAATTAAAATTTTGATTTAATATATGTGTTGTGAGTTCCAACACCATTGAGTTAACTAATGCAATTAAAATTCATATTGCATATTAAAAGTGCACTTCACTTTCTATATAAATTAAATCTTAAAATAAATAAATTTTAAATTCAAATTAAGAGGATTTTATACCTCACATTTCATTATTTGAATAAATAAATCAAGATACTTATAACATTCCTTCATTTATTATTTTTCTTACTAAATAAATTTTCAAATTATTTAATTAAACAAAATATTTAACATGCCAATAAATTTAAATCCTACGTAATTTTTTTAAAATTCTTCAAAATTTTAAATACATACAAATTATAGATAAATTTTCAAAATAAATATAACTATTTAATTAAACAAAATCTTAAATAAATATATTTTCTAACACAATAAATTTTTTATTTAATTAAAATCTTATATACATAATATTAAAATTCTAAATATTTTTAAGTGGTCCATAGCATATAACAATCTAAACCGAACCAAAGCCAGTGACACTAAATAAGCTCCCGAATCAACAAATCAAATTACTGAGAGGTTGCCAAAACAATTACATCACTAATGAAATATTATTATTTCTCTTCCATTTTATGATTGACTTTAATTATATTTTCATCACTTTTAACTTATTCTAAAAATAATAAAAATAGCTTTCTTATTTTTAATATTTAATATTTTTATACCATTAATTGAACAATTAGTTAATTTTTATTAACCGTTAAAATGCTATAACCATTTAAATGAAATTATTAGATCAAATTTTATTGGAATAAATTTTTCATTTTCTTTCAAAATTAAAATGCAAAAAGCATCATATTGGAAAAACAAAAAGGAATATCAATCTTGTTAAATCTAATATATAAGATCCATTGAAAACAACATCTAAGAATCCCATAGATGGAGAAATTGTCCATCCTATACACTCAAACAAATATTTTCACATTAAGGTACCTTTCAATAAAAAAAAATGAAACGATTTTTTTTTTAAGTTAAAATTAATTATTCATACAAATTATTCTCTTTTAGATAGTATTATGAATTTTGTTCCTCTAAATACACCATGTTAGTAAAGGTAAGAATGAAGTGAGAACAGAAAGTGGTAGAATTAGAGAACAAAACACAGAACCACAGCTGAAGCAAACAAATATGCAGAAAAACAGACACAACTGAACCATTTCATCAACCAACACCATTTCTTTTCATTTCATCACATCAAAATCCACAGATGAAGCAAAAGGAGACACCCCACTTGAAAAAAAACCACAACTGAACCAAACATCATTTGATCAAATCAAAGGTGAAGCAAGGATAGAGATCTCACTACAAGAACAAAAAAAAGCTACCATTTTTACACATCACACACAGGAACCAAAAAAATGCAAAACCCAATTTCATCACCACCACCACCATCTTCATCATCATCATTTTCTTCCACCTTCTTCAACCTAAGAGATCCAAAGCCAAAACCCACTCTCATCCTCCTCTACACCTTCCTCTTCCTCTCTCTCCTCTCCCTCACCCTCATCCTCACTCTCTCCCATTCCACCATCTCCACACACTCAGGACCCGACCCGTTTCTCCACCCGACCCATACCCATCGCCTTGTCTTTGACCCCCACAAGCCCTCTCCCCCTCCGCCGCCCGCCGTCGCCTACCTCATCTCCGGCTCCCGGGGCGACGCCGCACGGGTCCTCCGCCTCCTGCACGCCGCCTACCACCCTCTCAACATCTACCTCCTCCACCTGGACCCCGCCGCCCCTCATGCAGAGCGCGAGCACTTGGCCGTCACCGTCCAGTCCCACCCCATTTTCAAGGCCGCGCAGAACGTCCACGTCGTGGGGAAGCCCGATTTCTCCTACACCAAAGGGTCCTCCCCTGTCTCGCTGCGCCTCCACGCCGCCTCCGTCTTGCTCCGTCTGTCGCGGGACTGGGACTGGTTCGTTAGCCTCAGCGCCGATGCGTACCCTCTTGTTACGCAAGATGGTATGAGTTGTGAATGAATTCGAGTGAAATGCCATTTTGGTTCCAAGGATTTGAGAGTGGTGGTGGTAGTGTTGAAAGACGAAAATGTGTGTGGATTTTGTTGTCTTTAGAGTACTTAGATGTTGAGATTAAAGGATTGTATTGTGTTGATAGATTTTTTTAATTTTGAGGGGAGAAGATTAGTCTTTTGGAATAATGTGACTGAGGACATGTTTGGTTAGGAGGTAAAAGTGCTTTCGAGAGCTTCTCTACTGGAAAAATAGAGTTGGATTGGTTTAGTTGTTTTTAGGGACTAAATTGGTGTTTGAATGTAGAGCTATACGGAATTATGGATTGACTTTTTTAGTCTTGAGGGGTGAAAATGGTGTTTTTCAGATTTTGCACTAATGTTACTGCCATTGAATCTTTTGAGTAAGCAGTGAGTTTACTGATAATCTAATTCAATCACAAATTGTGCAGCATGTGAGAAGTTTGTTCACTTCTATAATTACTATATAGCAGAAATCGTACTGACAATGTTTCGGATTGGTTGACAGTGCAATGACGGGCTTAAAAGTTGAACTCAAAATATTTTAGTTTTAGGTACTGAAAGATTCATTGTCTGTTGTAGTCTTTGAAAGATGGAATCATGATTTTAACCTCCTAAAAGGTTAAAATGTGAATCAATTTAGTAGTTTAAGTGTTTAAATTGATGTTGAAATGAAGGACTATAATGGTTGAAAAATTTTCATTTTTCAGTGATTAAAATGATGATCAGGTGCTAAAATTATGTTTTGCTTTTCTTATATGTTGCCTATAACCATGTGTTTGGTATTTTGATGATGAATCTTTTGTGGTTTGTCAGATCTTCTCCACATTTTGTCGTTTCTGCCTAAGGATATGAACTTTGTGAATCATTCAAGTTATATTGGATGGAAAGAGTAAGTTTGTGTTCTTGTATGTTTACTTTGTTGTTGTTGTTATTATTATTGTTTGTTTTGCTAAGGGACTGTAATGATTAGCGGTTGGTGTTATACGGGCTGCAAGAATGATATTTGTTTTCCATGTGTTTTGGTGATGTAGAGCAAGGAAATTGAAACCTATTATTGTTGATCCTGGACTGTATCTATCTGAAGGGACTGAAATGTTTTATGCTACTCAGAAGAGAGAACTTCCTAGTGCTTACCGTGTGTTCACAGGTATTAATGTGTTTTAGTGTAATGTATTTGAGTCTCTGCATATTTATTTTTCGCTTCTCAATTTATTTAGTTAATGTGTCAATAACAGCAAGAGTGGAAAAGAGCTGTAGTGGTTAAATACTGATGAATGATTGCATTCATTGAGAAAAAAAGATAACATGAAGATCAAATGTTTTTACTTTTTAGGACAACATTGGATTATATATGTATTGAGGAGAAGATGAGAAAATTGTCTAAGGTGGGTTGAAAATTTGAGTAAACCACCAGCATAAGCTCTAGTTAGAAAATGGATCAAATGAAAGGTAATCCAATTAAATTTAGCAGAGAAAGACATGAGAAATCAAAATTTGGAGAACAAAACATACCATGCATATATCTTCTTTTCAATTCCTGCCAAGGCTAGAAGTTGTACCCTAATATAAACTATAGGTAGGAGCATAAACTCAACAAAGATAAAAGGTAGCTATGGAATAAAAAGGAAATGAAGCCTAGCTTCACAATTAGGGTCCCCGAGTGATCTTGTCTGAAGTTTGATTCTATGATGCATAACATTGGGGATTAAACTATCTTTTGGACTTTTATTGTAATTTTTGTAGACTGTTTTGATATTTTTGTGTTTCTCTATGGAGAACAGAAACAGCTCTTGCATAGCATTCTTTAGGAACCTCTATAGGAAATGGTGGGTCCTGCACTGGAGTATATTTTGAGGTAAAGGAGGGCATACAAATAATTTCGGATAGGAACTAGGTTGGCTCAAGTGTTCAAGTGTCCCCACTAAGATTTTGTACCCACAAATGCGTAGATATGAACCCTCCTCTTGGTTAAAATCCTGAATTGTTGTCGTCCTTCCCTAAGGTGATCTTTTGGCATCCAAGGGCCATATGTTACCATTTGGGAAAATCCTTAAAGTGGGTCTCCTGGAGTATTGTTACCTGGTAATACAAACGCAATGCTCTGTGATACAAGGACAGGTACATTGTTTGTTACTTTGTCAAATATCAGGTACTTGGGAGATTATTTAGTTCAGTTGCTATGTGTATTTTATATTTTAAAATATTAGTTGGTATGCTCTATAAAATTTCAAAAAAATTGACAACTGCTATGCATGAACTGTGTAGAGGAGATTATCTATTGAAACAGTATTTTATGTGAGAAAGAGAGGAGCAAATCTTAGCTGTACAACCATACCTGAAGACGTTCATGAACTCTTAAAATATACCTGTAGAATTTATTTAAAGTCATGAACTCTTAAAATATCACAACTTTTTAAAAGACGTTCATGACTTTAATGTTTCAATTATGATCATTTATAGTAAGTTCTAACGACGATTAGCATCTTTTGGTGAAAAGTTGTTTTTTGCCGTGAGTATGTTGCCAAAAAACTTTTACCCCTCCCTGTTCTTCCCTTTTAGAAGTATAAGCATTAGAGGTTACTTGTTATTAAACCTCTGTTGGTCAAGGTGAAAATGCGAAATCTGTGGTAGGTTGTGGAATATCAGAATGGATGTTACCTACCAGATCAGTGTACTTTAAATTTTTACCTGTATTAGAACGATGCTTGATGAGGAAAAAATACTGGAGTTTGTGGGGATCTTTCATGAACAGGAAGGTGGTTCAATTTATTCTTTTAAAACAGGGGCAGCAAACTGAAGGTTTTGTGGCGAGTTGGTACTATGAGATAGAGTACTATAGCATGTCCTCGCAATACATTAACTGGTTGACTAAAAACGGAAGTTGCTTGGGAAAGGGCTACTTGCATTGCAACATTTTCAGATATTTTCTTTTTATTCCACTGCAGAGAAAGTTTTTCAATTGTTCGTTATATAAGCATCAGAAATTATCATAAATGTTTAGTTGTTGATTCAGTGACGCACAACGGAATTTTTGCACTACCAGAAAACAAGAAAATAGCAAATCATTGTAATAACTAAAGGGCTTCACTTGGAAAAATAGCTTCTGGTTCTTATGCACGATACATATGGTTCCTTGTTATTATAAAACTTTACTATTAATGACATTGAATCCAAATGTCTGTTTGAAAACCAACTAAATGGAATAGAACTAACATAACAACGTGCCTTAGATCCTTCTTGGTAGTCTCCATTCTCCAGTATGCTTTTAATAACTCCAATTTAACATCTTTTGTAAGGGCATTGTCTGTATTCTAGGATCTCCTACCCCTGGCATGTATAGGTTGTTTTATTTGCTGGAACCATCTTAAGATTTTCAATCTATAGGAGCCACTGCAACCTCCTTTATGAAAGATCCCATTACTATTCTATCCAAGCTGTCATACATACTCATGTATTGGAACATCCTCTTGTATGTGTTCTTCGTTTGCCATTGCAATTGAATGCCTAGAATTTTAATCCCTACAACATATTATAATCTTTTTATGGTCACACAAAGTACTTACTACACATTGAAGGGTATAATTTGGTATTCCATTTATGATTGCTTTAAAAGAGTTTCGATCTTGGACTTATGCACAGACTTTGGTTGTCTTGTTGCATTACTGACTATAGAGTTTTTCTGCTTTTTACTTTCTGTATATATTGTTTTTCACTATAATTATACATTGAAGGGAAATCTTGGTCTTTTTTGTGCAGGTTCATCTTTTTCTATCTTAAGTCGCAGTTTCATGGAGTTCTGCATCTTGGGAGAAGACAACCTCCCAAGGCTTCTACTGATGTATTTTGCAAACACACCTGCATCCCTGTCCAACTATTTTCCCACAGTTCTTTGCAATTCTCGGCAGTTTAACAGGACAGTCATAAATCAAAACTTACTATATGCCGTCCAAGACAGCCAAAGAAATGATCTTCGACCACTTAACTCCACGGATTTCGATGACATGATTCGTAGTGGAGCTATCTTTGCTGAAAAGTTCCAGAAAGACGATCCTGTGCTTGATCTTATTGACCAAAATCTTCTTGGTCGAAGTCCTAGATCAGTTGTTCCGGGTGGATGGTGCTTAGGTGAGCCTGGGAACAGCAGTTGTTTAACTTGGGGTGATGCCAAGATCTTGAGACCCGGTACAGGCGCTCAACGCCTTGAGAAGGCTATTGTTGAATTGCTGGCAAATGGCATTTTCAGATCACGCCAGTGCATATATGAATGAACACTGTAAGAATGGTTTCTGTGGTATGGATCTTTTTTATACACGATAGGTATGTATTGTACGAGTATGTATTATGTTAGCATGATCCAATTCTTTTTATGATTTAACATGGATGTCAGTATAGCATTTACCTTCAGATTTGGTTGCTGGATATTGTAGTATACACAAATTCCAAGTTGCTTACAACTAAATCTTAGATGAATCATTCAAAAGCTTTAGAACCTGCATATGAGAATCTATGCATAAAGCTTTAAATGACTTTTTGAATAAAAGAATTATTAAGAGAAGAATGTGCAAAAATGGAAAAACTTTAAAACATGTAAATAATAAAATCTTAAAACGTTGAAAGAAACAAGCAAGTGAATATATCTATAAAGTGACGAGTGAAGAAAATTAATCGAACAATTGTAAATACAAGAAAATGTAAAATGATATGAAATGTAAATGACAAGTAAATGCTGGGAACTTATCGAAGGGAAAACATAAATGTACAAAAAAAAAATTATAAAACCAGGTGATTAAAAATATGATTCCTAATTTTCTAATTAATAGCAGTTTTTCAATTTTTGGCGCTACAATATTTCTCTGTAAAAATTAAATGTTGACACCTTTATGAACATGTTCTCGCAGCCGTTTACATTTACATCTTATTTGTATCAACTTACACCATACTTGTATCAATAATTGAAAAACTTCTCTTTTAATACTATTAAACTTTTTTTTTTTTGTTAAAAATGATAAAAGCAATGTTTCAAGAATTTTTTAGCTGATATCCAATATTTAATATATTACCTCAAGATCATATGTAGTTCCTTTCCATTGAATAGTTATTCATGACTAAAATTTTTCTCCATTTTCTATTAATTAGCATATTAATTTCACAAGTCCATTTGGAAAACAGACCTTAAAACCGAACATCCTTGATATCCTAACAAGTGTCAACCCAAATATATTTAGCAGACAAGCTTACATTTCTGACACCAGCAGAATTGTTTTGATAGAAAGTCTTTGAATCTGTGATGTAGTTTTATTAATACAACAATATTTTGATTAATACAATAAATAAGCACACCCCCACAAAAGCTAGTCTCCAGAAAGAATTGCACAAGTTTCTCTTCGTACTTGACTCTAATGGCACATTTCATGCTTCTTATTCTCTAACAATGTGAGCAATTTGCTCCTAATGTCTGCTAAAGAAATTTAACAAAGTTAAATATGAGCTTTTCTCTGTTCTCTCAGCAATCTTTCTGTGTTTTCAGTACGTGTTATTCCTTCCAACTCCATAAATGATAGAGAACAATGAATCAGAAAACCCCAAAAAAGGTGGCCACAGCAAAAATTAGGAACAGCCCTCCACCCAAGTAGCCAACCTGATGAAAGTAAATTGCATTATTAGATATTAAATTACAAATTCAAGCATTCAATGTTCAATTAAGTTATGAGTTGTACCAGTTTTTCAGAAATGTAGTTAGCAAGGAATGCTCCTCCAAGAATGGCAATAGATGTTGCGAGTAGGTGTCCAGCAATGGCTCCACTTGCAACACCCCAAGGAGACTGAAACAAATAAAATATTATTAATGTTAATATATATATATATATATTATTAATGTTGAGCCATCACAGATGTTAGAAGTGCACCTGAGCAGCCCCTAGTGCAATAGTTGCAAGCATAGAGCGATCTCCCCATTCCTACATAATCCCAGTAACTACATTAAAAATTTTCAGGATATCTATATTCATGGAGATCAGGGGGAACATTTTGAGCAAAAGCAAGATACAGTAAGATTTTAACAATGCATTAACACACTTGCTTTTATTATAGTGGTCATTTTACAATCAAAAGTTTATGCTAATTTGTTCTTTGATAAAACTGGTATGAAAAAGAGGAGCCTTACTGCAAAAAATACGAGGCTGAATGACTTCCATACAATCTCTAGAGGATTTGAAAGTCGTTTTGATACCTGAAGGTAATTCGGAAAGACATGGTTAAAGGGTATAAATGACAGTTGAATTGCCAATATGAAGGTAGAATAATGTAACCACATAGGCCTTGGATATGTTACTGAGCTGTGTATCATAAAAACTTAACCAAAACGTTTACATGTGCACAAATATCCAGAACTATTGGCCATGCATAGGGTTTCTAACCTTCTCTTTCACAAGCTCCTCTGCTTCAGCAAGTTCATCAAGCTCGGGACCGCTGTTATCACCCTTCTTACCCACATCTGATGGAAGATCCCATGCATCTTTTATTGACTTTAGGCCGAAAAACAAAAGAAGAGTTACTGCTGCATATTCTCCAATCGGCAGGGCTGTAGGTAGACACATAAAGCAGAAACATCAGTTACTACCATAACAAATGATCTAGATCAACATTCTGCCAGGGTGAAAAGAGAATTCAAAACTACAAAACAGAGATTACCTGAAACTAAAAATTAAAGTAGGACAAAGATGAAAGAAAATTATAAAAAAAAACTTCAGATATTTCTATCTGGTATAAAAGTGCAGTGAATAATGAAAACAGATTAACACACTGAAAAAAACCGAAAAGTACTTATTGCAGATCAATAAAATTTAAGCTCTCTTGTAGTGGGACTTCAGAAGTACTCCGCTTCATACACAATATCAATTCATTAGCAAGCTTTAATCTGTGTTTATCAAACAGATTACACTAAATCAGTACTTCAGAACAGAATGCATTGCCCAAAATGTTGAGTCAAATTCCTTCACTATAAAGACATACTAAAATATGGTAAATCTGAACAGTACGAGAAATACCATATGATACAACTTACTTGTCTGAAACTGAGCAGGCACTGATTGAAAGATTCGGCCAATTACAACAGATAGGATTGACATGAGTCCAAGAGCACCCATTGAACCCAATAGGACCTGGTCGATACATAAAATCTCGGTTAAAATATAAAATGTTTCAAAATACAAATTACACTGCTATGATAATCAATTAGTTAGAACTACGAGCTTTGAGATGTATGGCAATTCTAAAATGAATATACTACGAGATTATCAGTTAAACAAATGCTATTTCAACATTAAAACTACTGAATTGACAAACAAATTAGAGTGTGCATGAAGGAAAAGGACGACTGCTACACAAGTTAAGAAACCGTATTTGAGTAAAATTGTTTGTCTAGCCTTTTACAACAAACATAGTAAAGACACATGTAATAATATACCAGAGACTGATGAAGTTGTTGAACAGAGAGGAAATAAACCATAGAGAGAAGAATAATTTCAATTCTAAAAATTAGGAGTATATAGGCCAACAAAATTAAAACAATAACAAAGAAAACTAGATAATATTACATCAATGATGGACTGGATTGCAGTAAAAGCTGGGAAACGGGGGAGGGGGCAGAGAGAAATTGTTGAAAAAAGAAATCAAAAGACTCACCAATCCCTTCTCATATTGCATTGCCAAGAGTGCAGCAATAAAGAATGTCTGGTCAAAAGAATAAATGCCAACTTTAGGTCCATGAATATATACAGTGGTAATGAATGTTTAATAAACAAACTAGAATACTACTAAACCTGTAGTTGTCATGGTTATAGAAATCCATAGGGTAAAAAGCAATGCAATAATAATAAAAAAATCTAAACAAGGTTGATGCAGTAGGTGGGAAAAACTTAGTGACATCTATTTGGACAAACTAAATATATCTATTGATTAAGATTTTGTTATTTTGGTTAAGTTAGTAGCATTACAAAACTCAACACATAAAACATGCCAATCAGGATTAAAAAAAATGTTATCAAATGTTAATCACTGCAGGATTTTCATAACAAAGCTGATATTTCTAAGAACATTCAGATTGAAGAGTTCTGCTCATTCAAGTATATGAAAACTTAAACTATTCATATAGTAGCTCATTAAGTTTTAGTTTTTCAGCTACAGAACCAGAAATTCCCTTTTTATGGAGAAAAAAGTGCATAAGTGGCACCCGTTAAGAATATCTGGATGGAACCAATGGCAAATCCGGAAAATTTTCTCAATTGGGAAAAAATATTTATAATATTTTCACAACAATAAAATATCATAACTGTTGTGCACAACATGCTGAATTGAGCTTAAGAACAAGGAAAGAATTAGTGCAACACTGGTTTGCTAAACACACCTATTGAGAACGAACAAACACAGAACACACAAAGCAAGAAAGGAGGTGAATTAGCGTCTCATATTATTATGTTGCGGAAAATAATACCTCATCATTGGTAGAAGCTCTTATATAGAGCAGTTACAAGACAAATACGAGTTAGTTAGATATACTCGAGAATAGCTAACTATACAAAACAATTAAACAAAAATCTAATCCAAAATAAATAGTATCTCAAAAAAAATAGTTTTTATTATCAATTTTTTTTTTAAAGATACGTTTTGGTTTGAAACTGGTTTTGAAGGAAAAACTAATTCTGAAACCCTTTTTGAACCAAACATTTATTTTAGGTTTGAAACCGGTTTTAAACTGGCTTTAAAGTATCCAAATTGGTGGTTTGAAAAAAATATGAATTTGGTTTTAAAATCCAATTATTTAGAGCATATTTGGGAAAGTCTTTGGCATGGGTTATATTGGAAATAGAAAAACCATATTGAACCTCTAAGAAATAATAATTTGCCACAAGCAAGAACAACTGAGAAGTCAATGTGAACAAAAAGGACCAAGAGAGTCTAAATAATAATAGTTAATTACCTTGTCTCCAATCTCAGAAACAAATATTAATGTAAATGCAGCAGTGAATCCTGACTTTGCAATTGCTGCTAAAACTGATGAAGGTCCCCCTTTGACAAAGGCAATCAGTGAAAAGACCAGAGCACATCCCAATAGCACAAAAGCTATAGAGAGGGGATAAGGGATCTGATTAGGAGGTTTCATACTGCCAAACCATAAAATATATGTACATTAGAATTGTCATAGAGCCATGAACAATCATAATAATACTATACTTAAAAAAGCAACCGAAAATATTTGAATGACATGTTAATTCACTCAACAAAACTAAATAACGGATGTAGAAACTGAAGTCAATCTGCTAAATAAATTGGAGAATGTTTCCCTTTGAATGCAACCACATGTGTGGCTTAAATAACTAATCTTTTATTAATGATGATTTGAGGTTAGGAATTAGGATCCAAAAGCCTCAACTATAAGTCTCTAATATCAAGTGTATAAATAAAAAGAACTCAAGCATGTAACTCCAACCACACCTCGATTTCATAAACATACATGTGATATGGCAAGTTTACAACCCAATTCCCAATTTCACATATAAAAGCAGGAATTTCAAGGGAGAATACAATCAGAAAAGCAAACGAACATTACACCACTGAAAGTGATAAGACTAAAAGTCCACTATGATAAGTTCCTAGAGCCACCTTTCGTCTCAAGGTGTGATGGTCTAAATGGCCATCTGTTGCATAGCAAATGAAATCAAACAAGTGGAACATTGGAACTCACACTTTAGAAGAAGTGTCGTCTATGGCATTCTTTTCAAAGACATTGTGGCCATCTTTCTCATTATTGCTTCCATAATCTCCTGGTTCAACACCACTGACATTGGATGCTAGGGCTCGAATTGTGCCACGAGCAAAGCTCAACCCTGATTTCTGTCTGCTTCTTGTTATATCTAATTCAGGCATAATGTCACTCACTAAGCCAACAAACATAAGTACAAACAATATGATCCACATATAGAGCTCAAAGTAGGTAACCGTTGTCTAATAAATGTGAGAGAGCACAAAATCCACTCATAAGATTTGATTCAGACTTCAAGGATTATAATTAGAGGTAAACATATGAATACAACTATAACTGCTTAAACTACGCATTAATCTCACCAATTGAAGACAAGGAAACACCACTTCAAACTACAACATAAAATGTAAAAACCACAGGATAAAATCTTAAATTTGTTATCATAATAATTACTTGGAAAAACATAATTTTCTGGTCAAACACCCAGAGGGTGAAGATTTTGGAATTGACCCACCAAATTCGACTTGACCCATCTAAGCAAATTCTTTTAATTGTCACAAAAAGAAAACCCACCAAAAAAAGTATGTGAATTTTAAAGTAAAGGATAAGACTTGAGAGCACAAATTCATAAAAATGAAAACTTTTGAAATGGGGTGCAAGAAAACACCATAGACGTTGGTTAGAACTTACAAGGGTACAGGATGGTGGTTCTAGTGACATGTGAAGAGCAAGGCAACGCATCCACCACTGCGAAGGAAGGAGGAGGCTTTCCCCTTGAAAGCAAAGGGGTATGAGGACCCAACCCTCTCATGGTTTTCCGTGAAAGTGGTTCTACAGAATCATTTTTGGGATGAGTGGATTCTGCAAAACTCCAGAAACTCTGAAGGAAACCAGTTGAGCTAAGGATGGTGCTAGAAAGAGAGTTCTTGAAGGTTGCCACGTATGCAAAGGGAGAACCAAACTTGGATCAAGTAGCCACGCTTTCATTCATGCCGTTTTTCTACCATTTTCACCCAATGGAAATGTTACTTTGAAGCTATTGGCTAATTATAAATATAAATTGTAATACAATTAAAAACTGTTAGCTCCGTAAGACTTAATTATAATATATAATAATTTTAGAAAATGTATATTTAAATTAGCTTTCGAATACTTTTTATACATTTTGTGATTCTAAATTATATTTTAATATCATAAATTATCCGTTTAAATATATTTTAAGCCTATGTAAAATTTTTCTTTTCTTTATTTAACTACCTGTAAAACATTATGCTACTTTTAAACGCATGTTTAGTGTTTTTCTATTTTATTAGGGTTGTAAAATGTTAGTTTGATTTGATAGGTTAATATGTGTGATCTAATTCACATCATGTTAGACTTTAAAAAGTTGATGTAGATAAAAATAATTTTTTTTAGTCCGTTTGATTTGATGTTCAGATTAATGGATTGTTATGTTTATTCTTTTATGTTAATTATTTTTATTCTTAATTCTTTTGTTGTAAAAAAAAGGAATATTTAATCTCTATATTTTCTAGATATGTGAAAATGAGTGTTATTTTTTGGAGCAAACAAGTATTGCAGTTTTAAAAGTATGATATATCGTGGGTTTTTTCATGGACAAGTTATAATTTTTTTTATTAGATAAATAATGACTTATTAGCTCAAAGTCCTGACATAAGATCAATGTCAAAAGTTATAATCCGTTTTAAAATGTAGGTTGAAGTGTGTTATCACTTTTTTTTTTAATTTGACCTGAAGGACCAAGTTAGGTTAGACTTCCATTTTCACAACTCTAATTATTATTGTTAACTATATTGGTACTAAAAATAAAATATATTAGTTAAATAAGATAGTAATTATGTAATTAAATCAAGTAATATATTTAATAAATAATATAATTACGTATAAGTTTTATTTATTTACAATTTTTATTTATTTATATGTTATGAATAGATATTATGATACTGGTTTCCCTAAATGATTATTATTTTTATCACATAATATTAATTTTAAAAATAATTATGTATAAATTTTATTTTATAATAAAGAATGATTAGTGCAAAAAATTAATATATTATTGAAAAACTATTTTATACTTTGCATTAGGATAGGATAAAAACAATATTGTCACAAAGTGCTTACACATTATTGATAATTCCAAATATTGATAAGCCTAATACAGTGAGTCACCAAAAATAAATCTCATATTTAGAAATATTGAAATGATTTTTTTTAACATTAATAATTAGATTTCAACTTTTTTATATACATAAATTTGTACTAAGCACAATACTCTTAACAATATTAATGATTGTGTTTAAGTTTTTTTTATTAAATATATCTAATAAGTTATATACAATTTGTATTCAACAACTATTATGAAAATAAAATTTAAGTTAGTAGTTCGAATAGGTTCGACTATATTATATATATATTAACAAATAAATAGATATACAATACAAACGAGTGTCATAACCTATATACACAGTTATCTCAAATCTCAACCGAATAATTATTTATTAAATTAAAATTATTATTTATTTGTTGAAAGATAAATTATCTAATTAAAAAAGTGACTTTAAGAGTATGTTGGTTTCCAATGCGAATATGGACAGCAGAAAACACTATAAACAAAGTGAATAAGTATGAAATAGAGAAGAATATCTCTTTTGAAATTCTGCTAAGAAAGTTTCAAATTTAACGCATAAAACTAATACTTTATATATATATATATATATATATATTAGTATTATTTTACAAAATTATTTTTCAAATTGTATATTTTAGTTTAAAAATTAAGACATTTAAAATTATGAAATAAATTAAAATTATGAAATAAATTAAAATTATGAAATAAATTAAAATTACGTATAGTTTAAAATCTGACTACTAAAGTGGTGAAAAAAAGAGAGTAAAAGTATGGATTAAAAATTGAAAGAACTAAAATTATACCTTTATTTTTCATTCTGTTGTAATTTTTTTCACAAAATTTATAGAAGTGACAATTTTTTTTATTCTCATTATAGATAAATCATACTAAATTAATATCATGTTACATTTTAAAAATTAAATATTTAAAACTAAAATAATTTTTTTTTCGTATCCCACTATTTTATTCTAAATTAAATAAAATCCATATCATAACGACATAATTTTTTTATATTATCTATCCACAGTAAAAAATGTTGGCATTATGAAAATTTTGTGAAAAATTCCACGAGAATGGAAAAAACCCAAATTAGAATGAAAAAGAAAAAAAAAAAAAAACAAAGAGTGCTTAATTTTTTCTTTTTTCTCAAACCCAAACGCGCGGGGGGGGGGGGGGGGAGAGTGAG
>Ga0099825_1005001_pt1 | contig 17224 bp, 16 predicted proteins | sample SiratroredBW_FD_76838 | JGI IMG/M metagenome (GOLD analysis project Ga0099825, IMG submission 76838) | Root nodule microbial communities of legume samples collected from California, USA - Siratro red BW | ecosystem: Host-associated > Plants > Roots > Nodule | place: USA: California | collected...
AAACCGGTCAAAAATGAAAACGAACCCAAGATGACTACGTTTTCACCCAAATCTTTTGCAAATAATTTGGGTCATTTTGTTGTTTCACATCAATACAACTCAAAAATATAACGGTCACCAGTTTAAGTCATTTGGCACAAAAACTCGCAAAAGTTACAAACCAACACGTGATGACTTGTTTTTGCACCCAAACCATATGCATATCATTTTTGGTCGTTTTATTGTTGTTTCCCACCAATATGGTTAAAAAATGTTCAGAACAAAAGAACAGGACCCTAAATAAGAAAACGTGCCAAAAATCGAAACTAACCCCAGATAACTACATTTTTCACCCAAATCTTTTGTACGTAATTTTCGGTCATTTTGTTGCTATTTTCTGTCAATACGGCTGAAAAATATTCCGGTCAAAAGTTCAGGGCTTTATGCACGAAAACTCCCAAAAGATACATGCCAACATATGATGACCCTTTTTTGTACCCAAACCATCCGCACATCATTTTAGGTCATTTTATTGTTGTTTTCCATTAATACGTTAAAAAATTTGTACCTACCTAAAGTACAGTACATTCGACACCAAAACCTGCCAAAAATGAAAATCAACCCAAGATGACTACATTTTTCACCCAAATCTTTTGTACATAATTTTCGGTCATTTTGTTGTTGTTTTCTCTCATCACGGCTGAAAACTCCCAAAAGTTACAAACCAACACGATGACTTTTTTTACACCCAAACCATCTGCACACCATTTTTGGTCATTTTATTGTTGTTTCCCACCTATATGCTTAAAAAATGCACAAAAGAAAAGAACAGGACTCTAAATACGAAAATGAGCAAAAAAATAGAAACCAACCCCAAATAACTACATTTATCACCCAAATCTTTTGCAATAATTTTCGGTCATTTTGTTGTTGTTTTCTGTCAATACGGCTGAAAAATATTTCGGTCAAAAGTTCAGGTCTTTATGCACCAAAACTCCCAAAGGTTACAAACCAACATATCATGACTTTTATTTGCACCCAAACCATCTGCACATCATTTTTGGTCATTTTATTGTTGTTTCCCACCTATATGGTTAAAAAATGCACAAAACAAAAGGACAGGACCCTAAATACGAAAACCTGCCAAGAATAGAAACCAATCCCAAATAACTACATTTTTCACCCAAATCTTTTGGACATAATTTTCGGTCATTTTGTTGTTTTTTTCTGTCAATACAGCTGAAAAATATTCCGGTCAAAAGTTTAGGTCTTAATGCACGAAAACTCCCAAAAGTTACAAACCAACACATGATGACTTGTTTTTACACCCAAACCATCCACACATCATTTTTTGTCATTTTATTGTTGTTTCCCACCTATATGGTTAAAAAATGAACAAAACAAAAGAACAAGAGCCTAAATACGAAAATCTCCCAAAAATAGAAACCAACCCCAAATAACTACATTTTTCACCGAAATCTTTTACATATAATTTTCAGTTATTTTGTTGTTATTTTCTGTCAACAAGGCTGAAAAATATTCTGATCAAAAGTCTAGGTCTTTATGCACGAAAACTCCCAAAAGTTACAAACCAACACATGATGACTTGATTTTGCACCTAAACCATCCGCACATCATTTTTGGTCATTTTGTTGTTGTTTTCCATTAATACAGTTAAAAAATGCTTGTAACCAAAGCTCAATACCTTCTGCACAAAAACCTGTCAGAAATGAAAACGAACCCAAGATGTCTACGTTTTCACCCAAATCTTTTGCACGTAATTTCGGTCATTTTTTTTGTTGTTTCACATCGGTACAGCTCAAAAATATAACGGTCAACAAATCTTTTGAAGACCCAAACCATCCGCACATCATTTTTGGTCATTTTATTGTTGTTTCCCACCTATATGTTAAAAAATGCACAAAACAAAAGAACAGGACCCTAAATACGAAAACCTACCAAGAATAGAAACTAACCCCAGATAACTACATTTTTCACCCAAATTTTTTGCACATAATTTTCGGGCATTTTGTTGTTGTTTTCTGTCCATACCGCTGAAAAATATTGCGGTGTAAAGTTCAGGTCTTTATGTACGAAAACTCTCAAAAGTTACAAACCAACACAAGATAACTTTTTTTTGCACCCAAACCATCCGCCCATCATTTTCGGTCATTTTATTATTGTTCTCCATTAATACAGTTAAAAAACGCACATACTTAAAGAAGAGTATCGTCTGCACAAAAATCTGCCAAAAATGGAAACCAACCCAAGATGACTACGTTTTTCACCCAAATCTTTCGTACATAATTTTCGATCATTTTGTTATTGTTTCCCATCAATACGGCTCAAAAACATAACGGTCAAAAGTTTAGGTCATTTGCCACGAAAATTCGTAAAAGTTACAAACCAACACATGATGACTTCTTCTTGCCCCGAAACCAATTGTACATGATTTTCAGTCGTTTTATTGTTGTTTACCATCAATATGGTTAAAAAATGCTCAGAACAAAAGAACAGGACCCTAAATACGAAAACCTGCCAAAAATAGACACTAACCCCAGATAACTACATATTTCACCCAAATGTTTTGCACATAATTTTCGGTCATTTTCTTGTTGTTTTACGTCAATACGGCTGAAAAATATTGCGGTCTAAAGTTTAGGTCTTTATGTACGAAAACTCTCAAAAGTTACAAACCAACACATGATGACATTTTTTTGCACCCAAACCATCCGTCCATCATTTTCGGTCATTTTGTTGTTGTTTTCCATTAATACGGTTAAAAAATGCACATACCTAAAGTACAGTTCCGTCTACACGAAAACCTGCCAAAAGTGGAAACCAACCCAAGATGACTACGTTTTTCACCCAAATCTTTCGTACATAATTTTCTATCATTTTGTTATTGTTTCCCATCAATACGGCTCCAAAATATAACGGTCAAAAGTTTAGGTCATTTGGCACGAAAATTCATAAGTTACAAACCAACACGTGATGACTACTTTTTGCACCCAAACCATCTGCACATGATTTTCGGTCATTTTATTATTGTTTTCGATCAATATGGTTAAAAAATACTCAGAACAAAAGAACAGGACCCTAAATATGAAAACCTGCCAGAAATAGAAACGAACCCCATATAACTACATTTTTCACCGAAATCTTTTACACATAATTTTCGATCATTTTGTCGTTGTTTCCTATCAATACGACTCAAAAATATAACATTTAGAAGTTTATGTCATTTGGCACGAAAAATCTCAAAAGATACAAAGTAACACATGATGACTTGTTTTTGCACCTAAACCATTCGCACGTCATTTTCTATCATTTTAATGTTGTTTCCCATTAATACGGTTAACAAATGCTTGTAACCAAAGTACAGTACCTTCTGTATAAAAACCTGTGAAAAGTGAAAACCAAGCCAACATGATTACGTTTTTCACCCAAATCTTTTCCACATCATTTTCGGTCATTTTGTTGTTGTTTCACATCAATACAGCTCAAAAATATAACGGTCACAAGTTTAGGTAATTTCGAACGAAAACTCCCAAAAGTTACAAACTAACACAAGACGACTTGCTTTTGCACCCAAACCATATGCACATGATTTTCGGTCATTTTATTGTTGTTACCCACCAATATGGTTAAAAAATGCTCAGAACAAAAGAACAGGACCCTAAATACTAAAACCTGCCCAAAATAGAAACCAACCCCAGATAAGTACATTTTTGTCCCAAAATCTTTTGCACATAATTTTCGGTCATTTTGTTGTTATTTTTCGGCAATACGGCTGAAAAATATTACGGTCTAAAGTTCAGATCTTTATGCACGAAAACTCTCAAAAGTTACAAACCAACATAGGATGACTTTTTTTTTGCACCCAAACCATCCGCCCATCATTTTCGGCTATTTTATTGTTGTTTTCCGTTAATACGGTTAAAAAATGCACATACCTAAAGAATAGTACGGTCTGCATGAAAACCTGTCAAAAATGGGAACCAACCCAAGATGACTACGTTTTTCACCCAAATCTTTCGTACATAATTTTCGATCATTTTGTTATTGTTTCTCATCAATACGGCTAAAAACTATAACGGTCAAGACTTTAGGTCATTTGCCACGAAAATTCGTAAAAGTTACAAACCAACACGTAATGAATTCTTTTTGTACCAACACCATCTGCACATGATTTTGGTCATTTTATTGTTGTTTTCCATCAATATGGTTAAAATATGCCCAAAACAAAAGAACAGGACCCTAAATACGAAAACCTGCCAAAATAGAAACCAACCCCAGTTAACTACATTTTTCACCCAAATCTTTCGCACATAATATTCGGTCATTTTGTCGTTGTTTCCCATCACTACGACTCAAAAATATAACATTTAAAAGTTTATGTCCTTTGGCACGAAAAATCCCAAAAGATACAAAATAACACATGATGACTTTTTTTTGCACCTAAACCATCCGTACATCATTTTCTATCATTTTAATATTGTTTCTCATTAATACGGTTAACAAATGCTTGTAAAAAAAGTACTGTACCTTCTGCACAAAAACCTGTCAAAAGTGAAAACCAAGCCAAGACGACTACGTTTTTCACCCAAATCTTTTGCACAAAATTTTCGGTCATTTTGTTGTTTCACATCAATACAACTCAAAAATATAACGGTAACAAGTTTAGGTCGTTTGGCACGAAAACTCCCAAAAGTTACAAACCAACACAAGATGACTTCTTTTTGCACCCAAAACATATGCACATCATTTTCGGTCATTTTATTGTTGTTTACTATCAATATAGTTATATAATTCTCATAACAAAAGAACAGGACCCTAAATACGAAAACCTGCCAAAAATAGAAATCAACCACAGATAACTACATTTTTCACCCAAATCTTTTGCACATAATTTTTGGTCATTTTGTTGTTGTTTTCCGTGAATACAGCTGAAAAATATTGCGGTTTAAAGTTCAAGTCTTTATTCACGTAAACTCTCAAAAGTTACAAACCAACACATGATAACTTTTTTTCGCACCCAAAACATCCGTCCATCATTTTCGGTAATTTTATTGTTGTTTTCCATTAATATGGTTAAAGAGTGCACATACCTAAAGAATAGTACGGTCTGCACGAAAACCTGCCAAAAATGGAAACCAACTCAAGATGACTACGTTTTTTACCCAAATCTTTCGTATATAATTTTTAATCATTTTGTTACATCAATACAGCTCAAAAATATAACGGTCACAAGTTTAGGTCATTTGGTAGGAAAACTCCCAAAAGTTACAAACCAATACAAGATTACTTGTTTTTCAACCCAAACCATATGCACATCTTTTTTGGTTATTTTATTGTTGATTCCCACCAATATGGTTAAAGAATGCTCAGAACAAAAGAACAGGACCCTCAATACGAAAACCTGCCAAAAATAGAAACCAACTCCAGATAACTACATTTTTCACCCAAATCTTTTGCACATAATTTTCGGTCATTTTCTTGTTGTTTTCCGTCAATGCGGCTGAAAAATATTGCGGTTTAAAGTTCAGGTCTTAATGCACGAAAACTCTCAAAAGTTACCAACCAACACATGATGACTTTTTTTTGTAACCAAACCATCCGTCCATTATTTTTGGACATTTTATTTTTGTTTTCCGTCAATACGACTGAAAAATATTGTTGTCTAAAGTTGAGGTCTTTATGCACGAAAACTCTCAAAAGTTACAAACCAACACATGATAACTTTTTTTTGTACCCAAACCATCCGTCCATCATTTTAGGACATTTTATTTTTGTTTTTCGTCAATACGACTGAAAAATATTGCGGTCTAAAGTTCAGGTCTTTATGCACGAAAACTCTCGAAAGTTACAAACCAACAAATGATGATTTTTTCTGGACGAATACCATCCGTCCATCTTTTTCGGTCATTGTGTTGTTGTTTTCCATTAATACGGTTAAAGAGTGCACATACCTAAAGAATAGTACCGTCTCCACGAAAACCTGCCAAAAATAGAAACCGACCTAAAATGACTACGTTTTTCACCAAATCTTTCGTACATAATTTTCGATCATTTTGTTATTGTTTCACATCAATACAGCTCAAAAATATAACGGTCAAAAGTTTAGGTCATTTCGCACGACAACTCCCAAAAGTTACAAACCAACACAAGATGACTTGTTTTAGCACCCAAACCATTTGCACATCATTTTCGGTCATTTTATAGTTGTTTCCTACCAATATGGTTAAAAAATGCTCAGAACAAAAGAAGAGGACCCTAAATACGAAAACCTGCCAAAAATAGAAACCAACCCGAGATAACTACATTTTTCACCCAAATCTTTTACACATAATTTTTGGTAATTTTGTTGTTGTTTTCCGTCAATACGGCTAAAAAATATTGCGGTCTAATGTTCAGGTATTTATGCACAATAACTCTCAAAAGTTACAAACCAACACATGATGACTTTTTTTTGCACCCAAACCATTCGCCCATCCTTTTCGGTCATTTTATTGTTGTTTTCCATTAATACAGTTAAAAAATGCACATACCTAAAGAAAATATCGTATGCACGAAAACCTTCCAAAAATGGAAACCAACCCAAGATGACTACGTTTTTCACCCAAATTTTTCGTACATAATTTTCGATCATTTTGCTATTGTTTCCCATCAGTACTGCTCAAAAATATAACGGTCAAAAGTTTAGGTCATTTTGCACGAAAATTCGTAAAAATTACAAACCAACACGTGATCACTTCTTTTTGCACCCAAACCATCTACACATGATTTTCGGTGATTTTATTGTTTTTTACATCAATATAGTTAAAAAATGCTGAAAACACAAGAGTAGGACCCTAAATACAAAAACCTGCCAAAAATAGAAACCAACCCCAGATAACTACATTTTCACCAAATCTTTTGCATATAATTTTCAATAATTTTGTCGTTGTTTTCCATCAATACGACTCAAAAATATAACATTTAAAAGTTTATGTCATTTGGCACGAAAAATTCCAAAAGATACAAACTAATACATGATGACTAGTTTTTTTACCTAAACCATCCGCACATCATTTTCTATCATTTTAATGTTGTTTCCCATTAATATGGTTAACAAATGCTTGTAATCAAAGTACAGTACCTTCTGCACAAAAACCTGTGAAAAGTGAAAACCAAGCCAAGATGCTTACGTTTTTCACCCAAATCTTTCTCACATCATTTTCGGTCACTTTGTTGTTGTTTCACATCAATACAGCTCCAAAATATAACGATCAAAAGTTTAGGTCATTTGGCACAAAAATTCGTAAAAGTTACAAACCAACACGTGATAACTTCTTTTTGCACCCAAACCATATAGACATCATTTTCGGTCATTTTATTGTTGTTTCCGACCAATATGATTAAAAAATGCTCAGAACAAAAGAACAGGACCCTAAATACGAAATCCTGCAAAAAAAAAAAAAAACCAACCCTAGATAACTACATTTTTCACCCAAATCTATTGCATATAATTTTAGGTCATTTTGTCATTGTTTCCCATCAATACGACTCAAAAATATAACATTCAAAAGTTTATGTCATTTGCCACGAAAAATCTCAAAAGATACAAACTAACACATGATGACTTATTTTTGCACCTAAACCATCCGCACATCATTTGCTATCATTTTAATATTGTTTCCCATTAATACGGTTAACAAATGCTTGTAACCAAAGTACAGTAGCTTCTACACAAAAACCTTTCAAAAGTGAAAACCAAGCAAAGATGACAATGTTTTTCACCCCAATCTTTTCCAAATAATTTTCGGTCATTTTGTTGTTGTTTCACATCAATACAGCTCAAAAATATAACGGTCACAAGTTTAGGTTATTTGGCACGAAAACTCCCAAAAGTTACAAACCAACACAAGATGACTTGTTTTCGCACCCAAACCATATGCACATCATTTTCGGTGTACTTATTGTTTTTTCCCACCAATATGGTTAAATAGTGGTCAGAACAAAAGAACAGGACCCTAAATACGAAAACCTGCCAAATATAGAAACCAACCCCAGATAACTACAATTTTCACCCAAATTTTTTACACATAATTTTCGGTCATTTTGTTGTTGTTTTTCGTCAATACGGCTGAAAAATATTGCGGTCTAATGTTCAGGTCTTTATGCACGTAAACTCTCAAAAGTTACAAACCAACACATGATGACTTTTTTTTGCACCCAAACCATTCACCCATCTTTTTCGGTCATTTTATTATTGTTTTCCATTAATACAATTAAAAAATGCACATACCTAAACAAAGTACCGTCTGCACGAAAACCTCCCAAAAATGGAAACCAACCCAAGATGACTACGTTTTTCACCCAAATCTTTCGTACATAATTTTCGATCATTTTGTTATTGTTTCCCATCAATGTAGCTCAAAAATATAACGGTCAAAAGTTTAGGTCATTTGGCACGAAAAATCTCAAAAGATATAAACTAACACATGATGACTTGTTTTTGCACCTAAGCCATCCGCATATCATTTTCTATTATTTTAATGTTGTTTCCCATTAATACGGTTAATAAATGCTTCTAACCAAAGTACAGTACCTTTTGCACAAAATCCTGTGAAAAGTGAAAACCAAGCCAAGATGACTACGTTTTTCACCCAAATCTTTTTCACATAATTTTCGGTCATTTTGTTGTTGTTTCACATCAATACAGCCTAAAAATATAATGGTCACAAGTTTAGGTCATTTGGCACGAAAACTCCCAAAAGTTACAAACCAACATAAGATAACTTGTTTTTGCACCCAAACCATATGCACATCAGTTTGGATCATTTTATTATTGTTTCCCACCAATATGGTGAAAAAATACTCAGAACAAAATAACAGACCCTAAATACGAAAACCTGCCAAAAATAGAAACCAACCCTAGATAACCACGTTTTGCACCCAAATCTTTTCCAAATAATTTTCGGTCCTTTTGTCGTTGTTTCCTATCAATACAACTCAAACAGATAACATTTAGATGTTTATGTCATTGAGCACGAAAAATCTCAAAAGATACAAACTAACACATGATGACTTTTTTTTTGCACCCAAACCATCCGCCCATCATTTTCGGTCATTTTATTGTTGTTTTTCGTTAATACGGTTAAAAAATGCACATACCTAAAGAATAGTATGGTCTGCACGAAAACCAGTCAAAAATGGGAACCAAACCAAGATGACTACGTTTTTCACCCAAATCTTTCGTACATAATTTTCGATCATTTTGTTATTGTTTCCCATCAATACGGCTCAAAAATATAACGGTCAAGACTTTAGGTCATTTGCCACGAAAATTCGTAAAAGTTACAAACCAACACGTGATGAATTCTTTTTGCACCAAAACCATCTGCACATGATTTTGGTCATTTTATTGTTCTTTTCCATCAATATGGTTAAAAAATGCTCAGAACAAAAGAACACGACCCTAAATACGAAAACCTGCCAAAAATAGAAACCAACCCCAAATAACTACATTTTTCACCCAAATCTTTTGCATATAATTTTCGGTCATTTTGTTGTTGTTTCCCATCAGTACGACTCAAAAATATAACATTTAAAAGTTTATGTCATTTGGCAATGAAAAATCTCAAAAGATACACACTAACACATGATGACTTATTTTTGCACCTAATCCATCCGCACATCATTTGCTATCATTTTAATGTTGTTTCCCATTAATACGGTTTACAAATGCTTGTAACCAAAGTACAGTACCTTCTGCACAAAAACCTGTCAAAAGTGAAAACCAAGCCAAGATGACTACGTTTTCACCCAAATCCTTCCCACATAATTTTCGGTCATTTTGCTGTTGTTTCACATCAATACAGCTCAAAAATATAACGGTCACAAGTTTAGGTCTGGTTCAGCACCTTGATTTCTTCAACAACTTCACTTTCCACGTCTATTTCAAAATATCCAATAAACTGCAACAGCAGTATCACATATGGTATGCGATATTCGAGTTTCTTGCCAACTTTGAATAGATGCTCACGAATCACATTAACACAGTTGACTTTGATCTTATTCATGAGGCAGTACATGATTATAAGATCCTCGTCAGTCAATGTTGCATGATTGAAACCACGGGGGGTCAGCACCCAGATCACGATATAAGCCAGAATTCTCGGTGTAGCAGCAAGTACTCCTGCATTGAACGTCCTCGAGGAAGACTCTTGATTTCTCAAGCATGATTTGTAGAACTGAACTTTGTTAAAGTTCCCCAGTTCTGATGTGTTCCCTCTGCTAACAGTAGCTCCTTCATTTCTCAGGCCAGTGACACTAAGCCAGACCTCTTCATTGATTGCTATGTCAATTCTCTTCACCTGTGAGTACAGATTCTCGTCATCATACCACATGTTGGTCAAGAACACCTTAACTAAATTTGGGTAAATGTTACCAGTCAGCTTCAAGAATCTGTCCAGCTTTTGAAACTTGAACATGTCATGGACCTCATCAAGTTTCTCCTCCTTGAGCCACTCAAGACTCATCACTTTCAGAGTAATAATGATCTTCTTGTTGTCAGTTTGTAATACTCTTCAATACTCTCCTGGTTTCCAACAAACCACCTATCAAGGAAATCGAGTTCATTGTTGTCACTGTCTAATCCAGCATGTTTAACCATAGCCCTTTTGGTTCTTTTTCGTGGGTTGGAGAAAGAAGCCATTTTCGGTGGAAGAGTGGGAGAACTATGTTTCTCACACAGAACGAATAAGGCAGTGAAGTAGTGTGCAAGTGAATACATACTCAGCCCTCTATTTAATGAAAAAAAATTCTATAGAAAACATCACATTGATTGACAATTCAAAAACGCAAAACAGCTTTTGCAATTTGTTGAGATTCTACAAGTAATCAATTCAGAGCAGGTTATACTTAGTTGCAGAAAATCTCAAAAACAACTTTTTGACTAGTTGACTCTCCACTGTTATAGCGCCATGTGGCATCTCGAGCTGTCTCTCTCTTCACATGCTAAACATGAGTATTGAGTTACTTTGTCTTATTCAGCCCTTCAACTAGCTGGGTTCCAGTGTGCTTAGTCATGTTTACATTCTTTCAGTTACACAACACCACTTTAGTTGCGTTGTAACTCCAACACAGTTTCACATGCATCCAGAATTAACATTTAATCAGATATCAATGTCCAGTCAGTTTTAACATTGTTATTAATCAGATTTAAAAACAAAAACTGATCCAGAAACAGTGAATAGTCATGTGAACCTGATACAGTAAAAGAAAAGAAATTGAATTGATCCTGTGATGTAATTTGTTGAAGATTGCCAGAGGACTTGGCCATCAAATTCCCACTAGCCTCAAAAGTATGCAGAAAATGTTTTATTTGAAATGACAATAACTGAAGACACTTACAAAACTAATTGGATGTTGTTGCGATTCGAGTAAAGAATTTTTGTGATTTGCATTGTACAATCCTTTTTTCTTTGTCACAACAATTTGTCGTGTATGAATTGAAATTCTAGGCAATTTAACGTAATAATCAAGCCAAAATGCCTTACCACTATACTTTTTTTTGTACGATAATATACTTGATACATTAAATAGATATAGCTTTTGGATATTTAAATACTTCTATGTCTTCAAACAATGGTGTACATAGACCAAACGTCTTTGACTCTACATCAAATGTGCAAATTAACAAATACACCTTATGTTAGTTTAATTTTGAAATGTTGTTTACTACTAACCTTAATATTTATGCATTTTCATTGCATCCAAAGTGTGTGTTTACAACTCATACAATTTTATTCACTTATTCAATAATGTGTGCATGCTTCGTCCCTTTTCTTTTCATGTTCTTAGCGTCAAAATTTCAATGGAGTGCTTTATATACTAAATTCTTTTTGTAAAAATTCTTACTAAATTCTAAATTCTTACTAAAACCCTAAATTCTTACACAAACATTTTTTTCCCTAACTAAAACATGCCAAAAGAGATCAAAACAAGCAAAAAGAAACAAAAACAAATTGAAACACCGAAGTCGTGCCACCATCCAACGACTTTAACGTATTCTATATTCATGGAGTGTAACATTATAACAATTTCAACGAATCAAGTTTATGTTGAAGTTTGACATAGATAATAATGAGTTCAGTTAAATAACAAGCTTATCCTTAAATTTAAGCAATGTTGTGCTAGTCATGCACGATTTTATAATAACTGAAGTTATTATTACTTTTCACAACTTAAGGTTAACAAAAACAAAGTCCTTCTACGATAATATGACTTTTTTATAGTGAAATTATACCTACCTAACACGACTTGCCTATTTAGAAAATAAAAATATACCCATTTCAAGTATTTCAGTCCAAAATTACACCATTATGAGAATTTTACCTTCAAGTTTACACTGGACACTGGAAAAACAAAGTCTAGGCAACATACTCTACATGAGTGTTATCATTTCAAATCGTAAACAGCCTACATGGTTAAATGTCGGGATGTTACTGTCATAACCTTTACCTTTCCTATTCGAGCAAGATGTATTGAAACTTAAAGGTGATGCAAAGAATTTCAAACTTTATCAATTCAATATTACTTCAACTCCTGTATACATAGAAATGGATTGACAGTTATACTGTTCCAATAGATATCAATGCACAACTGAAAAACAACCAAAGTGTAGAGAAACTAGCTTTATCCATTGGTTAACAAGGGCATTAAGATGAAATTGTCATTGTTCTAGCAAATCCATATCACGATAGTTGTGCCATTTTTTGTATCTCTGCGTTCCGTTTAAAACAGGTCTAAGTCTAGGAGCAATAGTGCACGTCAAACAACAACAACCTCTTAGATCCTTTACACATTTTCTGCAACATCTGCACGACAAAGGTTAACATGTTTCAGAAGATAAAAATCACCAGATGTAAAAAAATAAGTCCTTTAAAATGATAACAAATAAAATAGAGAAGGGAGTCTTACAGAAAAAGCAAATTACAATCAAGATTTGCGCAGTTCCTATGTCTCAATTCACTGACTTCCAAATTACATACATAGCATTTTGCAAACTTATCATCTCCAGAAACTGAAGTTAATTCTGCTTCGGTTGTGGCCCCAGCATAGTAAATAGAAGGGGGGACAGACAGACGGGAGTCAAATACAAATAAATTTCCTACCCATTCAGCAGCACCTTCATTCTTTAAATAGTGAGAAACACCTCCCTTCAGGGTATATAGATTCTGAAATCCCTGCTTCCTGTCACATGGAAAAAAGCAATGCACCAAATTAACAATACGAAAAGGAGGAGAAAGAGTACTTGACTTCAGTTCTATGAGTAAGGAATCAGATTATAGGGCCTAGATAGAGCAAAAAAAAGAGTTATGGTTTATTTGGACCAAACACTAGGCTAGCTCACGGGTTTTCTGGTCAAATAGGTTATCCCAATCCTGTTTCTAGAACAATAAGTAATGAATGTTTTTCCTCTTGTTAATTACTTTCTACTTTTGTTTCTTAATCAAAGTATCAAGGCGTTAGCATTCTCTAAAAATATTAATTTACCTTAGTATTGTAGAATATACATCACAGCGAATCCCCCCTGTGCAATACATCAATATGTTTGCTCTTTCTTTATCCACATTTGATAAAGGATCTGAAGCAGTGATCTAAAGAGGGCATATCAGAGAGGAGGACATTACTACCCATAATGGAGAGACAAGACTTCGAATTAGTGATTCACAGATACCAACCTATCATCTAGCAAAGCTCATAGCTAATGAGAAAAAAGGTATACGAAATCAGATTTGACAATTACAGTGCCACATTCATCAAAGCAATTTAATAAATGAAAGATGTTTTTTTTTTCAAGCGAATAACAATGTTAAAATTCAATGCAAGAAAACCAAGATCTTATGGCATTACTTTGATTAAAAGAAAAAGCCATACAACTTGATGACAAGTTTCAGCTTATCAGGAGACTATATCAACCCTGATTGAGTTCACATTAGGCACTGAGACATCAGATAATGACCCAACCTCTTCCTGAGACAGACCAAATGAAGTGTTCCTAAAGCAGTCCACACTAGGTCGCCGAACCCCACGAAAATGCCCAATATCCCACTCATAACCTGAACAATAGCAACGATATTGCATTAACATTGAAACTTATAAATAGGAAAGTATAAATATTTTATAACAAAAAAGGGAAAATATATCGAGATATTTGAAAATATGAATTAAAGATCTCAACAAAGGGCAGAAGAAACAAAATGATAGGTCAGCCAAGCCTACTCCTACATTTTTAACACAGATATTTGCATAATGGATACTCCGTGTATGTTAGTCATGGACAGAGCCAGGTTCATGAGTGTTATTACTAATGTAAGTATGTACAGATTAGTAATAACATTAGTAATAATGTTATTACATTCTTACTAATCATTTCTCAAAATCTAATAAATCTTCCTACCAATATAAACCGGATAAAATATAATCCAATCAGTTTTTCACAATTTAATCTTATTAAAAAAATTAAGTTTTCAAAAGTATGTTTTTTTTTTATTTTTTTACATATTTACTTGTCAAACTTAAAAATAGTTCTAAAGTATATTTTTTAATTGTTTTTAAAAAAAAATTACGGATGAATTGGATATCCAATCATGAAAAAATTGCTAATGGATGGATTAGATTTTTGTTGAATGAATCAAAATTTTAATGGATCAAAGGAGTTAACTGAATTAGATGAGATTTTATTTATCCAGTTATCATGTGACAACAGAGTCTTGTAGAACAAGCTACTTGTAAATATAAATAGTCCTTCCCTCTTGTAATAGACCCAGTCAACAATACTAAATGTTTTTCCCTCTCTTTTATCAAATCTAACATCAAATAATTCATAAATTTCTCAAGTAATCTATCACGGCAGTTGAGGCTGTGTGTAATATGTATTCGTACATAAGGTTTCCTCAGTCCATGGTGTTTAGTTTCACTTTTCTCATGAAATTTTGCAAATTATCACTCATCTGTCTTTGCCATTGCTGTTTTTTTCCAAATTTGGCTCTATTTTAAATTATTGCATATAAGGTGGAAGTTGTCACTGGAAAACCATTCACATCCTGCCTCTCTCACAATTCACAACTGATGCAGATTATCTCATAATGATAACTCAGCAAAATTGGTGTTCATCAGGACCCCTTCTTTAAAGGACAAGTAATTATAAATGACATGTGATTCCAGCACCAAAATAGTCCAAAATGAGATACAATGTAATATAGGAAACAGAAAAGGGAGGAAAGTTTAAATTAAGGAAATAACGGTAGATTCACTTTGGAACTTTAGAACCTATACCATTTCTGACATCCAATAGAATGGAATCTCTGTCATGATAATCTTTTGCTCTAAGATCAGTTTTATTTATTGCTTCCAATCTTTCTTTCCATTCTGATGGTGATAAAGGTATTGCCCGCATTGAAGGATCAAGTAATGGAAGATGTGACATACCACCTTCAAACTGAAGGAAAATGAAAATCAAAAGTTGATAAGCTGTCTTCAAGCTAAATTATTAATATTAAACATGTCAGACATGAAGATGAAGAAATGCACAAATTTGTTAATTTGTTATAAAGTTACAGCACGGTGAAATCCAATCCAGACGATGAGATTTGATTGCCCTCAAAAGATAAAACGGATCATAGCATCAAAATCAGAAGAAATACAGCTATGTCAATCCTAACAAACTTAATTTGCAAGAGAATATTTTATAGCTTACCTGTACCAGTGAAGGCTTATAACGCAACTTTAACGCTGGAAAGGTATGTCCATTTTCTGATGGAGATATCTGAACCAATATGTCAGAAAACCTGTTATCCTCTCTTAACCAGTTGACATACGCCAGGGCATCTTTTGATGGTCCACTATACTGCAGTAATATATCACATTGACAGAACACACTAGAGATATGACCTATTTGCACAAAATTGACATATACTTGAGCTTAATATTGAGATATTAAGTGAGTCTATAATCAGTGGGTCTTAATGAACTTAATTGTTAATCTTTACTAATGTTCAGATTGATACTCACTTTGTGTAGGTCATAACTTGTACTGCAAATATTGAATTTGTTCTTAGATCTTTGGGAAGACAAGATAAGTTCTTTAATTTTGTTTCTCACAGCCTCATCCAAATTAGAAGTATTTTTGTGTCACAATGGCAATAGAAATTCCAGGATCTACGCTTTGGATTGCTCATCTTAAAAATGCATAACTCACTCAAATCAGATCCAAATTAGGCTTATAGTACCTTTCTAGAAAGGTGATTGGATGGGGCTTAGTTTGGAACAGTCAAGGCCCAAAGATTTTCTCAAATATCTTTGCTAAAAAGGGAGGTAAAACTAGTTACGAATTTCATTGGTCATTTTTCTAGATATAGGTCTAAAACCATAATTGTAGTGTTTTAATGAGATTGGAATCAATCGATTTGTGCCCTCCTGAGATGGACTTAAGGTTAATCCCTATATTGCAAATGTGTTGGGGAATTTAGTTGTTTTTTGTGCCATTTGACTATCTTTCATCACACATCAGATCAGAAAGACATATATGTGGACCCTGGAATATTGTAAGGATGTCTTCTAGCGACATCTGTAAGCATAGGAGAACCAGTTTAGAGTTTTTATTATCATACATTCTATTTCTCTTCCATATTATTGTTAGCCTATTTTTCTTGTCTCTGATTTTCATCCACCCATACGTCAGAAAAATGGGGTGTAAGATCATCATTTTTCATATTTACAAAGCAAAAGAACTCTTGCGTGTAATTCACATTACATTTCCCTTGGCATTTCCAATCAGGTTAAAAAAGTAAAATACATCTCTTTCTATGGAGGTATTTTCATGACAGAATTCCTAAATAGTATAGGGGCAAAACTGACCTGGGCATTAATCCCTTGCTCATTCAGATAGACTCTTCCATTGATGTCGAGGTCCTGCTAAAAGATAGAAGTTATAGACTGGGAAAGGTGGGATTCGTTTGTTTCGGCTCAAACAATGAACTGAAGTATGATTTATCAAAGTATGATGTATCAAAGCATGGCTGAACAGTACATTCACGAAGAAAAGATTTAGTAACAGCGATACTCCCTATATCCTACTTTGTTGAGAACACCAGAATCAATACAATGGTAAGAGGAAAAGAGTAACAGCAAAAAAAAAAAAAAAAAAAAAAAAAAAAACAAAAAAAAAAAAAAAAAAAAAAAAAAAAAAACC